>ERZ1643251.2431-NODE-2431-length-19000-cov-8.985959_pt1 | contig 19000 bp, 18 predicted proteins | sample MGYA00579261_ERZ1643251 | MGnify/ENA primary metagenome ERZ1643251 (study PRJEB29033, sample SAMEA4952267) | chicken gut metagenome | biome: Broiler Chicken; feature: Gastrointestinal Tract; material: Caecum | place: Ireland | collected 2018 | study: Broiler...
TTGCTCCGAGCAAAGCGAGGACAATGGGGTTTGCCTCAAAATCACGCCAATTTGTTTTGTCAGCTCAAAACAAATTGTGTGAAAATTATCAGGAGGAAAAAACCATGGTCGACAGCGAAAAAGTAGACGAACTGATGATCACGATGGAGGAGAAGCTGGAAAAGACGGCGAGCGTCCTGCGCGAAGAGTTTTCGAATATCCGCGCCGGCAGGGCAAATCCGCACGTTCTGGATAAAATCCAGGTAGACTATTACGGCGTTATGACGCCCGTCAATCAGGTTGGCAATATCTCCGTCGCCGATGCGAAGTGCCTGGTCATCAGCCCGTGGGATGCCAGCCTTTTGAAGGGCATTGAAAAGGCGATCTTGCAGTCAAATATCGGGCTTACTCCCACCAACGACGGCAAGGTCATCCGCCTCATCTTCCCCGATCTGACGGAGGAGCGCCGCAAAGAGATCGCCAAGCAGATCAAGGCGCTTTCGGAGGATGCGAAGGTCGCCGCGCGCAATATCCGCCGCGACGCGATGGACGCCCTCAAAAAGATGAAGAATAACAAGGAAATTTCCGAAGACGAGTGCGCTTCGCTGGAAAAAGAGGTGGAAAAGACCCTCTCCAAGAGCGTTGAGCAGATCGACAAGCACACCGCCGAAAAAGAAAAAGAGATCATGTCGGTTTAAAGAGCGCTGTTCCGGGGACTGGCGGCAAAATTCGCCTCCTCCGGGCGGCGCCGAAAAGGCGAAAGAATGAAGAGAATCAAATTGCCGGCGCATATCGCCGTCATTATGGACGGGAACGGTCGCTGGGCGCGGCGGCGCTTCCGTCCGCGCGCCTATGGTCATCGTATGGGCGTGCAGAACATGTTCAAAATTTGCGGACACGCCTTTAATCTTGGCGTGCGCATCGTTACGGTTTTCGCGCTCTCGGCGGAAAATCTTTCCCGTCCCAAAGAAGAGGTTGATGAGCTGTTCGAGCTGTTCCGCTCCTACTTTTCCAAAAAGAGGGAGCGGATGTTCGAACTGAACGTCAAAATCTGCGTTTTGGGCGACATCTCCGTGCTTCCCGCCGATATTCAGGACAGCATCGGTGAGATCGAGCGCGCCACCGCGCATCTTACGAGCGGACTTTTGAACATCTGCGTCAACTACGGTGCGCGGCAGGAGTTGGTGCGCGCCGTCAACAAGGCGGTCGCGCTGGGCAGGTTTGTCGACGAGAACAGCCTGGAAAGCATGTTTTACACCGCAGGTCTGCCCGACCCCGACCTCATCATCCGCACGGGCGGCGAGATCCGGCTTTCCAACTTTTTGCTGTACCAGGCGGCATATTCCGAACTGTACTTTTCAGGCAAAATGTGGCCGGAATTTTCCAAGCGCGACCTGGAAAAGGCGATCGAGAACTATTCCGCGCGTGACCGGCGTTACGGAAATGTGCGGGAGGAGTGACCATGTTGAAACGAATTATTTCCGGCGCGGTATATGTCGCCGTCATTGTCGGATTTTTCTGTCTGCGTCTGGTCGATAAGCGGTTGTTCGGCATACTCATCTACGCGTTTTCACTGATCGGCACTTACGAGATGGTGCATGCCTTTTCCGCAAAGCGCATCACTGAAAACGGTACGGACGAAATTCCGGATCAGACGTTCGATTTTCTGCCGAACCGCGGAGCCGAACACGGCACCGAAATGGCGATGGCGCTGTCGCAGAAGGCAGCGGTATATGTATACGCGCTCCTGTTTACCCCCTTATATTATCTCATCGAGTGGCTGTGGCCAGCAAACGGATACAGAGGTATGCTTATCGCAACCTTCGTGCTGGGTTTGGCGCTTCTTTGCCTTTTGGTACTCGACCATAGAAATACAGACATGAAAAACACGGGCGCGGCAATGCTGTGCGGGTTCTATCCCACAGCGATGCTCTCGACGATGATTCTGGCGAACGCCTTTCCCGATGCTTCGGCGCTGGCTTTGCTCCTCATCTTCGTCATATCGCCCGTCGCGGATACGTTTGCCTTTTTTGTCGGCAGCGTATTCGGCGGCAAAAAGCTTTGCCCTGCCATCAGTCCGAAAAAGACGGTCGCCGGCGCGGTCGGCGGGGTGGTATTCGGCACGGGCGCGAGCGTTCTGATGTACTGCCTGTACACCCTCGCCACGGGGTACGAATATGCGGGTCTTGGCAACCCGTGGGTGATGTTCGTCATCGTCGGGCTTATCACGTCGGTTATGACGGTGTTCGGCGACCTGGTGGAGAGCGTCATCAAGCGGCATCTGGGTCTGAAGGATATGGGCAAAATCATGCCCGGTCACGGCGGGATACTCGACCGCATCGACGGTACGCTGTTCGCGAGTACCTTCGTGTATATCGTATTCGCGCTGTTCATCGTTCATTGAGCGCGCGTTTGGCAAAATAAGGCGGAAAGCTTCCGCCCTGCAAAAATGCAAGGTCTTCCCTTGCATTTTTGCCTTTCTTTGCACATATATTTATCCGAGGGAGTGGTATGAAAAAAATCGCACTGATCGGCAGCACGGGTTCCATCGGCAGGCAGGTCGTCAGCGTCGTCCTGCGCTATCCCGAGCGCTTTCGCATCGTCGCCGCGGCGGCGAATGCGAATGCTTCGCTGTTCGCCGAACAAATCGCGCGCCTGCGCCCCGCATTTGCCGTTTTAAGGCAGGAAAGTGCCGCCCGCGCCCTTCCGCCCGCCCCGCCGGGAACGCGCTTTGCGGCGGGGGAGGAGGCGTTTGAAGAGGCGTGCGCCTTTGCGGACGCAGACATCATATTCGTCGCCGTGTCCGGTTTTGCGGGGTTGAAGGCATCCCTGCTGGCGCTCGGCGCGGGCAAGGACGTGGCGCTTGCCAACAAGGAGAGCCTCGTCGTCGGCGGCGACCTCGTTTTAAAAATGGCGGAGGAGAAGGGCGCGAAGATTTTGCCCGTCGATTCCGAGCATTCGGCGATCTGGCAGTGCCTGCATTTCGACCGCGCCGCAAAGTACCGCCGCATCCTGCTCACCGCCAGCGGTGGGGCATTGCGCGACGTTCCGCTCAATAAATTGGAAAAAATGACCGCGAAGGAGGCGCTTGCCCACCCGAATTGGGACATGGGCGCCAAGATCACCGTCGACTGCGCCACCATGCTCAACAAGGGCTTCGAGGTCATCGAGGCGATGCACCTGTACGGCGCGCCTTTGGAAAGGATTCAGGTGCTCGTACACCGCGAGAGCATCGTGCATTCGATGGTGGAGTTTGAAGACGGCGCCGTGCTCGCACAGATGGGCGTGCCGTCGATGGAACTGCCCATCCAGCTCGCGCTCACCTATCCCGAGCGCATCTCGTGCGAACTTCCGCCTGTCGACTTTATAAAGCTCGGCGCCCTGCACTTCGAAAGGGTGGACGAAGCGCGGTATCCCTGCTTTTCGCTCGCGCTCGAATGTGCAAAAAAAGGGGGGACGTACCCGTGTATTCTGAACGCCGCGGGAGAAATTGCCGTTTCCGCTTTCCTGCAAGGGCAAATAAAATACACGCAGATCGCGGATATTATAGAGGGTACGCTCTCCGCTTCCGAACAGGGAAGCGCGGGCAGCTACGCCGAATTGGAGGAATGCGACCTCGCCGCCCGCGCGCGGGCGCAGGCGCTGCTGCCGCAATAAGAAAAAGCCGAAAAGGGGAAGGCGCATGGCCGTAAATTTGCTCTCCTTTGCGGGCGTAATGAGTACGATCGGCTCGGTGTGTCTGGCGATTCTGATACTTCTCGCCATGATCACCGTACACGAATTCGGGCACTACGTCGCGGGGAAAATTTTCAAATTCAAGATAAACGAGTTCGCCATCGGCTTCGGGCCGAAGCTGTTCAAGCACACCAAAAAGAACGGCGAAGTGTTTTCCGTCCGCCTTCTGCCGCTCGGCGGCTTTTGCGCGTTCGAGGGGGAGGACGCCGACAACCCCCACCCCGATGCATTCAACAACAAAAAGCCGTGGCAGCGCATCATCGTGCTGTTTGCCGGCGCGTTCATGAACTATTTGCTGGCGCTCCTTCTCATTATTATCTCCTTTTTCGCCTGCGGGCAGCTGCTTCTGATGACCTACCGCGTCGACCCCGCCGATACGACGTATACCGAAAATATCGACATAAATGGGCTTTCCTTTCACGATGAAGACGTCATCATCAAGTGCGAGGGGAAGAACATCTACCTCACCACCGACTTAATGTCCGCGCTCGAGGGGCGGCAGGAAGGGGAAAAGGTGCAGTTCACCGTGTCGCGCAAAACGGAGGAAGGGCGGCAGGTCATGGATATATCCGTCATCCTGCGTTCCGACGCCGATTTTGAAAACCTGACGGATACGAACGCCCTCTGGCGGTGCATCGGCATACAGCAGAAGTTCGCGGAGGACGGGGAGAGCTATCAGTGGATGGTCGCCTCGGCGGCGTACAAGGGGTTCGGGTTCTTTGAAACGATCGGGCGCTCCTTCGTCTATTCCTTCCAGATCGGCGGCACCATTTTTAAAGTGCTGGGGCAGCTGTTTACGGGCAGTTTGGGTCTTTCCGCCTTCGGCGGGCCGATCACGACGATTCGGTTGACGAGTGAGATCGCCTCGCGCGGTTTGCAGTCGTTTTTGGAGATCGCGGCGTATATCGGCGTCAACCTGGCGGTGTTCAATTTGCTGCCCATCCCCGCGCTCGACGGCTCGAAAATCATTTTTACCGTCATCGAATGGATTCGCGGCAAACCGATCAACCGCAAGGTGGAGGCGGTCATCCACGCGGCGGGGTTTGTGCTCCTCATCGGGTTTGCTATACTGGTGGATTTGTTGCAGCTGTTTTGAGGGGGTTCACAAATTTTGTTTTAAGCTGATAAAACAAAATTTCGTGATTTTGAGGAAAACCCGATCAATAAAAAAGCCGAACGGGCTCGTTCGGCTTTTTCTATATCAGTTTTTCGTATTCTTCGTACAGCTTGTCGAGTTCGGCATGCAGGGCGTCAAGCCGCGCGCACTTCTCCGAGAGCAGCTTGTAGTCCGCCGCCACCTCGGGACGGGCGATCTCCTCCGTCAGCGCCGCCGCCTCCGCCTCGCATGCGGAAATTTTTTCTTCCGTCTGCTTGATTTGCTGTTTTTTCTTCGCTTCCTGCGCCCGCTCCGCCTTGGAACGGTAGGAGGCCGCGCCCGCCTGCGCCCGCGCTTCCTCCTTGACCGCCTTTGCCGCCTGCTCCGCCTTTTCGCGCGCCGCCTTCTTGGCGGCGGTGTATTCGTCGTACTTTTCCGCGAACGTATTCACTTTTTTGGCGTCGATCTCGATGATTTTGTCCGCTAAATTTTGGATAAAATAGCGGTCGTGCGATACGAACAGCAGGGTGCCGTCGAAGGCTTTCAGCGCCTCTTCCAGCGCCTCGCGCGCCTGCAAATCGAGGTGGTTGGTCGGCTCGTCGAGCACCAGAAAGTTCGCCTTTTCCGCTTCGAGCAGAACGAGCGCCAGCTTTGCCCGCTCGCCGCCCGAAAGGGAGCGCACCTTTTTGTCGATGTCCTCCGCGCTCAGCTTCGCCTGCGCGAGCATCGAGCGCGCCTGCGTCTGCGAGAGCGCCGTGTGCTTGTGCCACAGTGCGCCCAGCACCGTTTCCTCGGGGTCGAGGTCGGCGTTTTCCTGGTCGTAGTAACCCATCTTCACGAAACGCCCGCGCTTTACGGCGGGGTCGTGCCCTTTCACAAGTTCGCGTATCAAAGTTGACTTGCCCGTGCCGTTTTCGCCCACGATGGCGACCTTTTCGCCGCGGCGTATTGCAAATTCCGCGCCGTCGAACAGCGTTTTGCCGCCCGCCGAAAGGCTCAGTCCTTGCACCGACAGGGCGGATTCCTCGCATTTTTCCGTCGTTTCGAATACGAAGCGCGGCGGCTGCGGGGGAGGGAGGGGCTTTTCCAGCAATTCCATGCTTTCCAGCTTTTTCACGCGCGACTGCGCGCTCTTCGCCGTCGTCGCGCGCACGATGTTGCGGGCAACGTAGTCCTGCAGAGCCGCAATTTCCTCCTGCTGTTTTTCGTATTCTTTGAGGTCGTGCTCGTATTTTTCGGCTTTGAGAACCTTGTATTTGGAGTAATTCCCGCGGAAGGCGGCGACTTTTCGGTTTTCCAGCTCCAAAGTCTTGGTCACGATGGCGTCGAGGAAGTAGCGGTCGTGCGAAACGGTGAAGATCGCCCCGCGGTAGTCCTTGAGGTAATCTTCCAGCCAGAACAGAGTATTCACGTCTAAATGGTTGGTCGGCTCGTCCAAAAAGAGGATTTCGGGCTGTTCGAGCAGAAGGCGGCACAGTTTCAGGCGCGTCTTTTCGCCGCCGCTCATGGTGGAAACGGTCTGCTCGTACATGTCCGCAAAGCCCATGCCGTTCAGCACCGTTTTGATGCGCACGTCGATGTTGTACCCGTCCGCCGCGTCGATGGCGCGGGAGAGCTGTTCGTAGCGGGAGGAGAGCTGCCTGTACTCCTCGCCGCCGTATTCGGCGTGCGCCATGCGGCCCTCGATTTCGCGCTGTTCGTCCATCGCGCGCAGTACGGGGCGGAATACCGAGCGCATCTCGTCGTAAACCGTTCTGTCGCTCTCCAAGCCGCCGTTCTGTTCGAGAATGCCGAGCTTTAATCCGCTCTTTTTCAGCACCCGCCCCTCGTCGGGCAGCAGCGCGCCCGTCATCAGCCTGATGAGCGTCGTCTTGCCCTCGCCGTTGGCGCCGATGAGTCCGATACGCTCTCCCTCCGAAACGGTGAAGTTGATGTTTTCGAGTATGATTTTGTCGTCGTAGCCGAAGCGTACGTTTTCGAGTGTGATCAGCATAATTTTACCAAAATTTTCGCAAAATGAAGGGTATGAAAAAGGTTACGCGAGAGGACATCGAGGCGCTGGAAGCGCAGCTTTCCGCCGCTCCTCCGGGCGACGTCGCGCCGCTCGTCAAAAAATTGGTCAAATACAAACGCTATTACTTCCGCGGGAAGTGAGAGCGCGCTTTTTCGAGTTGTCTGCAAAACGGTGTGCTTAAAACAAAGTCTTTGTCTTTTCGTCGAAGTCGGGGATGAACTGCGTATCCGCGGCGGCAAGTTCCTGCAAAAAGATATTTTCGATGCCCGAACCGAGCAGAAAGTCGCGCACCTTTTTGTATTCGCGCGGGGTGATGCGGCGCGAAAGCTCGGGGAAATTTCCGATCTCCCCGTACGGCGTGTACTGCCCCATGAGCGAAAAGTAGGCGGGGGAGCGCAGGGCGGCGAACCACTTTATGATTTCGATGCTGTCGTTGGTGCACAGCGGCAGAACGAGGTGGCGCACGATGCACCCCGCAACCATCTTGTCCCCGTCGAACTGCGGCGCGCGGCTTGCCATAAACTTTACCGCCTCGCTTGCGTATTCGAAGTAGTCTGCTTTGCCCGTATACCGCGCCGAAATTTTGGGCGAAAAGTACTTCATGTCGGGCAGGTACACGTCGATATATCTGTCCAGAGCGCGCAGGGCTTCGAGCTTTTCGTACGAGTGCGTGTTGTACACCACGGGGATCTTGGGCCGGTAAATCGCGAACGTTTTAATAAGTTGGGGCACATAGTGCGAAGCGGTCACGAGGTTGATGTTTTCCGCGCCCATCTCCTCCAGTTCGCGGAAGATGGCGGCGAGCCGCTCGGGCGTGACCTCCTGCCCGACCCGCGCGCGGGAGAGTTCGAAATTCTGGCAGAAGACGCACCGCAGGGCGCACCCGCTGAAAAACACCGTTCCCGAACCGTTTTTGCAGGAGATGCACGGCTCCTCGTAGGGGTGCAGTCCGTATTTGGCGACGCGCATCGTATCGCCCGCGCCGCAGGCGCCGCATTCGGTTGTCCTGTCCGCCCCGCATTCGGCGGGGCAGAGCTTGCATTGTCGGTTCATGGCAAAATTGTACCATATTTTTGCGCTTTTGCAAAGCGTTGTCGCCTGCGGGCGGGAAATTATTGACAATCCGCGCGATTGTTATTATAATAGTGTCGAATTAAAGATTTGCGCGGAAATTAAAATATTTACTTGCGCGACCAAAAGCCGCGCCTTTGCGCTGCGCACCCGTATTTGCAAATACTTTTGCTTATGCAGGAAAGGTGAATGCGGCGCGCGTAAAACGGTGTGCCCTGAGAAGGCGCGCCGCAGAGGAAAACTCCGACGGTCAGCGGCAGAGCCGCGTGCCGTGGGGTTGTCATAGAAATCACGACAATTTGTTTTGTCAGCTCAAAACAAATTGTGTGAACAGAGGTTTTTTATGAGATACTTTTTTACAAGCGAAAGCGTGACCGAAGGTCACCCCGATAAAGTCTGCGACCAGATCTCCGACGCCGTGCTCGACGCCGTGCTCTCCCGCGACGAAAATTCCCGCGCCGCCATCGAGTGCTGCGCAACGACGGGCATGGTTCTCGTCATGGGCGAGCTGTCCACCGAGTGCTACGTCGACATCTCCAAAATCGTGCGCGATACCGTCAAGGAGATCGGCTACACGCACGGGCAGGGCTTTTCCTACAATTCCCTCGCCGTCATCACCGCCATCCACGGGCAGAGCGCGGACATCGCGCGCGGCGTGGACGCCTCGGTGGAAAAGCGCGCGGGCGGCGGCGCATACGACCAAATCGGCGCGGGCGACCAGGGCATGATGTTCGGCTATGCCGTCAACGAAACGCCCGAGCTTATGCCGCTCACGGCGGTTCTGTCGCACAAGCTCGCCATGCGCCTTGCCGAAGTGCGCAAGAGCGGACTTTTGCCCTATCTCCGCCCCGACGGAAAGACGCAGGTCACCGTCGAATACGAGGGCAGAAAGCCCGTCCGCGTGGATACGGTGGTCGTTTCCGCCCAGCACGACGAGCACGTTTCGCAGGAACAGCTCATCAAGGACATCAAGGAGTTCGTCATCGGCGAAATCATCGACAAGTCGCTCGTCGACGAAAACACCCGCTATTTCATCAACCCGACGGGTCGCTTTGAAATCGGCGGGCCGGAAGGGGACAGCGGGCTCACGGGGCGCAAGATCATCGTCGACACCTACGGCGGCAGGTGCGCGCACGGCGGCGGCGCCTTTTCGGGCAAGGACTGCACCAAGGTCGACCGCAGCGCGGCGTACATGGCGCGCTATATCTGCAAGAACATCGTCGCGGCGGGGCTTGCGGACGAGTGCGAACTGCAGGTCGCCTATGCCATCGGCGTGGCAAATCCCGTTTCGCTGTTCGTGAACACCTACGGCACGAATAAGGTGCCCGAGGAGAAGATCGTCCGCGCCATCGAGGAGAATTTCGATCTCCGCCCCGCGGCGATCATCGAAAAGCTGGGGCTGCGCAAACCTATCTTCAAGCAGACGGCTGCCTACGGGCATTTCGGGCGCGACGCCTTCCCGTGGGAAAAGACGGACATGGCGGAAACTTTGAAAAAATATTTGTAATGGCGACCGTCAGCAGAAAGGCGACGTTCCGCTGCCATGTTTTTGCCGTGTGGAATACCGTAACGGATTTTCAGCGGTGCGGCTGGCGGAGCGACCTGCAAAAAACAGAACTGCTCGGCGAACAGAATTTTGCCGAATACGCAAAGGACGGCACTAAAACGATTTTCACCGTCACGGCGAGCGAACCGTGCCGCCGCCTGGAACTGGATATGGAAAACGGCAGGATGCATGGGCATTGGGTCGGTATCTTTGCGGAGAGGGGCGCGGAAACGGAAGTCGTCTTTACCGAAACCGTTACCGCCAAAAATATTTTCTTAAAGCCGTTCGTGCGGCTGTATCTTCAAAAACAGCAGGCAAGGTATATCGCCGATTTAACGGCGGCTGTGCAAAACGCGCCGCGATAATTTGGGCGACGGATAGTAATTTTAACGAAACAACGGCGGGGCGCGGTGCGCTCCGCCTGCGATTTTTTCGGCGGCTTTGCGCTTGGATTCCGCAAGCTGCAGGGGAGGGAAAATATGCACGTTCGTGTCGTCGAATACGATCCGCGCTGGTCGCAGATGTTTGCGGAAGAGGCGGAAAAAATTCAAAATATTTTGGGCGAAAACTGCGTCGCCGTGCACCATATCGGCAGTACGTCGGTGCCGAATCTCGCCGCAAAGCCGATCATCGACATTCTGCCCGTTGTGCGCGATCTGCGCCTCGTCGATACAAAAAACGCCGATTTTGAAGCGCTCGGCTACGAGTGCATGGGCGAATTCGGCATTGCGGGGCGGCGGTACTTCCGCAAGGGCGGCGACGAGCGCACCCATCAGATTCATATCTTTGCGCGGGAGAGCGCGCACGATATTGCCCGCCACCTCGCCGTGCGCGATTACTTGCGCGCCTTTCCGCAGGAGGCGGCGGCGTACGGGGATTTGAAAAGGCGGCTCGCGCAGCAATACCCCGAGGACATCGAGGGCTACTGCGACGGCAAGGACGCGTTCGTCAGGGCGCTGGAACAGAGGGCGCTCTCGTGGAGGGAGAAACATGGATAAACAAAAGCTGCGGCAGCGGGCGGAGGAAATCTACAAAGCGCTGTTCGGCGAAAAGCTCACCTGCGTCTGCTGCGGGGCGGATCTGTTTGCCGACGGCTATTTCTGCGAAGGCTGCCTGCAATCGCTTCCGTTCAACGCGGGGTTCGTCTGCTCCAAGTGCGGCAGGGCCATCGGCGCCGATTATCCCGTCTGCCTCGAATGTAAGGCGGATATGCCCGCGTATACCGAGGCGAGGAGCGCCTTCCGCTACGAAGGGGAAGTCGTGCGCCTCGTCAAACAATTCAAAACGGGCGGCAGGTTTCTCGCGGCGGCGTTCGCCGAGCGGATGGCTCCGCTGCTCCTTTCCGAATTTTCCGACGCGGACTTCCTCGTTCCCGTGCCGATGACGGAGCAGGCGCGTAAAAAGCGCGGCTACAACCAGGCGGAACTGCTCGCAAAGGAGCTTTCGGCGCGCACGGGCGTTCCCGCCGAATATTCCCTTCTGACAAAGACGCGCGAAACGCCCGCGCAGAAGCAGCTTTCCTACCGCGAGCGGGAAAAGAATCTGCAGGGCAGCTTTCACGTTGCGGAGCGCAAAAAGTGCAGGGGAGCGCGCGTCGTGCTTGTGGACGACGTTCTGACGACGGGCGCCACGGCGAACGCCGCCGCGCGGCCTTTGCTCGGCGCGGGCGCGGTAAAGGTATATCTTTTGACGGCGGCGAGCGTACCGTACCGCGAAAAAAGGTGAAAAGCAGATAAAATATCGCCGATTTGTCAAAAATCAATCAAAAATCTTTTACATTTTCGGGAAAATATTGTAAAATAAATTTAATGTGCGTATATAGGCGTTCAATGCGCCTTGCAATAAACAACGTTTCCGCACCGCAGGATTTTTCGGGCGGGAAAGGGGAGTTACGGCATGGGATTGATCAATTATTTAATGAACAGCGACGGCAGGCGCAGCCTGCGCAAGCTGGACAAAATGGCGCGCAAGGTCGAGGAGCTCGAACCGAAGTACGCGCCGATGACGGATGCGCAGCTGCGCGAGCAGACGAACGTATTGAAAGATCGTCTGAAAAACGGCGAAACGCTGGACGATATCCTGTACGACGCCTTCGCGGTCGTGCGCGAGGCGGCGTGGCGCGTTCTCAAACTCAAACATTATCATGTACAGATCATCGGCGGCATCGCCCTGCACCAGGGCCGCATCGCCGAAATGAAGACGGGCGAAGGCAAAACGCTCGTTGCGACACTGCCTTCCTACCTGAACGCTCTGGCGGGCAAGGGCGTGCATATCGTCACCGTCAACGATTACCTGGCGCGGCGCGACGCGGACTGGATGGGCAAAGTCCATAAATTCCTCGGCCTCACCGTCGGCGTGGTCGTGCCCGGCATGGACGACGCCGCCAAAAAACAGGCGTACGACAGCGACATCACTTACGCCACCAACAACGAACTCGGATTCGATTATCTGCGCGACAATTTAAAGACGGACATCAGAAAGATGGTGCAGCGCGAACTCTCCTTCGCCATCGTCGACGAGGTCGACTCCATTCTCATCGACGAGGCGCGCACCCCGCTCATCATTTCGGGCAAGGGGGATAAATCGAGCGAGCTGTACGAGCGGGTCGACCGCTTTGTCCGCACCCTCAACGGCGGCTTCGAGGACGAGGGCGTCAAGGCGGAAGAGGACGACGACACAAAGAAAAAGCGCAAAAGACAGGCGGAGGAAGAGGAGGAGCCGGAGGAAGAATCCAAGTACGGCGACTACGACGACATCGCCAAGGGCGACAAATACGGCGATTGGGATTACGTCATCGACCGCAAGGCGCGCACCGTGCAGATCACCGAGCGCGGCGCGGCGAAAGCGGAGCGCTTCTTCAACATCGACAACCTGGGCGACATCAACAACGCCTCCCTCAACCACCACATTCAGCAGGCTCTGAAGGCGCACAAGCTGTTCCACCGCGACGAGGATTACATCGTCAACGACGGCGAAGTCATCATCGTCGACGAATTCACCGGCCGTCTGATGATCGGCCGCCGCTATTCGGACGGTCTGCACCAGGCGATCGAGGCGAAGGAAGGGGTGAAGGTGCGCAACGAAAACAAGACGTACGCGACCATCACCTTCCAGAATTTCTTCCGCCTGTATAAAAAACTTTCGGGCATGACGGGTACCGCGAAGACGGAGGAGGGCGAGTTTCGCACCATCTATTCCCTCGACGTTCTGGAAATCCCGACCAACAAGCCTGTCATCCGCAAGGATATGCCCGACGCGGTGTATTCCACGGCAGACGGCAAAAAGCGCGCGCTCTTGAAGGAGATCGAGGCGCGGCACGAAAAGGGTCAGCCGGTGCTGATCGGTACGGCGACCGTCGAAAAGTCGGAAGAGATCGCGCGCATGCTGCGCAAGAACGGCATCAAACACAATATCCTCAACGCGAAGAACCACGAGCGCGAGGCGGAGATCGTCGCGCAGGCGGGCCGCTTCGGAGCCGTCACCATCGCCACGAACATGGCGGGCCGCGGAACCGATATTCTGCTCGGCGGCAACCCCGAATACCTCGCCAAAAAGCGCATGCGCGAGGAGGGCGTCGAGCACGACAAGATCGAGCTCGCCACGTCCTACGCCGAGCTTTCGGGCGAAGAGGAGGAAGAACGCAAGAAATACCGCGCCATGTACGACGAGCTGTATGCGCAGTACAAGGCGGAAACGGATAAGGAGAAGGAGGAGGTCGTCAAGGCGGGCGGTCTGTGCATCCTCGGCACCGAGCGGCACGAATCCCGCCGCATCGACAACCAGCTCCGCGGCCGAAGCGGGCGCCAGGGCGACCCCGGCGAATCTGTATTCTTCATCTCCCTCGAAGACGACCTCATCAAGCGGTTCGGCGGCGAGCGCATGAAGAAGATCTACAACATTTTCAGCAAGGACGAGGATACCTGCCTGCAATCGAAGATGCTCTCGCACGGTATCGAAAACGCCCAGCGCGCCATCGAGGGCCGCAACTTCGGCATCCGCAAAAACGTATTGCAGTACGACGACGTGATGAACAAACAGCGCGAGGTCATGTATGCCGAGCGCATGAAGGTGCTCAAGGGCGAAAACATGCACGAGGAGATCGTCAAGTTCATCCCCGATTTCGTCAGAAAGGTCGTTTCCGAGGCAGTCAACATCGACGAGATGCCCGAAAAGTGGGATGCCGCCGCGCTCAACCGCGCTCTGGAAAACCGCCTGCTCCCCGAAGGCAGCAACTTCATCACGCAGGAAAAGCTGAACAAGTGGGACGTCGATTTCGCCATCGACAAGATCACCAAGGCGACGGAAAAGGCGTATGAAGAGAAGATCGTCGAGGTCAAAGAGGAGCTCGGCATCGACTACGGCGACGTGGAGCGGCGCTTCCTGTTGATGAACGTCGACCGCAACTGGATCGATCAGATCGACGCGATGGATCAGCTGCGCAAGGGCATCGGTCTGCGCGCCTACGGCAACGTAGACCCTGTCATTTCCTACAAGCAGGAAGGCTATGAGATGTTCGACGAGATGATCGAACGCATCCGCAACACGACCATCGCCATGCTCTTGAAAGTCCGCATCGAAGTGCAGCGCCCGATGGTGCAGCCCATCGAACAGCCCAAGCCGGCGGTGGATACGGCGCAGCTTTCCACCAATGCCGCCGAGAGCAGCGGCCCCGTCCGCCCGATGCCGAAGGCGAACAAGACGCCCGGCCGCAACGATCCCTGCCCCTGCGGCTCCGGCAAGAAGTACAAGAACTGTTGCGGGAAAAATAACTGAACATCATAAAACACCGAGAAACGCCCCATAATCGGGGCGTTTTTTTGTCGCGCTTTTTGCGGAAAGAAAAATGTTAAAGCCGGGAAGACCGAATTACAGTTGCATACGGATGCCTTTCGATGCCCGCCGCGCAGCGGAACGGCGAATCTTCCGCGGAAGAAAAGATCGTTCGGCTGGAGAAGGAAACCGCCGCAATATTTCAGAAGATCCAAAACGGCGGAGCCTGACTCCGCGCGCGGCGGAGCCGCCTGCCCCGCAAAGGGCGGAAGGGGCTGTTCGGATTAAAAACGCCCCGGCAGTAAAACTGCCGGGGCGGCGGGCGAGAAGGCGTTTTTATCCCGGGTACATCCCCGAAAGGGTCTGTACATACTGTGCGACTTTCTGAACATAGCTTTGCGGCGCAACCACCTGCAGCTTTTCGCCGTAGGAACAACACCAGGCAATAAACATCGGGCTGTCGATCACGCTGCAGGTAAAGCTGTAATAATCGGGGGATTCCGCCGTCAGCCGCGTTTCGGCAAGGTCGAACGTATCGCAGACCATGTTTAAGAGCGTGCGATGTACGCGCAGTTTTACCCGTACTTCTTTTCCTCCGTACATCCCGAACATCTGCTTTTTATATTGTTCGAGTGCGGACGGGTCGCTGAACTGTTCAAGCGGGTCGAACGGCTCGTCGAGCAGTGCCGTGCCGGACATGCGGTCGATCCGATAGATGGAAAGGTTTTCATGGTTATCGGTTTTGGCGAGCAGGTAATAGAATCCGTCCTTTATGGTCTTATTTAACGGAGAAGCAACATACAATTCGCCGTTTTTCCGGTATACCCGCCCGCCCTTCTGATCCATGTCGAAATAGCGGAAGGATATCTTTTTTTGCCCGATGACTGCCTGTTCGATGACGGATACCGACTCTTTCACTTCGGCGTTGGTCGTCTTGTTTACGGAATTCAGCAATATATTCCCCGCGCGTTCGTCGATTTCTTCCTTGCCTCCCCCTCCGAGCGCCGCAATTTTCAGCATCAGCTTCCAGGTCAGGTCTTCCGTAAGAAAAGCGCTCGCCTGAACGCAGTCGAGCAAAATGCTGATTTCCCCGCGGTCAAAGCTGCGCCCGTCGAGATAGTAACGGTACGAAAGCCCGCGCTCTTTCCGTATCGGATAATTCATGCCGATGAGCGCGTCGATGTCCCGTTCCAGCGCTCTCCGTTCGCACGGCGCCCCGCGCTTTTCCAATTCGGCGAGAAGTTCTTTCGTCGTGAGCGCGCGCTCCGCATTCGTTTCGCTGTTGAGGATCTCCCACAGCAGCAGCGGGCGGCTTCGCATCGTCTTCCTTTTATCCATATGTTCCCCTCCGCACCCGCACGGATATGCGGTCTTTTACGGTAACAGTATACCATCTCCGCAGAAGAAATGCAAGGGCGTTGGCAAGAATCGCCGGGTTTTTCGCCCTGAAATATGGCATGGTGTTACCATTATTGGCAACACTTATATGGCATTCAGATAAGAGTTACCATATATGGAAGCTATGTGGTATTGACATACGGGGGAGGGGGCTCTATAATGATGTCATAAAAACTTGCCGCGCGAAGCGGCGGAAAAAGGAGGAAAAAATGAAAAACTATTTTGAAGTGGTAGCAAAGTGCGGGCATGTCGGAAGGCGGTTCTATTACCGCGGGGTGTTTTATATCGCGGCGGAGGACGGAAAGGCGGCGGCGAAAGCGGTGCGGGAATTCCCGCGCGTCAAGCACGATCATCGCGACGCGATCTTGCAGGTTACGCGTGTGAGCGAAGAGGAATATCTGGAAGGCTGGGTGCGGTATGCGAACGACCCTTATTTCCGTTGCAAAAACATACAGGAACAGGGGATTTACTGGGAGGAGATCAGCGCGCATATATATCCCGAAGAAAAATATCTGGAGGAGGAGAAGGAGCGCCCGCATCGCCGTCGCCGCCGCGTGGACAAGCCGTTCAACTGGCATACCTATGACTGGGACGACGCCGCATAATGCGCGCTGTACCCGGATCGGCTGAAAGAGCGGGAAATGCGCGGTCGGATTTTCTGCCTTTCTCGGACAAATTCACGGCGGGAGGAAAGCTATGGAAATTTTATTTTGCAGAAACTGCCGCAGACAGCTGCGGGAGGAGGATCGTTACTGCCCTTATTGTGGGGAGGAGGTGCGCGGGTACGGGGAGAAGATCACGGTCATCGTGCCGTCCGGAGTCACAAAAATAGAGGTACGTTACGAGGAAAACGAAACAGCGCAGGAGGAAGCGAAGGGCGCGAAGGATATCCGGTTGGACGGGGTCATCATTCCCGAACCGTGTTATCTGGCGGCGCTGAAACATGCGGTCGCAACGGGAAGCATATCGATTTCGATTGTACAGCGCCGGCTTTCCGTCGGGTATCCGAAAGCGGGGAAAATCATCGAATGGATGGAAGACAACGGTTTTATCAGCGCTTTTTCGGGCAGCGTCGCGCGGAAGGTGTACCTGACCCGGGAACAGCTGGAAAAGCTGTCCGGAAAGGCGGATTGAGCTGAAAGATGCCTGTATTCGGGCGGCTCGCGTTCGGCGCAGGAATCGGCTGCGCTCCGGCAATGCGTATTGACGGGGGTATTCAGGCCATGACTCCGCCGCAGATAAGCAGCGGTATCCGTATCTGGCGGGTTTGCGCCCGCTTTGCGGTCTTCGGGCATTGCCGGCCGACCGCAAAATCCTTCGCGTCGGCATGGCGGAATCGCTGAAAGCGAACGAATAAATTTTTTTCGGCCGAAAGCCAAACCGCAGAGCGCGCCGCGAGGGCGCGCTTTTTGCAGAAAAATACCCGCGGAGTGCCCGCGGGTATTTTTGAAAAATGGGGGAATGTGAGTGATCAGGATGCCTCGTTCGCGTCGATGAGCGCCTGCTTGCGCGCCTGCAAGTCCGCGAGCGCCTGTTCGATGTCTTCCTTGTGCGCCTCCTCGAATTTTGCAAACGCCTCGTCTTTGGCGGCGTTCATGGCGTCCTGCGCCTTCTGCGCGTTTTCGGTGAGCGCGGTCGTGATCTCTTCGGGGAAGGTCTTTTCAAGTTCGGTGAGGGCGTTTTCCACCGTCTTCATCGCCGAAAGCGCGAGGTCGAACGATGCGTTCGCCGCATCTCCCGCAAGTTCGAGCGCCGCTTCCTTGGTCTCTAAAATCGCTTCCTCGGCGGCGAGTGCGGCTTTTGCCGCCTCCTTGGCGGCGCCTTCGGGCAGTTCCGCTGCTTCCTTACGCTGTTCGAGCACCTTATCCTTCTGTTCGCGCACCTCCGCGAGTATTTTCTGATAGTCCGAACCGGCGTCGACGAGGTAATCGTAGCGTGCCTGTTCCACCGCTTGGATCGCCTTTTGATAGGAATCGAGCGCCGCCGCGTACCCGTTCAAAAAGGATTCGTATGCGCTGCCCAGCCCTTCGATGACGCTCTTTGTCGCCTGCCGTTCGGCGAAGCGGAAATCGTACTCTTTTGCAGTGTTGTACGCAGCGCGCAGTTCCTCGGTCAGAAGCTGCGCCGTTTCGATGCGGGAAATTTTCAGCGCGTTGAGCAGCTGCTCCTCGGTCATGGCTGCAACTTCCTCGTCGGTGAGCGTGGGGTCTGCCGCCTGTACGAGATCGCGCAGGGCGTCGAGTTTGAGCGCCTCGCCCCGTTCTACGGCCGCGTCGATGCCGCTCTTCTCCAAAAACGCGTCGACGCCCGCCTTTACGTCTTCATACAGCTTTTGCGCGGCCTCCTCGTCGCCCGTGATGCTTATCGTGATCCCGTCCTGCCCCGCGGAGAGGTCGCCCTTCACGAGGTAGCCGGCATCCGTCGAAATGCTCGCCATGAGCTCCACGGCGTCCTCGGCGGTCTTGCCTACGAATGCCTCGCCCGCGATGATGAGCGCGCCGTCGTCGTTGAGCGCCGTCACGCTGAGCACCTTGTCGTCCGCGTCGAGGATAAATTCGACGCTGGGGTTGATGTCCACCTGCATGCGGGCGGCGGCCTCACCGTCTCCTCCGCCGCATCCGGCGAGCAGTGCGCAAGTTCCTGCCGCCAAGGCGAGGCTCATCCCGCAGGCGGCGATCTTTTTCCAAAGTTTCATAACCGTTTAACCTCCTTATCGGTCAGTTTCCGATTATTAAACAAGCGGAGTGCGCGTTTTATTGAAAAGAATTCCAAAAATCTTCAAAATTTTCGAATCCGTCCGCAAGTTCCTGCATTTTCTGCCGGTATTCCTCATAGGAGAGGGCGGGGCGCTGTTTTTCCGCCTCCGCTCTGTTTTCGAACAGAGCCATGGCTGTTTCCCGCCGCAGCATTTCAAGGGCGGATTCCACATAGCCTTCCACCGTTTCGGGCAGCGTTCCGATCCCGTCGAACAGCGCGGTCACCGCCTGCGCCAACGCGTCGTCGCCCGCGATGATGTTGATAAAGACGCTCGGGTCGAAGATGTCCGTAAAATATTCGATGAGCGAGAGCAGGTCGTCCATGCCCTCTTTCAGCGCCGCAAGGTCAAAAGATTTATAAAAGGAATGCAGCGCCCAAAATGTCATGCCGTCCAGCGTCTGCCCGTAGCGCACCTCATATTCGTCTAGCTTTTGTTCCATTTGCACCATGAGCGCGGCGAGGTTCTCCGTCGGCCGGAAGTTCGGTAGCTTCATCAAAGACCAATAGGGGCGGGAAAGCGCGTTGTCTTCGTGCGCGGTGATTTGTTCGTTGAGCTTGTCGATCTCTGCGAGAGCCGCCTTTTTGCCGCTCGCGGTGCGGTAAACGCAGTCGGTCACCTCCCGCGTATAGCGCA
>ERZ1643251.2432-NODE-2432-length-18999-cov-6.473448_pt1 | contig 18999 bp, 16 predicted proteins | sample MGYA00579261_ERZ1643251 | MGnify/ENA primary metagenome ERZ1643251 (study PRJEB29033, sample SAMEA4952267) | chicken gut metagenome | biome: Broiler Chicken; feature: Gastrointestinal Tract; material: Caecum | place: Ireland | collected 2018 | study: Broiler...
TGAAGAGGATGGCTATTGGCAATATGTTGTAACCATTGACGCCGGGTTCTACCAGGCGCAGTTCAACACGGACACCAAGTCCAAGCACGACTTGGCTTCCCCTGCGGAAACCTACCTTCCCATTACACTTATTTATCGAGACAACACCTGGGTTATCGAGGGCACCGAACCCTACACGACCATTAAACTAGTCTGCGACAGCGAAGAACCCACCCTGCCCGAGAAACCCGACGATGAGACAATTTACGACATCTTTAACGGCAACAAGCCTGTGGTCCTGGCCTGTGTCACGGAGAACTCCGGCCACGAGGAGCAAGCTTTCGACTTGATTCCCGGCACTTATGAAATCGGCGAAGTGAAAGAAATAGGTGGCCGCTATCTTTGCGACATCACCATTGTGAATGAGCAGAATTATATAGACATCTACAACACCGAGACCGGCAAGGAGCATAGCCTCTCCTCTGCCAACCAGTCTCAAAAGCTCACCCTGAAATACGTAAACGGTGAATGGGCCATTGATGATGACGGCACCGTATACTACACGGTAGCGTGCAAGGACACCTCCACAGAACCCACTCCCACTCCCACGCCCACTCCCACTCCCACTCCCACGCCCACTCCCACTCCCACGCCCGATCCCGGCGATGACGACAACCCGCCCTACATCCCCCCTGTGGACCCGGACGACAGCGGCGTGTCTGACTTGCTGAACACCGACGACCACATCCAGTACCTGTTCGGCTATCCCGAAGGGACCTTCGGCCCGGAGAACAACATGACCCGCGCCGAGGTGGCCCAGATGTTCTACAACCTGCTGCTGGACCAGGATGTCACCATCACCAAGACCTTTGACGACGTTCCCGCAGGCGCCTGGTACGCCAAGGCCGTGAACACTTTGGCCAGCCTGGGCGTTGTGTCCGGCGTGGGCAATGGCGACTTTGAGCCCGAGCGCTCCATCACCCGGGCGGAGTTCACCTCCATCGCCATGAAGTTCGCCGAGGGCAAGACCGGCGGCACCAACATTTTCTCCGACGTGAAGTCCACCGACTGGTTCTACCGCGCTGTGGTGAACTCCACCCAGTACGGCTGGATTCACGGCTACGGCGACGGCACCTTCCGTCCCAACAACCCCATCACCCGCGTGGAGGTCACTGCCATTGTGAACAACATGCTGGGCCGTGAGGCGGACGTGGACTTCGTCACCGAGCACTACGACGAGCTGAACCACTTCTCCGACTTGGCGGTCAGCCATTGGGGCTACTACCACATTGTGGAGGCCACCAACGACCACGACTACACCAAGCCCTCCTCCGGTGAGAACTGGACAGAACTCAACTAAAACGTCATACGGGAAAGGCCCTCTTTCGGGGGCCTTTTCTTTTTGCCTTTAACAAAGCGCACTCCGGCCGGAAGGTACCTGCAGACATCCGGCAAGGCTGTGTACGTCGCTTCTATTGCCGCTCTGACACCTTCCCAAACATATTCTGCATGCCCTTCCAGGCAACTGCTTTGGAAGGGCAGTTTTTGCCTGCTATGCCCCTTGTTTCGGATGGGAGTGCTCCTTGGCCGAAACCGTACAAACCACAGGGAGTGCTGCCGGATCCCCCAGTAAAAGGCGGGAAAGAAAGAGGGAAAAGGGCCGCACAGGGGGCAAATTCGCGAATCTTTCCTAAATTTATCACATTCTTACGATAGCTTAACACAGATAAGGTAAACGTTTTAACACAATTTGGTTAAAGTGAAAAAGGTTCATGTGAAGACCAAATTTGGATACGAAAGTAGGGAACCTTTTGAACAACGCTATCTCCATGACACAGTTCGCGGCTACCATGGCAGCCAGCATGGGCATCCCCGCCCCGAAAGCCGGGGGGGCTCCCTTTTCCATGCTGGGGGAAACCATGAAGCACCAGGGCCTTTCCACTGCCAAGCGGGTGCTCATCTACAACCCGGACGCAGTGGGCATGTGGCTATTCCAAAAGTACACCACCTGGTTTGCTCCTGTACTTCGGCACACCCAGCTGGGGGTGCCGATCCGCACTGTAATGCCCTCTGTGACCCCGGTGTGCTTTGGAACCATGTACACCGGCGTGGAACCCGCCGTGCACGGCATTCAGAAATATGAAAAACACCTGCTAAAACAGGAATCGCTGTTCGATTGCCTTGCCGCCGCCGGGAAAAAGACCGCCCTGGTGGCTGTAGCCGACTCCAGCATGGCGGTGCTGTTCCAAGAGCGGGAGGGGATCGACTATTACATTCTGCCCTATGATGGTGAAGTAACCGACAAGGCTGTTGCGCTTATCCAAGAGGGCAGCTACGAAGTTGTGGTGGTCTACAATCAGGAGTACGATGATGTGATGCACCGCACTTTCCCCGAATCGGAGGAATCTCTCCAGGCGCTGAAGAACCACATCGCCGCCTTCGACCGGCTGTGCACCGCCGCAGAGGAGAGCTGGGATACAGAGGACTCTCTGGTGGTGTGGGCCACGGACCACGGCATCCACACCAACGAAAACGGCCACGGGGCCCACGGCTCGGATTTAGAGGAAGACCTAAACGTGATGCACTTTTTCGGCGCGTGGAAAGGACTGTAACGTATGAGCAAAATTGAGATTCGGGATTTGACGAAATCCTACGACGGGAAAACCAACATCCTGGAAAAGATTAGCCTGGATGTGGAAGAAGGGGAGTTCTATGTGCTGGTAGGCCCCTCAGGATGCGGCAAGTCTACCCTGCTGCGTATCATCGCGGGGCTGGAAAAGATTACCGATGGCACGCTGAAAATCGATGGCAAGGTTGCCAACAACATGCCCCCAAAAGACAGGAACCTTTCTATGGTGTTCCAGAACTATGCGCTTTACCCCCACATGACGGTGAAAGACAACATCCTTTTTGGGTTGGATGTGAAAAAGGTGCCCAAAAGCGAGCAGAAGCGCCGCCTGGACGAAGCAGCCGAAATGCTGGGCCTCACCCAATACCTGAAGCGCAAGCCCCGGGAGCTCTCCGGCGGCCAGCGGCAGCGGGTGGCTTTGGCCCGCAGCGTATGTAGCCAGTCCCCCATCTGCCTGATGGACGAGCCCCTTTCCAACTTGGACGCCAAACTCCGCGGGCAGATGCGCAACGAAATACGCCGCCTGCAGAAAAAACTGGGCCTGACCGTTATCTACGTCACCCACGACCAGGTGGAGGCCATGACCATGGGCGACCACATCCTGGTGCTCCATGGGGGAAAAATCCAGCAGATGGGCACCCCCTTGGAGCTGTACAACCAGCCTGCCAACACCTTTGTGGCTGGGTTTATCGGTTCACCCCAGATGAACCTTGCCAAGGCCCAGCTGACGGAGAAGGGCCTGGTACTGAACAACGACCTGGTGGTGCCCCTGACCCAGGAGGAACGCGCCCACCTTCCCCAGGGCAGCCAGTGGCAGATTGGCGTACGGGCCGAGCAGATTGAGCCAGCCTCTCCCGGGGAAGAGGGCACCTGCCTGGTCTATACACAGAGCACCGAAATGATGGGCAACGAGACACAGGTGCTCTTCAACGTGGGCGAGACCCTGTTTACCGCCCGCTGGACCGGCCAGTACATCATCGACGCTGGGCAGCACCTGAACGTCACGCTCTCTGCCGATGACTTCCATTTCTTCGATGGGGAGAAGGGCACGCTCATCCGTCCTGCCCTCCACATCAAGGGCTTTACCGCCCAAACGGCATAAGGAGGCAGCACCATGACCTATAGCAAAGCGGCTGCCAGCGTGGCAGTGGAACAGACCGAACTAAAAGCCAAGCGAAAGCTGCCAGTGTGGGTGATTTACCTTCTTCCCTCCCTGCTCATCTTTTTGCTGTTCACGATTTACCCCTTTGTAAAGACCTTTATCACCAGCTTTTTCGCCACCTCCACCACAGGGGCAATGACCAAGTTTGTTGGGGTACAGAACTACATAGACCTGTTTACCAACGCCAATTACCTGCAGTCTCTGGGCACCACCTTCCTCTACACCTTGCTCACGGTGCCCCTGACGGTAATCATCTCCCTGCTGCTGGCTGTGCTTTCCGCCAGCAACCTGCCTGGGATGGGTGTTTTCCGCACCATTTTTTCTTCCACCATGGGTATCTCCGTAGCAGCGGGCTCTGTGTTTTGGAACCTGCTGTTCCACCCCACCGCCGGGCTGCTGAACCAGATTGTTACCGCCTTTGGGGGCAAGCCCATTGGCTGGCTGACGGACACCCACTACGCCATCTTCGCCATTTCTGCCGTGTCTATCTGGATGAACATTGGCTTTTCCTACCTGGTGCTGATGGGTGGCATTAAGAACATTGATGACTCCCACTACGAAAGCGTGGAAATTGTGGGCGGCGGCTTTTTCTACCGGCTTCGCAAGGTGACCATCCCCCTGGTTTCCCCTTCCCTGTTCTTCGTGTTCACCACCTCGCTGATCAACGCCTTTCAATCCTTCGGCCTCATCGATATGCTCACTTCCGGCGGCCCCAACAACACCACGAACCTGATGGTATATAAGCTGTACCAGGACGCCTTTGTAAACTACCGGTTTGGGTCGGCCTCTGCACAGGGCATTGTGCTGTTTGTGCTCATCCTGCTCATCTCTCAGCTTCAGACGAAACTTACCGAAAGGCTGGTGACCTACCAGTGAAAAAGGTCTCTACCACTGTTACATACGGGGTGCTCATCCTGGCTGCCGCCGTGATGTGTTTTCCCGTGTTATTTTCCCTGGCACTGAGCTTCTCGGATTTAAACGACATTCTGGCCGGGGATTACATCCCCGATTCACTCAACTTCACAAACTACATCAACGCCTTTCAAACCCAGCCCTTGCTCCACTACATGCTCAACTCCGCGATTGTAGGCGTACTCTCCACGGCGCTGGAGATCGTGTTCGCGCTGCTGGCAGCCTATGCCATTGTGTTTATCCCCTTCCGGGCAAAGAAAGTGGTGTTTCTCCTTATGATGGCCACCATGATGATCCCCGGGGAGGTGCTGGTTATCACCAACTTCCAGACCATCCGGTCTTGGGATATGCTGAACACCTATCAGGGCTTGATTCTGCCGGGCCTGGCCTCTACCTTTGGCATCTTCCTGTTCCGGCAGAACATGCTGCAAATCCCTCTGGAGCTGAAAGAGGCCTCTACGGTGGCAGGTGTATCGGAGTTTGGGTTCTTCTGGAAGATCGTTGCCCCCATGGTAGTGAATACCGTGGTGACGTTGGCCATTTACTTCTTCCTGGTCAGCTGGAATTCCTACATGTGGCCCCTTCTGTCTACCACCGAGGACACGGTGCGCACCGTGCAGATCGGCCTACGGCAGCTGAAGAACACCGAGGCAGTAAGCGATTACGGCATGATGGCAGCCGGGGCCATGGTCACCTCTCTGCCCACCCTACTGCTCATCTTCTTCGGGCAGAAACGGCTGCAGGAGGGCATGACGAAAGGCGCTATAAAATAATAGATGCCTGTTGGCGCCTGCTATTTCCACAAGGTTATGTGCCTTTTTGGCGCGTGGCTATAAAAAAAGAAACTATAGGAGAATGAAGCGTATGAAACACTTTGGAAAACGAATTGCTGCCCTTGCTGTAAGCGCCATGACATTGGTCGCGTCTTTTGCAGGCTGCACTGCCAGCGGCACCACGCAATCTGGGAGTTCCTCTGCCGACAGCGGCAAGGTGCAAATTCAATTCTGGCACTCGATGAGCGGCAACACCCAGGAGGCCTTGGACACCCTGGTGGCCGGGTTCAACGAGAGCCAGGACCAGTATGAGGTGGTAGCCACCAACCAGGGCTCCTACGATGAATCCACCGGCAAGTTTTTCAACATGGCCAACGGGGACGGCAGCGCCCATATCATCCAGATTGGCGAGCAGAACCTGCAATCCATGATCGACTCCGGCATGATCGCCTCTGTCAGCGACCTTATTGAGAAGCACAGCTTTGACGACAGTGATTTGCTGGAGCAGGAAGTGAACTTCTACACCGTGGACGAGGATATGTGGGCCATGCCCTTTAACTGCTCCACCCCGGTTGTCTATTACAACAAGACCGTGTTCGACGCCGCTGGCGTTACGGAGTTCCCCACCACCTTTGAGGGCATTACCGAAGCGGCGCAGCAGGTGGCCGAGAGCAACTCCAGCATCACCCCGGTGGGCATGTACGCCTACGGCTACGCCCTGGACCAGATGGTCATCAACATGGGCGGGTACGTAATCAACAACGAGAACGGCCGCGCTGACCGGGCCACCGAGGTCGCCTATCAAGACCAGATTATCCAAATTTACAACTGGATCAAGGACTTGCAGGACCAGGGCCTGCTTTTAAACTACGGTTCCGATGAAACCAACACCATCAGTGGTTTCACCCAGCAGCAGGTGGGCATGTTCATCGCCAGCTCTGCCAGCTGCCGGAATGTTATCGACAGCGCCACCGACTTTGAGGTAGGCGTGGCCAACCTGCCCGTCCCCGAAGGGACCGAGCCCGAAGGCGTGTATGGCGGCGGCGGCGCCCTGTGCGCGGCCACCGGCTTGAGCGAGGAAGTGGAAGCCGGGGTAATGGAATTCTTCACCTATGCGACCTCTCCCGAAGTGCAGGCCACTTGGGCGGTGAGCACCGGCTACTTCCCCATCTGTAACGGCGCCTATGACACCGACACCTTAAAGACCAGCTACGAGGAAATGCCGCAGCTGCAGGTGGCCGCGGACCAGCTTCTGAACTCCAATGTTAACTCCATCACCGCTGGTCCCCTGCTCTCCCAGCTGCCCCAGCTGCGCACCGATTTGCAGACCGCTTTGGAGGCCGTGTTCAACGGCTCTGATGTGGAAAGCGCCGTGGCCCAGGCCGTGGAGAGTACCAACAGCGCCATCGCCAGCGCCAACCAGGGTGTTGCGGAATAAAATCGCCTAAACCTTGATTCCAATCCTTTTGAGGAGTCCAGTGCCACCCGAAGCACTGGGCTTCTTTTTTTCTCTTGGGGATTGTCCCATAACCGTGCTCCTTTCCGGCAGGAGAAGTTTGCATGGGACAGCGGTCCCCTGCCCAAAACCAGGTACCGTGTTGGCGGCACCTGGTTTTTTCCTGCGCGGCATGGGCAAAGCCAGCAGGGTGCGTGCCGTGCCCTGCAAGGCTGGTATGGTAGGCCACCAGGCAACCTGTTGCAACTGTCCCCTGCTGCAGCAGCGAACAAGATACCGGCTACGGACACTAGGGCTGCTTCGAAAGACGCAAATCTCTTTTACGAAGATGACTTATCCCAAAGCTGTTCGGCACGCTGTGGCGGCCCACCTTGACAAGTGCTCGCAGATAGGCTACTCTGGAAAAAGAAACCTGCGAAAGGGGTGCCGCTGTGAAAACCATTGCCATCATTGAGGACGACCAGACTATTGGGGATTTGCTGGAGGAAGTACTGCAAAAGGAGGGCTACCAGGTGGAGCGGGCCTACTCCGGGACAGAGGCGGTGTACCTGCTGTCTCAGCAGCGGCCCGACTTGGCCTTGCTGGATTTGATGCTGCCCGGCCTCTCCGGGGAGGAGGTGCTGCCCCACCTTGCTGGGGTGCCGGTGATTGTGGTCAGCGCCAAGGTGGGCGTGGACGACAAAGTGCGCCTGCTGCTGGGCGGGGCGGCGGACTACCTCACCAAGCCCTTTGAGCTGCCCGAGCTGCTGGCCCGCATCCAGGTGCAGCTGCGGAAGGGGGCGTCTCCCCTCTCCCCTGTGCTGCGGGCCGGGGACGTGGAACTGGACACCGCCAGCCGCCAAGTCACCGTAAGTGGCGCGGCAGTCCACCTGACCAAGACGGAGTACGCCATTTTGAAGCTGCTGCTGCAAAATCCCGGGCAGGCGGTGGCAAAGTCCGTGATTTTGGAGCGCATCAGCCTGGACACGCCGGACTGCACGGAATACTCCCTGAAGCAGCACGTGAGCAACCTGCGGAAAAAGCTGCGGGAGGCCGGAGGCCAGGAGTACATCCAGGCGGTGTGGGGCATTGGGTTCCGGCTGGACGCGGAGGGCGCGGGAAAATCTTGACGGAATCTTTACCCTTTTCTTGACCGCTTTCTTGACGTTTCTCCGGTAGGATACTCCCATACCGAAAAGGAGGTATCTGAAAATGGAAACTGTATTGCGAACCCAGGGCCTGTGCAAGCACTACCGGCGCTTTCAGGCTCTGGACGGGCTGGACATGGAGGTGCCCAAGGGCGCTATCTACGGCCTGGTGGGAAAAAACGGCGCGGGCAAGACCACCCTCATCCGGGTGGTGTGCGGCCTGCAGGCCCCCACGGCGGGGAGCTACTCCCTGTACGGGGCGACACTGGGCGAGCCCCGGCTGAACCGCGCCCGGCGGCGCATGGGCGCGGTGGTGGAGACGCCCTCCCTGTACCCGGACATGACGGCGGAGCAAAACCTCAAGCTGCAATACCGGGTGCTGGGGCTGCCGGACGACGGGGGCATCCCGGAGCTTTTGGAGCTGGTGGGGCTCTCGAACACAGGCAGGAAAAAGGCCGGGCACTTCTCTTTGGGGATGAAGCAGCGGCTGGGCATTGCCATCGCCCTGTGCGGGGACCCGGACTTTCTTGTGCTGGACGAGCCCATCAACGGCCTGGACCCCCAGGGCATTGTGGAGATGCGGGAGCTGATTTTAAAGCTGAACCGGGAGCGGCAAATCACCGTGCTGATTTCCTCCCACATTCTGGACGAGCTTTCCAAGCTGGCCACCCACTACGGGTTTATCGACGGCGGGCGGATGGTGAAGGAGGTCAGCGCCCAGGAGCTGGAGGCAGCCTGCCGCAAGTGCGCCCGGGTGGAGGTGACCAGCGTCCCCGCCTTGTGCAGGGTGCTGGACAGCTGGCAGCTGGAATACAGCGTGGTGGACGGCGCCGCGGCGGACATCTACGGGGAGCTGAACATCACCGCCCTGGTGGACGCGCTGCGCAAAGAGGGCTGCAGCCTGCTTTCGGTGAAGGAGCGGGACGAGAGCCTGGAGAGCTACTACATCAACCTGGTGGGAGGTGAGCGGCATGGGTAACCTGCTTTCCGCCGGGATGTACCGGCTGAAATACTCCAAACTGTTTTACATTCTTCTGGGACTTCTTGTAGTGACGCTGACCCTGTGTTATATACAGGCTATCCCCCAAACGGTGTCGTTGGACGTCTCACCCACGGAGGCGGTCACCCACGAGGAGGGATACGTTACCGTGGAATTTGAGGAGCCGGCGCCCTTCTATCCTCTCAACTCCCTCTTTTTTCAATATGTGCTTCTCAATTTAATCTCTTGCGGCGTATTTTGCCCCCTGTTTTTGAGTCACGAGTACAGCGACGGCGTTTTGCGCAACAAGCTGATTGTGGGACGAAACAGAACCCAGATTTATCTGGGAAATTTGACAGTCAACGGGCTGTACGGCGCAACGGCGACGGTGCTGGGAATTTTGACAGGCCTTTGTGTGGGCATGCCGATGCTGAAGGGCTTTGGCGAAACAGAGCCTTCCACTTTGGTCATGTACGGGCTGTTCTCCCTGATAACCACCTGGGCCTGCGTCTCCCTATTCACGATGGCGGCAATGATTGTAGCAAACCGGGCGGTAGCTGTGGCCCTGTGCATTGTGCTTGCCTTTGGTCTTTACTTTTTGGGCCAGTTTTTGACCATCGGACTTTCCCAGCCGGAATTGCTCCAGGGTGGCCTGATTTGGGGGCCGGACGGAACCTTTCAAATGGCCGACCCCGCTCCCAACCCCAGCTATATCTCTGGGTTCAAGCGGCAGGTGTATCAGTTCCTGTACGAGCTGACCCCGGGTGGGCAGTGCTTCCAAATCGCCGAGATGGGTGCGGAGACGCCCTGGCATCTGCCGGTGTACGCTTGCCTGTTCACCGCCCTGACCACGGCTATAGGCCTTGCCATCTTCCAGCGGAAGGATGTAAAATAGGGCCATGGAATGGCTTTGCGGCGGGGCGGTGATGGGGCTGCTGCTGGCGCTGGCTGTGGGAGTCCGGCTGCTGGGGCGCCGGCGCAGATAGGAGGATGGCTATGGTTTGGGTGTTGGCGGCTGGTTTGGCCCTGGTGGCGCTGGGGCTGGGAATAAAAGTGGCCCTGCTGCGCCACGGGATGAAAGCCCTTCGGCAGGACCTGGTGGAGCGCCGGGGGCAGGACACCAACACGCTGCTGTCCCTGCCCTGCCGGGACAGGGAGCTGCGGCGGCTGGCCAGCGCTTTAAACCAGGAGCTGCGGGCCCTGCGGCAGGAGCGGCTGCGGTACCAGCAGGGGGACAAGGAACTGAAGGAGGCGGTGGTGAACATCTCCCACGACCTGCGCACGCCTTTGACGGCCATCTCCGGGTACTTGCAGCTGCTGCAAGGCCAGGACCTGCCCCCGGACACCCGGCGGTATCTGGAGCAGATTGGCGGCAGGGCCCAGGCCATGAAACGGCTGACCGAGGAGCTGTTCCGGTACTCGGTGGTAGTGTCGGAGGAGACGCTGGCCCGGGAGCCGGTGGACCTGCGCCGGGCGGTGGAGGAGGCGCTGCTCTCCTTTTACGGGGCGCTGGAAGGCCGGGGCATAGAGCCCCAGGTGCGCCTGCCGGAGGAAAAGGTAGAGCGCCTGCTGGACCCGGCGGCCCTCTCCCGGGTGCTGGGGAACATCCTCACCAACGCCCTGAAGTACAGCGCCGGAGATTTGGAAGTCACTTTGGAGGAAAGGGGCCGGCTGACCTTTTCCAACGCCGCGCCGGGGCTGGACCCGGTGACAGCGGGACGGCTGTTCGACCGGTTCTACACCGTGGAGGCGGCCCGAAACTCCACGGGGCTGGGGCTTTCCATCGCCAAGGAGCTGACCCAGCGCATGGACGGCTCTATCGGCGCGGCGCTTCACGGCGGCACGCTGACCGTGTGGGTGGAGTTCCCGCGGCAAGAACTGGATAGGAAATGAAAAACGCCCCCGTTGGCCCTGTTGGCTGGCGGGGGCGTTTTCTGTTTGCGCTGCTGGGTTATGTGTTTCGCGGCAAATCCCCGGCGGGCTTCCGCTGCTGGCAAGCGGCCTGGGCAAGGGCCAAAGCTTTGTGGAACACCAGGTTGTGCTCCTGGTCGGTTTGCGGGAAGGAGCGCCGCTGCTGCTCCTGCAAAAAGCGGAAAAACACCCGGTTGCAATCCCTGGCTGTGCGGAGCTGCCAGCTGTTCAGCTGGTACCACCCGGCCGCCTGTTGATAGGCTGGGGAGTTCCGGGCCGCCGCGATGGTTTCCTCCACATCGTAGGGCACGCGGCGTTCCTCCACTTGAAAACGGCCGGACTCAAACCGCAAAAGGGTATAGGGCGCCCCAGGCTGATGGTCCAGCGGCAGGCCGCAGGAGCCGGGATTGAGAAACAGCGTCCCGCCCACTTCCACGGCGTACTGGAGGTGGCTGTGGCCGTGAAGGTAGACCGGGGCGTTCACGCGCTGGAGAACCTCTGGGAGATGGGGCAGCTTCAAAAAGCTCTCCCTCACATACTGGGCCACTTCCTGGTGGGACGCGTCCCGGGTGGGGAAGCGCTCATCCAGTTCCCCGGAAGCCGGACTTTTCCCGCCGCTCTCCCCCACGCCCACGGGAGGGATGTGCTCCAAGAACAGGCTGCCCACCCCATCGGGCGTGGAGAGGCGAGTGGACTTAGGCAAGCTCCTCACCCAGGAAAGGGCCCTCTCCCCCATGGCTTCCCGGGTCAGGAACAGCGCCGCGAATTGCTCCCGGTGGCGGTGCGCCGGGTGTAAAGTATCCAGGTACCACTCCCGGTTCCCTGACACAAACACGGCGTTTTCCAGGCTGGCCAGCGTTTCCAGGACCTCCCGGGTGAAGGGCCAATCCGTGAGGAAATCCCCTAAGAGCAGATACTGCTGCGCCCCCGCTTCCCGGGCGTCTTCCAGGACAGCCCGTAGGGCGGGATAGTTCCCGTGAATATCCGCGATGACCGCATACAACATGACGCTTCCCCCCAGCAACGTGGATAGATAAAAGTAGTATACTACACTTTCCCCGGTTTGTGTATAGAGGTTGTGAGGGCTGGACACGCTTGGGGCGGTTTTTCCGCGAGCAGCCCAAGGGCCGCCCACAGCAGCAGCCCTATCCCCGCCAGCGCCGCCTTGCTCCACAGCCAGACGCCGTGCTGGTCCCCGGCAAAGCGCAGGAAGGGGTAGACATACTCCACCCCGGGCAGGCGCAGCAGGCTGCGGGTGAGCAGCGCCACCAGCCACAGCAGGCCGCACACCAGGGTGGGCAGGTGCTCTTGGGGAGAAAGGCCGCCCACCAGCGCCGCCACGGACGCCAAGAAAAACGCCGTGGGAAGGTAGAGCAGGAACATCTCCCCCCAGGCCAGCCCCGGGCGGACCCAGGCGGCGGCCAGCATGGTGGCCAGGGCGAAAAGGCTCACCGTGGCGAAGACAGCGAAGAAACGGCAAAGCATCCAGGGGAATCGGGCAGGGCTTTGGGCGGCGATGGCCTCAAAGGCGGCATCGCTGCGGAAGCGGGCCCACTCCCCCACGGCGATGGCGGCGTACAGGGGGAACACCACCTCGAAGGCGATGGGGGCGAAGTCCAGCAGCTCCCCGGCCAGGGCGGCAAAGAGCACCAGGGCCAAAGAGAGGGCGGCTGTCACCAACGGGAAGTTTATCCCGGCGATTTTCAGTTCCAGCAGGAGGCGTCTCATAGGCGGCGCCTCCAGAAGGAGAGCTTCCAGAAGGGCAGGCAGGCGCACAGCACGCCCCCGCCCAGGAGGAACGCGGCGTTTGCCAGCACACTTCCCCACGCCAGCCCAGGCCACTTAGGGTGCACCCACAGCAGGCGGGACAAGTCCCCAGCGGTGAGCAGGCAGAAGGGCATGCTCTCCGCCGAGCCCACCGTGGCGGCGTTCCACCCAAAGAACAGGGCCGCCGCCGCGTAAAACAGGCGGATGTCCACCAGGCCGGGCAGCGCCACCGCCGCTAAGCCGGTGAACCAACTGGCGGGAAAGGCACACAGCGCCAGGGCCTTGCCCAAGGGGAGCAGCCACTCCCACGGGGCAATGGCAAAGGGCGCGGCCAGCACATAGACGGCGGTGTTGCACAGGAGGAACAGGGCCGTCAGCAGGTAGGCCAGGCAGAAGCCCCCCAGCAGCTTGCCCAGGATGTACTGGCGCCTCTCCAAGGGGTAGGAGCGGAACAGGTGGCCCATGGCGTTTTTCCTATCGGCGGGGAAACGGTTGGCCAGGAGGATGGCCAGGCCGAACAGCAGCAACAGGGCGTCCAGCGTCATGACGCGGTGGACAAAGTAGGCGGGCTGGTTGAGAAACTCCAGCCGGGCCAGGTTTTGGGCGGAGGGGAAGCAGTCCAGCTGGGCCATGGCTGTGGCGGCCAGGAACACGCCCCACACCGCCGGGCGCTTTGCCTGCATCTTCAGCTCGTAGTGGAAGATGGACACTGTTTTACGCATGGCTTTTCCCTCCCATGCAGTAGACGTAGGCGTCCTCCAAGGTGGCGGGGACAGGCGGCTGGGGGAAGCGGCCGCTCTCGTCCACCACCCGGGCCAGGATGGCGTTTTGCTCGTAGGTGGTGGAGAGCACCACCGCCTGACGCTGCAAGGCAGCCAGCTCTCTGTCGTCCCCCAGGGGCAGGACTTTCACCCGGCCCTCCACCTGGTGGAGCAGCTCCTGGGAGGGCCCGGCGTAGAAAAGGCGGCCCTTCCGCAGCACGGCCAGGTGCTGGCACAGCTGGTGCACGTCCTCCACAATGTGGGTGGAGAGCAGCACGGTCCTCCCCTGGCGGGCGTAGCGGGACAGCACTCCGCGGAACCGCACCCGCTCCTCCGGGTCCAGGCCGGCGGTGGGCTCATCTACCACCAGGATGGGCGGCTCCCCCAGCAGGGCCTGGGCGATGCCCACCCGGCGCCGCATGCCCCCGGAGAGCTGGCCGATTTTCCGCCGGGCAAAGTCCTGCATCTCCACCTGGGCGAGGACGTTCTCCACCTGGCTCTTGTCCCGGAGGCCCTTCAGTTCCCCCATATAGCGGAGGAAATCCCTCACGGAAAGGCTGGGGTACATGGGCAGCTCTTGGGGCAGGTAGCCCAGGCGCCGGCGGACCTCCCTCCCCTGGCGGGCAGTGTCGAAGCCGCAGACTTGGATGGCGCCGGAGTTGGGCGGCTCCACGGTGACAAGGGCTTTCATCAAGGTGGACTTGCCCGCCCCGTTGTGGCCCAACAGCCCAAAGACGCCGCTGCCCACGGAAAAGGACACGTCCTCCAAGGCGGTGACGCCCCCTTTGTAGGTTTTGGTGACGTGGGAAAAGACAATGTTCGGTTCCATAACAGCCTCCTTATAACTACATTTGTAGATTTATTAGGTAAAAGAGAGCGGGGCTACTGTGCCCCGGACTCTGTGCCCACGGAATAGGCGGGGTAGGGATAGAAGTGCTGGCGGCTGAACTCCGCGGAAAAGGCCAAGGCCAGCACCAACAAACCCGCCAACCCCGCCGCCAGCAGGCGCTCCCGCCACGGGGCGGGCTTTGTCAGAATGCGGCCCAGCCTGCGCTTGGTGTGGAGGAAGGTCAAGGCCCCCAGCCCCTGGGCGGCTTTGGCCTCTCTACAGGCGGACAGCTCCAGCAGGCGGAGGATGGCCCGGGCGTACTCCCCGCTGGTGACGCTGCCCATCAAGGAGCGAAGGGTGTGGGTGTCGCAGTCGGCCTCGCAGTGGAGGGCGAAGTCCTCCCGGCACAACCAGGCCAGGGGGTTGAACCAGTGGACGGCGCAGGCTACATCGTACACCCGCTGGAGCAGCAAATGGTGGCGCCGGATGTGGGTGAGCTCGTGGGTGAGGACGGCTTGGAGCTGGGCGTCTGTCAGCAGGGAGAGGATGGCGGCATCCACCAGCAGCACCGGCCGCAGCGCCCCCGCCACAGAGATGGGCGCGTCCAGGGGCGTTTCCAACAGGGGTGGGGTGCGCTTCCTTCCCAGGGATTGGGCGCACTGGGCGGCAAGGCCCAAGAGCCGCTGGTTCTGACAAGGCGGGCGGCGGCGCAGGGATTTCCCCGCCAGCAGCAGCTGCGTCACCCGATAGGCCAGGAACAGGACGCACCCCATCGCCCACACCAGCGCGGCCATGTGGAAGGCCGGCAGGCGCTGCTCCGGCTCGGGGGAAAACAGCCGCACCTGGGGGGACAGCACCGGAATCCCATAGAGGGCCAGGCCGCAGAGGGAGAACCACAGGGGCAGGGCCCGTTTCAGCACCCGGCTGAGAAGCAGGCTCACCACGCCGAACAGCCCGCCCACCAGGGACAGGTACACCACCAGGAAGAACAGCTCAGTGAGAATCATGGCGCTGCTCCTGCTGGTTGACCAAGGTTTTCAGCTCCTCCAGCTCTTGGGGGGAGAGCGTGCCGCTCTCCACAAAGCCCAGCACCATCTTGGACAGGGAGCCGCCGTAGACCCGGTGGAGGAAGCTCTTGCTCTCCTCCAGCTGGCACTGGCTCTGGGACAGGGCGGGATAGTAGAGATACCCCTTGCCCTGGCGCTGGGTGGTGAGGGCGCCTTTCTTCACCAGGCGGGCCAGGTAGGTTTGGATGGTGGTTTTGCTCCAGCCGGTGGCCTGCAGGCTGGAGAGGATTTCCGGCAAGGTCTTGGGCGGGCCGGACCACACAGCCTGCATCACCTGCCACTCGGATTCGGAAATAGAAATCATAGGCGGCTCCTTTCGTTGATAGTTTGTAGTTTATAAGAGCAGTATAACAGAAGAACTACAAAGTGTCAATCTATTTTTCCGCAGCCAAGACGGCCCCTTCACGGTACAATCGAGCAAACCGCGATGGAGGCCTTGTTTATGAAAACGTGGCCATCCGGGGGAAGGGAAACACCTCCCTGACCCAGGTGGAGCAGTACGGCAACAGCCGCTACAGCTTTAAGGTGGAGTTCGACCACTACGACAACGCCCTGAGCTACTACGGCCTGGACAAGCTGAGCCTGAACAACCTGATTCAGGACAACACCATGCTGAAAGACTACCTGTGCTACCAGCTGATGGGCTCCTTTGGGGTGGACGCCCCCCTGTGCTGCTTTGTGTACATCACCGTAAACGACGAGGATTGGGGCCTGTACCTGGCGGTGGAGGGTGTGGAAGAATCCTTCCTCCAGCGCAACTACGGCAGCGGCTATGGGGAGCTGTACAAGCCCGACAGCCAAAGCATGGGCGGCGGCCGGGGCAACGGCGGGGCGTTCTCCTTGGGGGATTGGCAGCAGGAAGCAGCCGGGGAAACCGGCGGCGGCGCCCTCACCGCTGCGGGCAGCCAGGATACCATCCCCACCGCCCCAGAGGGCATGGAAGGCGGTTTCCCCGGGCAGGAGGGCTTTTCCCCAGGCACAGAGGGGGAGATGCCCGAAGGAGGGGCACCGGAGTTGCCTGAGGACCCAGAAGGAGGCGGCTTCTCCATGGGCAGTGACGACACCGCCCTACTCTACACCGACGACGCGTACAGCAGCTACCAGAACATCTTTGACAATGCCAAAACCGACGTCACCGACAGCGACAAGGACAGGCTCATCGCCAGCTTGAAACAACTGAACGCCCAGGAAAACCTGGAGGAAGTGGTGGACGTGGAGGAGGTCATCCGCTACTTTGTGGTGCACAACTTTGTGTGCAACTTTGACAGCTACACCGGTTCCATGATTCACAACTACTACCTCTACGAGGAGGACGGCCAGCTCTCCATGATTCCCTGGGACTACAACCTGGCCTTTGGGGGCTTTCTGGGCAGCTCGGACGCCACCGCGCTGGTGAACTATCCCATCGACACACCGGTGTCCGGGGGCACGGTGGACTCCCGGCCCATGCTCGCCTGGATTTTCTCCAGCGAGGAGTACACCCAGCTGTACCACCAGTATTTCTCCCAGTTCCTGGCGGAGTGGTTTGACAGCGGCAGCTTTTCTCAAACCTTGCAGCAGGTGGTGGACTTGATTACCCCCTATGTGGAGAAAGACCCCACCAAGTTCTGCACCACAGAGGAATTCCAGGCGGGGGTGGAGGCCTTGGAGGACTTCTGCCTGCTGCGAGCCCAAAGCGTCCAAGGCCAGCTGGAGGGCGCCATCCCCTCCACGGACGACGGGCAGAGCGCGGACAGCTCCAGCCTGGTGGACGCCTCCTCGGTGGACATCTCCGCCATGGGCACCATGAACAACGGGGGCGGCGGGCAGCGCTCTTGGGGGCGGGGCATGGGGCAGTCCCAGGAAGCCGTGGAAGGGGCTGGCATGTCCGCCGCCATCCAAGACAGCGTGGGCCAGGCCCCGGCCATCCCCCAGGGCCAGGAGGACATGGGCAGCCCGCCGGAACTTCCCAGCGGGGAAGGACCCCAGGAGGCCCCCGGCCAAGCAGCCCCGGACAGCGCCTCCTCCGCCACGGAGGAAAGCCCATCCAGTGAGGTGGAAAGCTCCTCCGGGGAGGGGGATACCTCCAATGGGGAGGAAAGTGCTTCCGCCCCCGCGGAAGCAGGCGGGGCCATGGGGCAAGAGCCTCCCACCCAGCCGGCAGAAGGGACCGCTGACGCTGGGATAGAGGCCCAGCCCGGGGCGCTGGGCCAGGGGCAAAGCCAGGCTTCCTCCACCACGGAACAGTGGATGCTGCTGGGGGGTTCCTTTCTGGCGCTGGGAATAGGGCTGGCGGCGGCGGGGCTCTACCACAGAAAGGGGTAACCATCCTGGCCACGGAACCAGCCCGGGATGGAATGCCTGCCGTTCCCAGGCTTGTGCCAGGCGTTCCCCTCCGAGGGATGTGAAAGAGAAAAAGGACATGGCCCGCAGTGAGCGTGCCATGTCCTTTTGTTGGATGAGAAAACCCGCCGAAGGTTCTCTCGCAGTTGTTATGCAGCGACAAAGGTCTGATGGAAGTTCGTCAGGATGCTGGCGGCCTGGGCGCGAACAGCTGTCCCTTCGGGGTCGATGGTGCCATCGTCGTGGCCGTTGATCAGCTTGTTGCCGTTGGCCCAGCTCATGGCCTTCTCCGCCCAGCCGGCTATCTTTTCGCTGTCGGGGTACTGGCTCAAATCGCCCTCGGCGGTCAGGTCATACTCCTTATACTCCGCATAGTTGTAGAGCATCTGGGCCAGCTCCTGGCGGGTAACGTCATCCTCGGGGCGGAAGGTTCCGTCCCCATCACCCTCGGCCACACCGGTCAAGCGGGCCCAGTACACGGCGTTGGTGTACCAAATATCGGCATCCACATCCTCATAAGGATAGCCCAAGTCCTCTTCGCTGATATCCGGGGTGCCCTCCAGGTTGTAAAGGATTTGCACCACCTGGGCGCGGTCCAGGTTCTCCTCAGGGCCAAAGGTGGTGTCGCCGGTGCCTGCCATAATCTCATGGTCGTAGACATACTTCACGGCGCCATAGTACCATGCCCCGGCCGCAACGTCGTTGAAAGGAGGCGCGGGCTCGGAAGTCTGCTGGGACAGCCACTGGAAAATGGTCTGGCCCTGGTCATCCTCCACCAGGTTGTTGTAGACGTAATTCCAAGCGTCGTGGGCGCCGAAATAGTCGGTGCCGTCAAACACGGGCCCTTCGGGATAGAGCTCCAGCTTGGCGTCCACACCAGCAGCGGACAAGCGCTCATAGGTGCCAGGCAGACCGCCGGCGGCGCCGTCGGAAGCGCTGCCCACCAGGTAGACAGGGAAGCCCTTGTCCGCGATCACCTTTGCCTGTGCCTCGTTCAGGTTCCCGCCGGAAACCAGCATGGCGGCGGCGAACTGAATGCGGTTGTCAGTGGTGGAGGTTATCAACGGGGTGGTCATGCCGGTGCCCATAGAAAGGCCGCCTACATAGACCCGCTCCGGGTCGATATAATTGTCTTCAATCACCTGGTGGATAAGGGCCTCCATATCATCCAGCCGTTTGGAGCTCCAGCCCTCTGTCGTGGACTGAGGCGCCAGCACATAGGCGCCGCCCAGCTGCTCTTGGAATTCCTCATCGGCAAAGGCCAGGGCCCGGTTGCCCACCAGGTTGGCGCCGGCATTGTTCACAACCTTGCCGTCGATTTCGCT
>ERZ1643251.2433-NODE-2433-length-18994-cov-62.998733_pt1 | contig 18994 bp, 17 predicted proteins | sample MGYA00579261_ERZ1643251 | MGnify/ENA primary metagenome ERZ1643251 (study PRJEB29033, sample SAMEA4952267) | chicken gut metagenome | biome: Broiler Chicken; feature: Gastrointestinal Tract; material: Caecum | place: Ireland | collected 2018 | study: Broiler...
TCAAAAGAAGAAATAAAAGAAATAATAGATAAAACAGGAATAGAAATAGAATGTTTTGTTCATGGAGCAATGTGTTCTTCATATTCAGGAAGATGTGTTTTATCAAATTATTTCACAGGAAGAGATGCTAATCGTGGCGGATGTGCTCAAATATGTAGATGGACTTTTCCATTATATGATAAAGATAAAAAGTTAGTAGAATCTGACACTGAATTTACAATGTCTACCAAAGATTTATCTTTAATTAGATATATTAGTGATATGATAGATATAGGTATAACTAGTCTAAAAGTAGAAGGAAGAATGCGTTCTAATTATTATATTGCAACAGTTATTAGTACTTATAGAGAAGCAATTGATGCTTATTATAATAATAATTTAACAGAAGATAAAATAGAATATTATAGTAATATCTTAAATAGAGTAGCTAATAGGGAAAGTATAGCACAATTCTTTAATAAGTTTCCTGAAGTTGATGGTCAATATTATTTAGGAAGACAAGAAGTTTCTAATCAAGATTTTCTTGGTATTGTTACTGATTATGATGATGAGACACATACAGTAACAGTAACTCAAAAAAATTACTTTAAAAAGGGAACAAAAGTAGAAATGTTTGGCCCAAATATTCTTACATTTTCTTTTGAAATACCTGATATTTATGATGAAGAAGGCAATATATTAGAGGTAGCAAATCATCCTGAACAAACTATAAAATTTAAACTAGATAATAAAGTTTATAAAGATGACATAATGCGTATTAAAATATTTTAGTACAAATGTTTGTGAAAATTTGACAATTAGTAAAAAAAGTGTTATTATATAAGTACTTTTCAAGGGGGAGGAGATATTATATGAAAAGGAAAAACATTTTATTGGCATTTGTTATGGTTATAGCAACTTTTTTCGTAGGTACTTATGTTGCTAGTGCTGTAGTTAATGCACCAAGTCAATTAGTTATTAATCATTATACAAAGAAAGCTAATGATAATCCATTAAACGTACCTAAAGATTTACATATTAAACATACAGCAGATGGTAAATATGTTTACTGTATTGATTATATGTTAAAAAGATCTGATGGTAAAACTTATACTAAAGTATCTGCAACTACAGACAAAGGTATTGCATATATAGTTAATATGGGATATAACAATAAAACTGAAACAGATTATTTTATAACACAATCAGCATTATGGTTATATTTAGATGATACTAATGGAATGCAAGATGATAAAACAGGAACTGTAAATGCTGTAAGACAAGCAGTATATAGTGCATCTAATAATAATAATCAAGTTGCATTAAAAATTAGACAATTAGTGTCTGATGCAAAAGCTGCTAAAACAATTGAAAAACCTTATATAAATATTAAAAATAAAAACATATCTTTTCAATTAACACCAGACAAAAAAGGTTATGTTTCAAATGTAATAGAAATTGATACAAATTTAAGTGATTATACTGTAAGGTTTGAAAATGCTCCAAAAGGATTATTATATTCAAAAAACAATAATAAATTAATGGTTTATATTCCGGCTGATAAATATAATGAAGTTGATGCAAACTTTAATATTAATGTATCAGGAGTAGGTACAGAATATGAAACTTATATTTATAAAGCTAGTGATTCAAAATATCAACCAGTAGCTGTTCCTTATACAAATAATATAACAGTAGAAGATAATGTTAATGTAAGGTTAAATGTGGAAACTACTATTGTTTCTATATCTAAACAAGATATTACCACTAAAAAGGAATTACCAGGTGCTACTTTAGTACTAAAAGATTCTAAAGGTAATGTTATTGAAACTTGGGTTTCTACTGATGAACCACATATAATTTATAATTTACCGGTTGGTAAATACACTTTGAGTGAAACAAAAGCACCAGAAGGTTATGAACTTTCTACGGAAACAATTACTTTTGAAATAACAGAAAATGGTGTTAAAAAGTCAGTTATAATGTATAATCGTGTTGAAGAAACACCAGAAGTTCCTGAAATTCCAGATGAGCCGGATGAAGAGATAGAAGTTCCTGTAGAACCTACATCATCTTTTGCTCCAATGGGATTAAGTATTGCAGGAATAGTTATAATTGCACTAGGATCAATATTTATATATAAAAATGTAAAAACAAATGAAAAATAATTTACATTTTACAATTACAATTAGTGTTATTCTTATATTTTTAGGAATAACACTAATTAGTATAAATTTTATTACTACTAAAAGAGATGAAGTTTTTAGTACAATTAATTTGTCTCTGTTAGAAGAAAAAAAAGAAGAAGAAAGTGTAAATGTTGAAACTAGTGATGATAATGAAAATGTTGTAAATGATGAGTCAGACAATGAAAATGTTACAGAAAACACTACATACGAATATTATTTAGCAACTTTAGAGATACCTAAAATAAATTTGTCACGAGGTTTTTATGATAAAAGTTCATCTTTAAATAGTTTAACTAATAATATTAAAATGTTAAAGGAATCATCATATCCTGATGAAACTAATGGGAATGTTATTTTAGCTGGTCATTCAGGGAACTATTATAATAGTTATTTTGGCAATTTATGGAAATTAGAAAAAGGAGATTTGGCATATATTCATTATAATAATGTTAAGTACACCTACAAAATAACTAATATATACACAGATTCAAAAGATGGAAGTGTTATAATTAAAAGAAATCCTAGTAAAAGTGTTTTAACATTAATTACTTGTACCAAAGATGATGAATCTACACATACAATATATATACTAGAAAGAATATAAAGGGGGGATAAAAATGAATTATATTAATATTAGTGATAAAATAGAAATTGCTATGAATGTTATATTTTCATCAAGAGTTTTAGTAGGAACTATTATATTTATACTAATAACTTTGTTCTTGTTTGTTAACAAAAATATAACAAAAAAAAATATGGTTGTTAAAATTCTTTTAATAAATATATTGGCATTTTTAATAACATTATTTTTACATAATGATTATTTGCTTAATACTTTTGATGAGATAGTAAATAGAATATTTTTAAATATTTATTTCCCATCAATTGAAATGTATTTATTTGTACTAATATTTATGTCTGTAATATTGGTAGTAACTTTATGTAATTTTAAAATGAAAAAAAGTTATAAAAATATTAATATAATTGCTTTCTTTACTATCTTTTATTTCTTTTTAATGATTCTCTATGTGATATCTACTAATAATATAGACATATTTACTGCTAGTAGTATTTATACAGATAAAGAAGTTGTTTCATTATTGGAACTATCAATGTTAGTATTTATACTATGGATTGTATTTACTGTTATTAATTGGATTAGTAATAGTGTGTATGCATATATATTAAAAGTAAAAACAGTTTCTGTTAATGATAATGTTGGAGTTAGTGTTAATGAATTAAGAAAAGAAGCTTTTCCTGAATTTAATAATCAAGTTTCTTATTCTTATATTGAAAAAGAAGAACCTAAACAAGTAGTTATAGAGAATAGTAGTGTAGAAAATATAGAAAATAAAAAATTTAGTTTGGATGATTATAAGACTTTTAATAATATCTTAAGACAAATAATTCTATTAAACAGTTATAAACCAAAAATAGAACTAGATGATTTATTAAATGAAAATATATTAATGGCTTTTCCTGAAAAGGATAGAGAATTATACAAAAGTATGTTAAATTATTGTATAAAATAAAAAAATGGATTGTTTATACTCCATTTTTTTATTTTGTGTGTGTTTTTTCTTGATTAAAAATAACACTGACTTTTCCTACTGTTTTTTGGTCATTAATAATATTATTTTTTATTTCTTGATAAGAATCAACATCTATATCTAACCCTTCTTGGTTAAGAAGAAGTTTGAATTGGTTAAAATTAACATAGTATGTTGAAGGCTTATAGTTTTTTATATCTTCAATTGTTCTGGTAATTTCATTACCTTCGTTTGTAAAAGACCAATTATACCAATTTATAACAATTATGTCTTGAAGATAGTCGTTAAAACTACTCAAATTACTTTTTATTAATCCGTTTTCATCACATTGGTTAATATTAACAAGGATTCCTAGTTCTAAATTTAACCCTAATTGATCATAGGGAATTTTGTTTTCCCCTAAAGTGTACATTAATATTTTTATAAATTTAATAATATCTAGTAATGCTTGTTCAGTATTAATACTATTTTGAATTTCAAAATAAGAAAGTTCATCTTCCTCGGCATGTACACCATAACAACAATAATATGTTGTTTCAAAATTATTTTTTAATTTTCTTAATTCATCTATAACCATAAAATTCCTCCTTTTAGCATTTTATCATAATTTAAAAGATTTGTAAATTTTTTAAAAATTAGCAAAAAGGTGTTGACTTTGCTAAATGATAGTAATATAATTACTTTAGCAGTCATATAATGGAAGTGCTAAAGGAAGTGATGAGATGCTTAGTAATAGACAAGAAAATATACTTAAGTTTATTGTAGAAGAATATATAAAAAGTGCTAAACCAATTAGCTCACATCAGATATGTGATAAATTAGATTGTTCTAGTGCTACAATAAGAAATGAGATGGTATATTTAGAAGAATTAAAATTATTAGAGAAAAATCATTTTGCATCAGGTAGAATTCCTAGTGAAAAAGGTTATAAATATTATGTTGAAAATTTAATGCAACCAAAAGATATGACTGGTGAAGATATGCTTAAATTACAAACGATATTTCACAATAATACGTTGGATTTAAATGATACCATTAAAAGAAGTATTGAGATAGTTTCAGAAATTACTAATTATACTACGGTAGTATTAGGAAGTGGCGCAAAAGATAACAGATTAAAAAAAGTAGAAATAGTTCCTCTTGAAGATAATAAAATATTAACTATGGTAATAACTGATAAAGGATTTGTGGAACATAAAAATTTATTTTTACCTAAAAATGTATCTACCGAAGAAGTAAAAAAGACAGTAGATTTAATAAATAAGTTAGTTGTAGGTACGCCACTTGATGAAATAAGTGAAAAATTAGAGTATTCGGTAAAACCAATAATAGGTAAATATGTGCGTCAACATGAACTTATTTATAATACTTTTTATGATGCATTTAGTGAAATTACTAATAAAGAAAGTGATGTGCATTTTGTAGGAAGAAGCAATTTTTTGAAACAACCAGAATTTAGTGATATAGAAAAAATAAAAGAAATATTTAGTAAATTTGAAGATGCTAATTGTATTAGAGAAATAGCGGAAGATAAAAATGGTATTAATGTATATGTAGGTAGTGATAGTGAATTATCAGATGAAGTATCAGTTGTAAAAACTCATTATAATATAGATGGTGAAGAAGGAACAATTGCAATAATTGGACCTAAAAGAATGGAATATGATAGAGTAGTTTCACTTCTAGATTATATCAAGTCTAATATAGGAGGCGACCATGAAGAAGAATAAAGAAGATAAGCATGAAAGTGTACAAGAAGAATTAAAAGAAAAAAAACAAGAGGAAATAAAAACTGAAGAAAAAATAAATAATAATAGTATTTTAGAAGATAAAGTAAAAAAATTAGAAGAAGCATTACTTCGTAATCAAGCAGAACTTATGAATTATAAAAGAAGAAAAGATGAAGAAGTAAGTAGAATGCTTAAATATTCAGAAGAAGATATTGTTAGAGAATTTCTTCCAATATTAGATAATTTTGAAAGAGCTATTAAGATGGATGATGATAATTTAGATGATGATGTTTCTAAATTTCTAGAAGGATTTAAAATGATATATACACAAATTAAGAATATGCTTGATAAATTTGAAGTAAAAGAAATAGAAGCTTTTGGAAAAGCGTTTGATCCAACTTATCATCAAGCTGTTATGAAAGAAAGTAATCCAGATAAAGAATCAGGAATAGTTCTTGAAGTTTTCCAAAAAGGTTATATATATAAAGATAGAGTTATTAGACCTGCAATGGTCAAGGTAAATGAATAGAGGTTATATGAATAAAGATGTGTTAAGAGAAATTATTTATTTAATAGTAGCTATATTAGTGGCAGTACTTGCAATTAAATTAGTAATCTGGCTACTTCCAATAATATTAGTTATTATACTTGCAATATTCATTTATAACTCTATGAAAAAAAAAACAATAAAAGAAGACAAAAAAGAAAATAAAAGTAAAAATAAAAAGAAAAAAATAGTCGTCATTGAAGGAAAAATTGATGATGAAAAATAAGGAAAGGTGATAATATGAGTAAAATAATAGGAATTGACTTAGGTACTACAAATAGTTGTGTATCTATATTTGAAGGGGGAGAAGCTAAAGTAATAGCTAATGCTAGTGGTGGTAGAACTACTCCATCGGTTGTAGCATTTAAAAATGGTGAAATGCTAGTTGGAGAAAAAGCAAAACACCAAGCTGTAATTAATCCAGAAACTATATCTTCAATTAAAAGATTGATGGGTACTAGTAAGAAAGTTAAAGCAAATGGTAAAGAATATACTCCAGAAGAAGTAAGTGCTATGATTTTAGGAGATTTAAAGAAAACTGCTGAAGATTATTTAGGAGAAAAAGTAACAAAGGCTGTTATTACTGTTCCAGCATACTTTAATGATGCTCAAAGACAAGCAACTAAAAATGCTGGTAAAATAGCTGGACTTGAAGTTGAAAGAATCATCAATGAACCAACTGCTGCAGCCCTAGCTTATGGTCTTGATAAACAAGATACAAATGAAAAAATCTTAGTATATGATTTAGGCGGTGGAACATTTGATGTATCTATCCTAGAATTAGGTGATGGTGTATTTGAAGTTAAATCTACAAGCGGTAATAATACTTTAGGTGGAGATGACTTTGATAATAAATTATCTGATTATATCTTAAGTGAAATTAAAAAACAAGAAGGTGTTGATCTTAAAGATGATAAGATGGCAATGCAACGTATTAAAGAAGCTGCTGAAAAAGCTAAAAAAGATTTGTCTGGTATGACAACAACACAAATTTCACTTCCATTTATTGCTCAAGTAGATGGATCTCCAATTAGTTTTGAAATGGATATTACAAGAGCTAAATTTGAAGATTTGATTAGAGATTTAGTAGAATCTACTACAGAACCAGTAAGAAAAGCACTTAAAGATGCTAAATTAAAAGCTAGTGATATTAATAAAGTAATATTAGTAGGTGGTTCTACACGTATTCCAATGGTACAAGAATTAGTTAAGAAAGAATTAGGTAAAGAACCTTCTAAAGGTGTAAATCCTGATGAAGTAGTTGCTATGGGAGCTGCTATTCAAGGTGGTGTATTAACAGGAGATGTAAATGATATAGTACTTCTTGATGTTACACCATTATCTCTTGGTATAGAAACACTAGGTGGTGTTATGACTGTCCTTATTGAAAGAAATACAACAATACCTACTTCTAAAAGTCAAGTATTCTCAACTGCTGCTGATAACCAACCAGCTGTAGATATTCATGTACTTCAAGGTGAAAGACCAATGGCTAGTGATAACAAGACATTAGGAAGATTCCAACTTACTAATATTCCACCAGCTCCAAGAGGAGTACCACAAATTGAAGTTACATTTGATATAGATGCTAATGGTATTGTTAATGTTAAAGCAAAAGATCTTGGAACAAATAAAGAACAATCAATTACAATAACTGCTACTAACACATTAACTGATGAAGAAATCGATAAAATGATGAAGGAAGCAGAAGCAAATAAAGAAGCAGATGAAAAGAAGAAGAAAGAAGCAGATGCTAGAAATGATGCTGAACAAGTTGTATTTATGACTGAAAAAGCAATCAAAGATCTAGGAGATAAAGTAGATTCTAAAGATAAAGAAGAAGCAGAAAAATTAATGGATGATGTTAAGAAAGCACTTGAAGGAGATGACATCGAAAAAATAAATAGTGCTAAAGATGCACTTCTAACTAAAGCAAATGAACTTGCTACAAAAGTATACGAAGAAGCTGCAAAGAAAGCACAAGCAGAAAACAAAGAAGAAGAATCTTCTGAAGATAACAAAGAAGATAAAAAAGATGATGTAATTGATGCTGAATTTGAAGAAAAATAATTAATATGAAGCAATGCCTTAGGGCATTGCTCATGTTTAATATAAGGGAGAATATATGAACAAAGTTACACTAGAAAGTATAATTAACAAAATTTTGAATAAAGAAGTAGACTTTTGTGAAACTTTTGAAGAAGAATCTATTACAAAAGTATATAAATTATTAAATGGTAAGTTAGATAAAATTAACTATAATTATTTAAAGGGAATAGGTATTAGAATTGCTAATAATAATGATATAGTATATGGATATTCTAATAAACTTGATAATAATAGTATTAATAATTTAGTAGATAATTTAACTAAAAATTTTAGTGATAATAAAAAGATGTCTAATATAGCATTAAATGATTTAAAAGTTTATAAAACAAAAGTTAAAACTACACATGACGAATTATCTGATGATAAGAAGAAAGAATATCTATATAAAATAGATAAGATAGCAAGAAGCTATAGTGATAAAATAGTTCAAGTAGATGCTAGTTTTTATGAATATGATGGGAAAGTTACTATTGCTAATAATAGTTTAAATTATGTAGAAGATAATAGGGTTCTTACAAGACTCATTATAAATGTTGTAGCAGAATCTAATGATAAACAAACTAATAGTATGAAGACTTTTGGATTAAGTGGTGGATATGAATTAGTGGATACTATCGACATTGAAAAAGAAGTAACATTATTAGCAGAATCTGCTGTTAAAAAGTTAAGTGCTAAACCATGTCCAAGTGGTGAAATGCCGGTAATTATTGGCCCAGGCTTTGGAGCTGTAATCTTTCATGAAGCGTGTGGTCATTCGATGGAAGCAACAACAGTAGCGTTAGGAACATCGGTATTATCAGGTAAATTAGGAGAAAAAGTTGCTAGTGAAAAAGTAACTATTATTGATGATGGGACACTTAATAATTATTGGGGAACCACTAATGTTGATGATGAAGGAAATCAACCTCAAAAAAATATATTAATTGAAAATGGAATACTAAAAGGATATTTAATAGATGAATTAAATAATCGTAAAATGAAAATGAGTATTACTGGTTCTGGAAGACGTGAAAATTATAAATATGCACCAACCTCTAGAATGAATAATACTTATTTAGCACCTTCTACTGATAAAATTGAAGACATGATAAAAAGTATTGATTATGGAATATATGCTACTAATATGGGTGGAGGAAGTGTTGATCCAGTAACTGGTGACTTTAATTTCTCTGTAAATGAAGCATATCTAATTGAAAATGGAAAAGTAACAGATATGGTTTTAGGTGGTAGTCTTATTGGTAATACAATAGACATATTAAAAAATGTTGAAATGGTTAGTGATGACCTACGTTTTGATACAGGTTTTTGTGGCTCTAAAAGTGGAAATGTTCCAGTAACAATTGGAGAACCTACTATTAAAGTGTCTAAAATATTAGTGGGAGGCAATTAAAATGATAGATGAATTACTAAAACTAGCAAATAGTAAAAATATTAAAATAGAAGTATTTGTGGATGAAGACATTACTACCTCTATTGAAACTATGAATGATAAATTAGAAAAATATGAAAGTTCTTCTACTAATTCATATCGAATTAAAGCTTTATATAATAATAAGATAGTAACAATAAATACGGAAGATATAAGTAACCCAGAAACAATCATTAATAATATTATTGATTTTACTAATGCACTAGATAAAGAAGAAGATACAACTTTTGCTCGTAATATAGACATAAGAAATAATGCAAAAGAAAAAGAAGATAAAGATTATAAAAAAATTATAAATGATTTAATCAGTTTGAATAAATATAAAGAAAAGTATCCAAATATTGAGAATATTAATATGTATTACACTGATAAATATAACAAAATTAGTATTGTTAATAAGGATGTAGAACTTATAGATACTAGTAATATTAATTATATTTATGGAGAGATTGTTTGGAAAGAAGAAGGAATTAATCAAACTGGATGGTTTAATTTAATTAGTCTTAAATATGATTTTTCAAAAATAGAAGAAAAATTTATTGAAACTATAAAAGATGTAGAAGCAAAAATAAAAGCAGGATCATGTAAAACCAATAAATATAATGTAATTATTAAAAATGAACAAGTATTTAAAATATTAAATCGATATAAAGACATGTATGATGCTGAACAAATAAGAAATAATTTATCACCACTTACTAAAGATTATAATAAAAAAATATTTTCAGATAAAATAACTATTGTAGAAGATCCAACAAATAATAATTTAGTAGGAACAAGACTTTTTGATATGGAAGGTAATGCCACTTATTATAAAGAACTAGTTAAGGACGGGAAGTTTATTACTAAATTATATGATAATAAAAATGCAATAATTGAGGGAAAAAAGCCAACTGGTACAAGTGGTGGTGTTAGAAATATGTATATAGTACCAGGTAGTGATAGTTATGAAGATTTAATTAAAAAGATGAATAATGGAATAATTATAGATTCGTTAGAAGGACTTCATGCTGGGGCAAATGTAATAACAGGAGAATTATCTCTTCAAGCTACAGGATATGAAGTTATAAATGGTAAAATAAGTAAGTCTCTTAAATTAATAATTATGCAAACTGCTTTAAAAGAATTATTTAATAATGTAATATGTGTTGGTAATGATTTAGAAATGTTTAGTGTAACTGGAGGATCTCCATCAATATTGTTTGACAATATTACAATTGTTGGAAAGGAGTAAAATATGGAAAAAAGAGATTATTATGAGGTTTTAGGAGTATCTAAAACTGCTAATCAAGATGAAATAAAATCAGCCTTTAGAAAACTTGCTAAAAAATATCATCCAGATGTATCTAAAGAACCTAATGCTGCTGAAAAATTTAAAGAAGCTCAAGAAGCTTATGCTGTATTATCTGATGAAAATAAAAGACGTCAATATGATCAATTTGGCCATAGTGCCTTTACTAATCCAAGTGGCGGTTTCTCTGGTTTTGATGGCTTTGATTTTGGAAGTATGTCAGATATATTCGAAGATATTTTAGGGGGTATGGGCTTTGGTTTTTCATCATCATCTTCAAGAAAAAGTTCTAATAGAGCAAGAAGTGGTAATGATGTATTATATCACATGACAATAACTTTTGATGAAGCTGTTCATGGATGTAAAAAAGATATTAATTTAGATATAACTGATGAATGTCCTGAATGTGATGGTAAAGGAGGTTTTAATTCTAAAACTTGTCCTGATTGTCATGGAAGTGGAACAATTACCGCAGAACAACGAACTATGTTTGGAACATTTTTAACTAAAACTACTTGTCCTAGATGTAAAGGAAAGGGAACTACATTTGAAAAAGCTTGTTCTAAATGTAATGGAACAGGTCAAGTTAAAAAGAATAAAACAATAACTATAACGGTTCCTGCGGGTGTAGATAACGAAAATAGAATAAGATTATCCGGAAAAGGAGAAGCAGGAATAAATGGGGGACCAGCAGGAGACTTATATATAGAGTTTACTGTTAAAGATCATGAATTATATCAAAGAGTTGAAGATGATATATATATTGAACTTCCAATAAACATTCCTGATGCAGTTTTAGGATGCGTTAAAGAAGTACCTACAATTTATGGTAAAGTTGACTTAACTATACCTAGTGGTACTCAAAGTGGAAGTAAGTTGAAATTAAGAGGTAAAGGTGTTGAAAATGTTGTATCACATCGTAAAGGTGATATGTATGTAATTATAAAAGTAATAATACCTACTAAACTTACTAAAGATGAGAAAAAAATATTTGAAAATTTAAAAGATACAATGAAAGAAGATAAAGGAATATTATCAAAAATAAAAAAATTTTTAAATAACTAAAATATTCTTTTCTTTTCTTTTTTTTTCGTATATAATACTAAATAGCAAAGGAAGTAGATAGTATGCAAAGATATTTTGCTAAAGATAAAGTTAATAATAAAATAATATTGTTAGATAGTGATATTCATCATATAAAAAAAGTAATGCGTATGAATATTAATGATAATATTGAAGTTATATATGATAAAAAATTATATTTATGTAAAATTATTGATAATTATGATATAGAAATTGTTAATGAAATAAATGAAGATAATGAATTAAATGTTGATGTTACTGTTGCCATAGGTATGGTGAAAGAACAAAAATTTGATTTAATTCTTCAAAAATTAACAGAATTGGGCGTAAAAGAAATAATACCTTTAGCAATGGAAAGAAGTATTATAAAGTTAGACAAAGCTAAAATAGATAAAAAAGTAGAAAGATGGAATTCTATTTGTAAAGAAGCTAGTGAACAATCTAAAAGGAATATTATTCCTAAAGTTAGTTTACCGATGACTTTAAATGAATTAGTAAAATCAAATTATGATAAAAAACTTGTTTGTAGTGTCAAACAAAAGGATAACTTTATCAATAAGTATTTACAATTTAAAGATGAATATGTTAAAATGATAATAGTGATAGGGCCTGAAGGTGGAGTGTCAGATAAGGAAGAAGAATTTTTAAATAATAATGATTTTATTAGTGTTTCATTAGGTAGTAGGGTTCTTCGAGTAGAAACAGCCGCAATATATGTTGCAAGCGTTATAAATTACAGTTGTATGGAGTGATTATAATGAGTTTATTAGATACTTTTGGACAATTTTATAATAGTTTAAGTACAGTTAGTTTGGTTATGTTTTGGTCAGCAATATTTGCTTTTTTCTTTTTGATTATATTATCAGTTAATTTGTATAAAAAAAATAAACAATTAGTTTTTGTAATAGAAGAATTAAAAAAGAATTTAAGAGATACCGTTAAAAGTGAACTTGATAAACCTAAAGTGGAAACTAAACCAGAAATTAAACAAGAAGTAGTTGAGCCATCAAATATTAAAGAAGAGAAAAAAATAGAACAAGTAATAGCAGTAAAGAAAGAAGAAGTCCCTCAAAAAGAGGAAGTAGTGCAAGAAAAAGAAGTTGTTTCTAAACAAGGTGAAGGACCATATTCTAAAAATGTTTTAAGAGAAATATCTACTAGATATCAAACTTCTCCAATTAGTATTAAGAAGGAAGAAAATAATGATATGGTAAATATAGTAAGTATTAGTAAAGATGAAATAAATAAACCAGAAAAAGTACAGGAAGAACCAAAACCAGAAAAAATATCATTTGCAGAAGAAATATCTAAAAAAATGGAAGAAGAGTTAAAACCTCAAACAATAGAACTTACTGATTATGAAAAGAAGCAAGAAGAAGAGGCTATTATTAGCTACCAAGAATTATTGCAAACTAATAAGGATAGACTTTATAATATAACAGATGAAGAAGAAACAGTAGATTTTATTAAAGAATTAAAGTCTTTTAGAAGTAGTTTATAGAAAATATATATTAATTTATATATTTTTTATTATAGTGTATGTAGGAGGATTTTATGGATAATAAGTTAAAAGAAATAATAAAAATATTAACAGAAAAGAATAAGACAATATCAACAATGGAGTCTTGTACTGGCGGTGGAGTAGCCAATGCTATTACGAATATTGAAGGTGCTAGTGAAGTCCTTAAATTTAGTGCTGTAACTTATTCAAATGAATATAAGATAAAAATGGGAGTAGATGCTAATATAATTGATAAGTATTCTGTTTATAGTATAAAAACAGCAGAAGAAATGAGTAGAAATATAAGTGCTTTTGCTAACTCTAATTATGGGATAGGTATTACTGGTAAATTAAATAGAGTAGATAAAAATAATTTATATGGACAAGATAACATTGTTTATGTAAGTATCTATGATAAAGATAATGATAAATTTTATAATGGCAGTATTGAAGTAACAAAACAAAGTAGAAAAGAAAACAAAGAATTAGTTATTTCATTAATTATCAATATGTTAATGAGTATTATAAAACGATAAAAAAATAAAAGGAACTAACAAATTAATTAGTTCCTTTAAATTTCATTTTGTAACAACCAATCTATTATATTAATAACTTTTATACCATTATAATCGTTATTAATTGTTTTATCCATAGTTAATATAGTTTTTTCATAATTATCATCAATACTTTCTAAACTTCTTAATTCTCTAGTTTTAACTTTTTCATCCGCTAAAGTTCTAGTTACTTGATAATATTTAATAGTATTAGGATTTTCAGCAACAAAATCTACTTCATAATCATTTGTTTTTCCTATATTTACCTTAAATCCTCTTCTTAATAATTCTAGATAAACAACATTTTCAAGTAAATGTCCTTCATTAATATTTCTAAACCCTAATATTATATTTCTTATACCAGTATCTGATATATAATATTTACCAAGTGTTTTAAGTAAAGCTTTACTTTTAATATCAGTTCTATCAGCTTTATACATAATAAATGACTTTTCTAACATGTTTAAGTAATTATCTATTGTTTGATGATTAGATTTTGTGGTTATTTTATTACTATTTAAATAGTCGCTTATTTTTGATGCTGATATAGGACTCCCTATATTATTAGACAAATATTTTATTATGTTTTCTAGAAGAGCTGTATCTTTTATATTATTTCTATCAATTATATCTTTTTTTACAATTGTGTTATAGATATCATTTAAATATGATAAAACTAATTCATTATTTTTCTTTATTAATGTTATCGCAGGAAGTCCTCCATATTTTAAATATTCATTAAATTTATCATCAATGTTATTATTATCATAATTGTTAAATAGTAAATATTCTTTAAATGATAATGGATACATTTTTATTTCTATGTATCTACCTGAAAGTAATGTTGATAATTCTGATGATAATAAATAAGCATTAGAACCTGTTATATATATATCTACATCAAAATCAACTTTAAAAGAATTTATTGCTTTTTCCCAAGATTCTACATTTTGTACTTCGTCTAATAAAACATAAACTTTATCATTTTTAATTTTATCTTTAATATAATTATACAAATCTTTATAATTTTTTATATCATCATATATAGCGGATTCAAAGTTAATATAAATTATATTATCATTTTTAATACCATTATTAATTAAATAATCTTTAAACATAAGTAATAATGTAGATTTTCCACTTCTTCTAACTCCTGTTATTACTTTGATAAATTCTGTATCTTTTGCATCAATTAACTTTTTTAAGTAATTTTCTCTTAAAATCATTTTTATCACCTGTTAAAATTGTATCATAAAAACATTATTTTGTAAAGTTTTGCAAGTTCATTTGCAAAACTTCTTAAATTTGATATTTTTTGCAAATGAATTTTTACTCTACTGTAACTGATTTAGCCAGATTTTTGGGTTTATCAATATCACAATCTCTTTTTTTAGCAACATAATAAGAAAGTAGTTGCATACTGATAATTGCAAGTATTGGTGTTAAATAATTGTTATCAGGTATAGTTATTAATTCGTTATATATATCATTATCTACATTAATGCTTTCATTACATATAAGTATTACATAAGCTCCTCTTGCAAGAACTTCTTTAATATTGCTAATTGTTTTACTGGCTAGATTTTTATCTGTAATAATAGCAATGACTGGGGTGCCCTCTTCAATTAAAGAAATAGTTCCATGTTTAAGCTCTCCAGCGGCATAACTTTCAGCATGTATATAAGATATCTCTTTTAATTTTAAACTTCCTTCTAAAGACAAATAATAATCTATTCCTCTTCCAATAAAGAATACATGTTCTTTATTATATATACTATTTACATATTTAGAATAATCTATATCATATATTTTCTTTATATCATTACTAACATTATCTATATTAATTTTATTATTTAATGAAAGTAATATTAAATATAATACTTGCAAGCTATATGCTTTAGTAGTAGCAACTGCAACTTCAATACCGGCATTAATATATATTACTTCATCACTAATTCTTGCAATAGTGCTTTTATAAGTATTAACAATACCCAGAACTTTAGCTTTATATTTTTTAGCTATTTTAACGGCTTCAATAGTATCAGCAGTTTCACCAGACTGGGATATGGCAATAACTAAATCATCATTGTTTATAAATAATTTCTTATATCTAAATTCACTTGCTATTTCAACTGTTACTGGTATATTTAAAAAAATCTCTATATAATATTTGCCAACAAGTCCAGCGTGATAAGCGCTACCACAACCAACAATATAAATATGTTTGTATTTACGAATATCAGGTAATTTATTATCAATATAATGCCTAATAGTATTAGTAATTAAATTATCTTGTTCATATATTTCTTTTAACATATAGTGATCATATCCATTTTTACTAATACTATCAATACTTTTATCGAAAGTAAGTATTTCTCTATTAATAACATTACTATTATTATATATAATATATTTATCTTTATTAATAATACCTATGTCATTATCTTCAAGTATTATATATTCTTTAGTATAATTAACAATAGCGGATATATCTGATGCAATAATGTTGCCATCATTAGATATTCCAATAATCATGGGACTTCCTTTTTTAGTAATAAATAGGGTATTTATATCATCATCACATAATATACATAATGCATAACTACCTATAAATATATCTTTAATTTTTTCTAAACAAGTATACATATCGTTGTATTTATTATATAGAAAATCTATATAAGCACATGCTACTTCTGTATCAGTATCACTTATAAATTTATAATTATTATTTATTAGTTCTTTTTTTAATTCTAAATAGTTTTCAATAATACCATTATGAACTAATGTTATTTTATTAATTCTATGTGGGTGCGCATTATATTTTGTAACACCACCATGAGTAGCCCATCTAGTATGACCTATACCAATATAACTATCAGTATTTATATCTAATTCTCTTTCTAAATCTTTTATTCTTCCTGTATCTTTTTTAATATTTATTTTGTTATCCAAATAGTAGGCAATACCAACTGAATCATATCCTCGATATTCTAAAGATTTAATTCCATTTATAAGGATACTCATACATTTGTTTTTACCTACGTATCCGATTATTCCACACATAATTTTTCTCCTTCTTACGATATATTCTTTGTTATAATTTTGATTTTACTTTTTAAAATATATCTAACGATTTCCCGTAGTAGCATCCGCCGAATATTTCGATAACTACTAATCCTCGTCCTTCCATTGGAAGCAGGCGCTAAAGATGTATTACTCCTTTCTTATACTATCTTTTACTTTATTATATAGTATTTTTTTATTTGTGACAACCTATCTTTAATAAAATAAAATATGTATAAAAAAAATATCATTGACTTTTTTTGCCGAAAACGGCAGAAAAGTTCAATGAAAGTTTAAAATATATAAGTTAAAGATAATATAATTTATAATTATTGATTTTTATAAAAATATATATTATACTTATATTAGTAATAATAGGAAGAGGGATATCATGGATAATATAGATAATATAAAAAAGAATAATACGAAGTTTATTATATTTGAAATAATAGTTATTATGTTAGGAATAATAGGAGTTACATTTGCAGTAAGTTATGTTATGGATAGTATTAATGTAAATGTAGATACAGCACAGTTGGCAGTAGATTATACAGGAAGTTTAACTCTACCTACAGCAAATTTAATGCCTATAACAGATGATTCAGTAGATACTAATAATGAAAATGTAATGCGTATTAATTTTACTGTAAAAGGTGCTAGTAGTAATCCAGATATTCCAATAATATATGATGTAATACTTTCTGATTTACAAATAGATAGTGAACTAAAAAGTGAATATTTAAAATGGGAATTAGAAAAGAATGGGGTAGTAATATCTAGTGGTAGTTTTTCACCATGGTTTGACTCTATGAAAGATGGTAAATTATGGCTTACAGAAATACAACAAGATTTACCTACTAATAGTAGTGCTCCAGATAGCTATGAATTTAGAATATGGATAAGTGAATCATGCCCTGGAGATGTATCTACATGTACAGAAGATATGGATCAATCTAATATGTTAAATAAAAGCATTTCTGGTAAGATAGAAACAGTATTATATACTAAAGGTAAAGAAGCTTTAGTAAGAGAAGTAGGAATGAATGCTTCAGAATATATAGAATCATTACTAGTGAAAAATCCAGAAACAATGAATAATGATGATCCAGATGGTAATGTAAGATATATGGGAGCAAATCCTAATAATTATGTATCATTTAATAATGAGTTATGGAGAATAATAGGTGCCTTTGATGTAGCATCTACTTATGGAGGACCAACAGAGAAAAGACTTAAAATAATAAGAAATGAGTCAATAGGTACTATGTCTTGGGATAATAAAGGAACGAATGGAGAGAATAATTGGACAGATAGTGCATTAATGCAAGTGTTAAATAATGGTGCATACTATAATAGAACAAGTGGGACTTGTCCAAGCGGTGGTAATGGTGCTACAAAAAGCTGTGATTTTAGTACAACGGGACTTACGGAAGAAGCAAAATCCTTAATAGGAGATGCTGTCTGGAATCTTGGAGGCACTGCAGCCTATACAAGTTCATCGGATGGACTAGCAAGTCACTGGTATGGCTATGAAAGAGGAACAACAGTATATAGTGGTCGTCCAACATATTGGGTAGGTAAAATAGGACTAATGTATCCATCAGACTATGGATATGCAACAAGTGGTGGAATGACAACCAATAGAGCATCATGTTTAGCCAAAGAATTAAGAAAATGGAATGATTTAAGTTATAGTGATTGTAAAAACAATGATTATTTATATAATTCTAGTTTATATCAGTGGATGATTACTCCTTACTCCAGTAACTCGAATCTCGTCTTTGACGTTTACTCGACCGGGTATGTCTACGGCGACGTCGCGCGCAATTCCTACTTCTCCGCCTCCCCAGTCCTTTATCTAAATTCAACAGTACAAATAACTGGTGGAGATGGAACTTCAGAAAATCCATATATTTTATCATAGATTTTGTATTATCATAGAAAGATTAAAGAAATCCTTATACACAAA
>ERZ1643251.2434-NODE-2434-length-18993-cov-4.857799_pt1 | contig 18993 bp, 12 predicted proteins | sample MGYA00579261_ERZ1643251 | MGnify/ENA primary metagenome ERZ1643251 (study PRJEB29033, sample SAMEA4952267) | chicken gut metagenome | biome: Broiler Chicken; feature: Gastrointestinal Tract; material: Caecum | place: Ireland | collected 2018 | study: Broiler...
CCTCCGCCTGTGAAAAAAATGCAACCGAGGCAGAACGCGACGTCGATGCGCTCTATACCGTCGCCTATATGCAGGACAAGATCGGCGAGGAATACGATGCAGTCATTTCAGGCGTCACCTCGTTCGGATTCTTCGCAGAGCTCGCCAATACGGTCGAAGGGCTCGTTCCCATCGAGACCCTTCCCGAGGACAGCTATGAATTTGTCGAAGAACGCTTTCTTCTGCGCGGAACACGCAATTCCTTCCATCTGGGTGAGGAAGTGCGCGTACAGGTCGCGGGCGTCGACTGGGGCACCCGCCGCGTACAGTTCCGCTTTTTGGAAAAAATCGGAAATTAGGAGTCATTATGCCGATCAAAACGATTGCCGTCAACAAATCTGCATCCTTTGAATACTTCATCGAGGAACGCTATCAGGCGGGCATCGTGCTCGAAGGCGCAGAAGTCAAATCCCTGCGCGCAGGAAAAGCGTCCCTCGGCGAGAGTTTCTGCGAAATCCGCGGCGGCGAGGTCTTCCTCAAAAATATGCACATCGCCGTCTACGACAAGAGCGGCGCCTTCTCGACGCGCGACTCGCGAAGAGAGAGAAAACTGCTTCTCAACCGCATGGAGATCAATAAGATCGTCGGTAAGGTCAACGAACGCGGATACACGCTCGTTCCGCTGAAGATCTACTTCAAAGACGCCCTCATCAAGGCGGAAATCGCCCTGTGCAAAGGCAAACACACCTACGATAAGAAAAAGGCAATTGCCGAACGCGACCAAAAGCGCGCACTCGACCGCGCGATCAAAGAAATGAATTCCTGAGGAGGTGACTATGAAGGACCATATCGAAACACTCTGTGTACAGGCAGGCTATCAGCCCAAGACGGGCGAGAGCCGCATCCCGCCCATCGTGCAAAGCACGACGTTTTTCTACGGCGATTCGCAGGTCATGGCAGATCTGTTCGATCTGAAGCGCGAAGGATTTTTCTACTCCCGTCTCGCCAATCCGACCGTGGATGCACTCGAAAAAAAGATCGCCGCTTTGGAAGGCGGCGCCGCAGGTATCGGCTGCGCATCGGGAATGTCCGCTCTGCTCCTGACTGCAATGACCCTGTGCGAGGCGGGAGACAATATTGTCACCGCGGGGGAAATTTACGGCGGGACATTCAATCTCTTCTCCACCACTTTGCCCAAGTTCGGGATCAAAGCGCGCTTTTTTGACGTGGACGCGCCCGCTGAGGAGATCGATGCGCTCATCGACGAAAAGACGAAATTTGTCTTTGCGGAGACCATCGCAAATCCTGCGGTTGCCATCCTTGATTTTGACAAAGTCGCCGCGATCTGTAAAAAACACGGCGTTTTGTTCATCGTGGACAACACGCTTGCCTCCCCCGCGCTCTGCCGTCCGCTTTCACTCGGAGCAGACATCGTCATTCACTCCACCAGCAAGTACCTTGACGGGCACGCCGCGGCACTTGGCGGCATGATCGTGGACGGCGGGAAATTCCCCTACCGCGGAAATCCCCGCTATCCCGCCTTCAACACCCCCGACGAGAGCTATCACGGGCTTGTCTATGCCGACCTTCCCGTCGCATTTGCGACCAAGTGCCGTGCACAGATGATGCGCGATACGGGCGCGATCATGAGCCCGCAGAACGCGTTTTTGACCCTGCTCGGAAGCGATACGCTCGCCCTCAGAATGGAGCGTCACAGCCGAAATGCGGAAAAAGTCGCCGCCTTTCTTGCCTCGCATCCCAAGATCGAATGGGTACGCTCGGCAACCCTTCCCGCAGATAAATATTATGCGCTCGCCAAGAAGTATCTCCCCAACGGAACGGGCGGAATGATGAGCTTCGGCATCAAGGGCGATGCCAAGGCTTGCGCGCGGTTCATGGAACATCTTCGCATCGCGACGCAGGAGACGCACGTCGCCGATGTGCGCAGCTGCGTCCTGCACCCCGCCTCCACCACCCACCGTCAGCTCACCGATGCGCAGCTCATCGCCGCAGGGATCGCGCCCAACCTTGTGCGCCTCTCCGTCGGGATCGAAAATGCCGACGATCTCATCGCCGACCTTGCTCAGGCACTGGAAACCGTCTGATCCGCTTCAAACGAAAGAGGAACAATTATGCCTATTGTCATTGACCGCAATATCCCCGCGTACTCCGTTCTGCAGTCCGAGCGTATCGTCGTCATGGACAAAGAACGCGCGACCTCACAGGATATCCGTCCCATTGAGATCGCCATTCTCAATCTGATGCCCACCAAAAAGGAGACCGAGACGCAGTTCATGCGCCTTCTTTCCAACTCCCCCCTGCAGGTCAATATCACGCTCATCCACACGACAAGCTATCGCTCCCGCAACACGGAAGCGGAATACCTCGGGAAGTTCTATCAGTCCTTCGATTGCGTGAAAAACAGACATTTTGACGGCATGATCGTCACAGGTGCACCCGTCGAAGATCTGGAATTTTCCGACGTCGCCTATTGGGATGAGCTCGTCAGACTGCTGGACTGGACAAAGACAAACGTCACTTCGACCATCTTCATCTGCTGGGGCGCAATGGCAGCCCTCTATCACTTCTACGGAATCCGTAAATATCCGCTCGCTCATAAACTGTTCGGTGTATTCACGCACCGCAAAGAATCCTCCGAAACTCCCGATCCGCTCATGCGCGGCATCTCGGACGAATTCCATATGTGCCACTCCCGTCATTCCACGGTACATGAGTCGGATATCCGAAAGGACGGAAGGCTGAAAATCCTTGCGACAAGTCACCGCGCGGGCGCAGCCATTGTGAGCAGTCCCGATCACCGCCAGGTGTTTGTGCTCGGACATATGGAATACGACCGCGACACATTGAAAAAAGAGTATGAACGAGACCTCGCCAAAGGACTCGACATCCGACGCCCCTTCTGCTACTTCACAGATAAATCGGACAGCAAAATCAATATGAACTGGTCTTCGACCTCCAACCTCTTTTACAATAACTGGCTCAACTTCGTCTATCAGACGACGCCCTATCGATTGGACAACTAAAAAATATCGTCTGTCAGACGTCGTCCTTTCGGCATGATAACTGCAAAAACCAACTTCGCCTGGCGGACAATGCTCCGTCGGTTGGATAATTAAAAACCAACTTCGTCTGGCGGACAATGCTCTATCATTAGAATAACTAAAAAATCTTCCCTTTCGGGAAGATTTTTATTTTGTACGCGCCTGATATACTTTCCTTTCGCATGGTTCAGGCAGAACGCTACAATACAGAGCAATGTGCGGCGATCCTGCTTAAAGCAAAACAACAAGATTCCAGATAAACTTTAATCATTACAAGCCTGCCCGAGGAAACACAACGCGGTACAAGACTTATGACTTGATTCTGCCCATAGCGATGAAATCACGGAGCGCCGAAGCGCAATTCATCCCCAGACAATGAAGATCTGAGTGATTTCTCCCGAAATAATTTCCACAATGCTGTTTTCGTCATACAGCACGCCGCCGATCTGATACCCCTGGAAGGTCTTCCCGTCGGGAGGCGTCATGTCGCATGTCGGCAGCGTAAGCTCCAGGCAATTTTTCTCAACATTGAAAGAGAAATCGGACGTTTCCAAAGCAAGCATTGCCCCGCTCTCATCCGTCACGACCACATAGCCGTACATCATGAACTCACAAGCATCATGCAGGCAAACAAGATCAAAATAACCGCCTTCCGCGTAAAACTGGAACGATATTTCATGCCCATACGCCGGGATGACAAGATCGGATTTGTCATTCACAGGAACATATTCCCCGTCAACGGGAGTAAAGTACGTATGACACACCGTGCAATACACATATCCGAGCGAGCCGTCTTCGGTGCAAGTGGGATCTTTCGGATCGGAGAATTCCGTCTCGCTGAATACATGCTCCCCGTTCTCAGGCGTCAAAAGCTCCTCTTGCGAAACGGGCGTATAGGTGCCATAATCATCTTTCAAAAATGTGGCACCGCAATCCGAGCAGACATAATGCGCAAGAACACCCTGCGAAGCGCAAGTCGCATTTTGCTCCTCAACATAGAGGAACTGCCCCGCGTGCGCAACATCGACTGCAGCAAAGGCATTTTCCGCAAGAATTTTCCCGGAACGATACAGCTCCGCGGCGGAATCCGTACAAATGCAATGAAGCTGTGCCGTGGTTTCGTCCGCTTCGTCGCCGAACAGACGAACACAGACAGCGTCTCCGTCCGCCTCTGTCCCCATGCAGATCTGCACGCCGCTCACCGTAAGATCGGCATTCGACCTGTAATTTCCTGCACTCTGATCGCCGACGATGATCGCAGCCATCGGAAGCGCCGCAGGATCAACGCCGGTTCCTTCCACACGCGAGCAGATCTTTCCGCCCTCGATTGTCGCTGTACCCATGCGGAGAATGAGTCCCTGCCTCCCGCCGATCATCTCCGAGCGTTCTGCTTTAAGCGTCCCGTCGGAAGCGAATACAACACCCGCACCCTCCGACATAGAAGATATTGCAGTGCAATCGGAAAGCGATGCGTTTGTTTTGATCGCCGCGCTCTCCACCTCAACGGCATACGCGCCTCCCGCTTCAACGTTGACAAAGCTGAGCTCATACGTTCCGTCCACGAGACGCATGCCGCAACCGCAGGAAAACAGTTTTATCTTTTGCATCGCAAGGTTCGCAAATTGCGCTTCCAATGCGGCGACATTGGCAAAATCCCCCGCACTGTCCGCAGAATCGTCTGCCGAGAAGCAAATCTCCCCGTTTTCAATCTTCACTGAAATCGGCGACTGCTGCGAACCGACCAGCCGCATCGGGCTTTCGCCCTGCAAAGAACTCAACTGCAGAGTAAATCCCGCAAGATCAACTACAGCCGTTCTCTCAATCAGGAGAGACTTCGTCAAAAAGATATCTGCGCTCAGCACGATCTTATCTGCGCTTGTATCCCCGATCGCAGCAAGCAGCTGTTCTTCGTCCGCAATCGCACTGTGCACTGCCCAACGTGTTTCAAGCACAATGTCCGACTTGCCCATTGTCAAAAGGTAATCCTGCGCGCCGCCGATCGGATTTCCATTCGCATCCGCCCAGCCCATAAACGTTGCGCCTTCCTTTTGGGGCACCGTCAGAAGGTAGCTGCTTCCCGTCGGCAGAACGGCAACCTCTTCTCCGTCCACGATCAGACGATGTGTCTCCCGCTCCCATACTGCCGTAAAAGTCAGGTTTCCGACCGTCCCCTGCTCAATGACGGGAGCATACTGCGGTTGTGTCTGTTCTCCTGCAAGCCATCCTTTGAAAATATAATTTTCACGTTCAGGCTCCGCCAAAGAAAACGTGGGCGTTTCAACCGTGTACGATGCAGGATTGTCGGCAGAATTGATTCCCTCGGAAAGTTCATACGTAATCGTATAATTGATGAGCGAAAACTCTGCATAGAGTGTCATATCCCTTGCCGCAGACACGTCTACTGCCGCCACCGAATTGCCGTCCTTATCCCGCCATGCAATAAACGCATACCCTTTCTTGTTCGGCTCGGGCAACGTGATCCCTTCACTTTCAATTGTGTATTTGGTCGGCGGCAAACTGAGCCCGTCTGCCTGATAAGTGATCGTATATTCGATCAGACTGTAATGCGCCGTAATCGTTATCTCTTCCGAAGGATAGAAATCCTCTTCAAGCAACTGATCACCGCAATACCATCCCGTAAAACAATATCCTTTTTCGGCCGTCGGCGCGGCAGGCAGTGAGAAAATTTCATCCTCCTCAACTGTAAAAACCATGTCGGGCTCATCGTCTGCCGCATGCTCGCCGTAGGAGACTGTTACACGATAGATTTTCGGCTCTGTTTCTTCCCCCGGTTGCTCTCCCGAAGACGCCTCCGGCTCCCAAACCGCGCGGATGATCACATCCGACACTACAACATAGCTGCTCCCCGCTGCGCGGACAGTGCTCTCTCCGTCCACAAGCCAGCCGCCGAATTCCCAGCCTTCGGACGGCTCCGCCGCAGGCGGCAGGACGATGGTCGTTTGTGCCTCCACTGAGTGCACCGTATGACGTCCGCTTTCAGCGGCATGTTCTCCGTACACAAACGTGACGTCAAATACTTCAGGTCCCTCCTCACAGGCGGCAAACGCAAAAATTGCACAGCACGCCATGACGATCGGAAACAACACCTTTCGCCAAAAAGCCTTCATAACCCCTTCTCCTTTGTAAAAAATCAATTACAGAATGCGAATCTTCGCACTGCGCATTGACAACAGCAGAAAAAAAGAATATAATAAACCCGTAAGCAAACAAATATTCGGGTGAAAACATGTTGGAACAGGGAACTCTTTTTGAAGAAACAACAAGTCAGCCGCTGGCGGCAAGAATCCGCCCGCGCACGCTGGAAGAATATTGCGGACAAAAACATCTCCTGGGGGAAGGAAAGATCCTGCGCCGACTCATCGAAAACGATCAGATCGGATCCATGATCTTCTGGGGACCTCCCGGCGTCGGTAAAACGACGCTCGCGCGGATCATCGCTCAGCGCACCAAGGCAACATTTATCGACTTTTCCGCTGTGACCAGCGGCATCAAAGAAATCAAGCAGGTCATGGAACAGGCAGAACAGAACAGACGCTTCGGCGGAAAAACCATTCTGTTCGTTGACGAAATCCATCGCTTCAACAAGGCGCAGCAGGACGCATTCTTGCCGTTCGTGGAAAAAGGAAGTATTATCCTCATCGGCGCGACGACGGAAAATCCTTCCTTTGAAATCAACGGGGCGCTTCTCTCCCGCTGTAAAGTATTCGTCCTGCAGGCACTCTCGGCCGATGAACTGTGTGAACTCCTGCACCACGCCCTTCACGACCCGCGCGGGTTCGGAAATCAACAGGTAGAAATTTCCGAGGAGCTCATCCGCGCCATCGCCAATTTCGCAAACGGAGACGCGAGGAGTGCTCTCTCCACGCTGGAAATGGCTGTTCTCAACGGCACGCTTGAGGGCGAAAAAACCATCGTCAGTACAGAGACCATCGAACAGATCACTTCAAAAAAATCTCTGCTCTACGACAAAAAAGGCGAGGAACATTACAATCTGATCTCCGCCCTGCATAAATCCATGCGCAATTCCGACCCCGACGCCGCCGTCTACTGGCTGGCAAGAATGCTGGAAGCAGGAGAAGACCCCATCTATGTCGCAAGGCGCGTTACCCGTTTCGCAAGTGAGGACGTCGGGCTCGCCGATCCGCGCGCTTTGGAGATCTGCATTGCCGCTTTTGAAGCATGCAGGCTCATCGGAATGCCCGAGTGCTCCGTACACCTCACGCAAGCCGTCGTCTATCTCTCCCTGGCGCCCAAGTCAAATGCCCTCTATGTTGCCTATGAACGCGCCAAAAAAGACGCTCTCACCATGCTCGCCGAACCCGTTCCCCTCGTCATCCGCAATGCGCCTACCAAGCTCATGAAGGAACTTGACTACGGGAAAGGCTATCAGTATGCACATGATTCTGCCGACAAATTGACAAACATGCAATGCCTTCCCGACAGCCTGCTCGGACGTGAATATTACAGCCCGACCGAAGAAGGTCTGGAAGGAAGGTTCAAAGCCCGACTGCAGGAAATCAAAGAATGGAAGTCTGCTCACAAACAACCGGAGAACAAATAAACTCAAAACAGCAAACAACCCGCCCCATCGCCTTGTTCCATGCTATGATTCTATCAAGCGGATGACGATAACGAGCGGATAGCCATAACAAACATTTGAAAATCGGAATTTAAAAATCGGAAAATGACCAATACATGCGATTTTCTAGCCTGTATCGGTAAATCAATGAAACGCTTCTAACAAATATTTATCTGAAAGCAAGTATGAAAAACACTGTTTTCTGCATATTTATTGTATAATTATAGTATATCAAATTTACCCCCTGTCTTGTCAAGTGAAATTTTAATAAAATCATTTTTTCATAAAAAATTGACAATTTAATTTACGAAAAAGTGTAAAATAATACGAAGCCACCCCGTTGCAAAAACGCAACGGGGTGGGCTTTTTATTCAAATAAAATTACAACAAGGACTTATAGAGCGCGATGATGTCTTCCTTCGTCGGATCCTTGGGATTGCCGGGACGGCACGCATCATCCATTGCGGACTGAGCAAGGAAGTCAATATCTTCTTCCTTGACGATTCCCTTGAGATCCTTCGGGATACCGACATCTTCGGAGAGCTTCTTGACGGCATTGACTGCAGCTTTTCTTGCCTCTGCAAGAGTCATCTTGTCTACGCCCTCAACCCCCATCGCCTTTGCGATGTCGCGATACTTCTCGCGGGTTGCTTCTGCGTTGTACTCCATGACGGTGGGCAGAAGGATCGCATTTGCAACGCCGTGAGGCGTATCATACAGCGCGCCGAGCGGGTGAGCCATCGAGTGCACGATGCCGAGTCCGACATTGGAGAATCCCATACCTGCAATGTACTGACCAAGCGCCATGCCCTCTCTTCCTTCGGGAGTATTGGCAACTGCGCCGCGCAGGTTCTTGGAGATGATCTCGATCGCCTTGAGGTGGAACATATCGCTCATCGCCCATGCACCCTTGGTGATATAGCCCTCAATGGCGTGCGTCAGGGCGTCCATACCCGTTGCGGCGGTAAGCCCCTTGGGCATGCTGCTCATCATATCGGGATCGACAACGGCAACGACGGGAATATCGTGCACGTCGACGCAGACCATCTTGCGGTTCTTCTCCGCATCGGTGATGACATAGTTGATCGTGACTTCTGCAGCAGTGCCTGCGGTCGTGGGAACAGCGATGATGGGAACGCACTTGTTCTTCGTGGGAGCGACCCCTTCCAGCGAACGGACATCTGCAAATTCAGGGTTAGCGATGATGATGCCGATCGCCTTTGCCGTATCCATGGAGGAGCCGCCGCCGATCGCGATAATGCAGTCTGCTTCGCTCTTCTTGAATGCCTCAACGCCCGTCTGAACATTCTCAATCGTGGGATTGGGCTTGATCTGCGAATAAATTTCATAAGCAATACCCGCCTCTTCAAGGACATCGGTCACCTTCTTGGTAACGCCGAACTTGAGAAGATCGGGGTCGGAGCAGACAAAGCACTTTTTGAAAGCTCTGCCCTTGACTTCGTTTGCAATCTCGCGGATCGCGCCCTTGCCGTGATAGCTGGTCTCATTCAATACAAAACGATTTGCCATAATAATATCTCCTTATCAAATTTACTGTTTTTATCATACCCGCTTGCGGGCAAAATGTCAAGATGCAATTTACAGATCGAGGAAATCCTTGCGGTATTTGACGCCGAACAGCTCAACGAGCTTGACCATATCCTCATCCTTGATGGTGTTCTTCCTCGGAAGATTTGCGGTCAGCATATAGATCTGCGCCGCCTTTTCTACCGTCTCGATGAGTCCGAACGTTTCGTCCATCGTCTTGCCTGCGCCATAGATGCCGTGCATCGCCCAAACGACAAGGCGGAACTCCTCCATCTTCTTTGCCGTCGCTCTGCCGATCTCCGACGTTCCGCAAAGCATCCAGGGAAGCACGCCCACACCGTCAGGGAACACCACGATACACTCGGTGCACATCTCCCAAAGCGTGTGCGTGAACTTCTTCTCGTCCAGCTCGTGGACATAGTTCATCGCAAGCGTGTTGGTCGGGTGCGAATGCATGACAACTCTGTTTTCAGGATCGACTTTGAGTCTCGCCATATGGCTCATCATATGTGCGGGGAATTCGGAAGTAGGTCTGCCGCCGTCCTTGAATCCCCAAAGAAGCTCAATATTCTTGCCGCCCTTGCCGATGCGCACGATGCCGAGATTGGTTTCGGGATCCTTTTCCACGTTCTTGAAATACTTGCCCGTACCCGTGACGATGAAGATCTTGCCCTCCAAAGGAGATGCGTCGAAGTCCTCTTCGTTCACGCCCATAAAAGGAATGGTGCGGATGACCTTGGAAAGATCAAGGTACTCTGCGACCTGCTCGGTCTCAAGCATATAGCTGATATTGCCGCCGTTTCTCTCATCCCATCCAAGACGGTACATATTTGCCGTCGTATCGCACATCTCGCGCACGAAAGGCGCCGTCAGAACATCCTTCATTTCCTTGCCTCCATAACCTTCTTTTCGTATTCCATAATGGGTTCAAAATAATTTTCTTCAAGTTTGTTTTCTTTCAGATACTCTGCCCAGATATCCCCGAACGGCAGCATCTTGACGTGCTCCTGCAAGTACATAAGGCGGGTGAACTCTCCCTTCTCCTGCGCCGTCTTCATCTGGGCATTGGGAAGAAGCAGTGCGTAAAGAAGCGCCTTTTCCACGGAACGCTCGCCCGTCACCCATGCAAATACACGGTTGATGGAAGCATCAAAGTAGTCAAGCGCGATCTTCACACGATCGATCGCATTATTGCGGACGACTTCCTTCATGATCTCCTTAAGCTCATCCTCAAAGATGACGACGTGATCGCTGTCCCAACGCACGGGGCGGGAGACATGCAGCGCGACCTTATCATGGAACACAAGCATGGACGGGATCTTATCGGAGACAACCTCCGTCGGATGATAGTGTCCGTTGTCGAGCAGAGAGCAGATTCCGCGCGTTGCCGCATAGTTCTGGCAGAACTCGCCCGAACCGACCGTATAGCTCTCCACGCCGATTCCGAAGACTTTGCTCTCCACAGCAGGAATCACCCACTGTTTGTCGTAGCTTTCAAGGATCTCATCAAGAGACTTTGCATATCTCATGCGGGGAGAAAGACGATCGGCAGGGATATCCTTATACCCGTCGGGGATCCAGATGTTCACAAGGCAGGGGCTGTTCATTTCCTTCCCGAGATATGCCGCGATCTCCATGCAGCGCTTGCCGTGCTCTACCCAGAACTTACGGATTTCTTCATCGGGTGAAGAAAGCGTCAGCCCGTCCTTCATCTTGGGATGCGCAAAGAACGTCGGGTTGAAGTCGATTCCCTCAATTCCATTTTCCTTTGCAAACTTCACCCAAGGCGCAAAATGCTCGGGACGATATGCGTCGCGGTCGATTTTGCCCTTCTCATCGCCGAGAAATGCGTAGCTTGCGTGGATATTGATCCGCTTCGTCCCGGGCATCAGGCTGAGCGCGAATGCGTAGTCCGCCATCAACTCCTCGGGCGTACGCGCACGGCCGGGATAGTTGCCCGTCGTCTGAATGCCGCCCGTCAGACTCTGTGCTCCCTCAAAACCGAGAACGTCGTCACCCTGCCAGCAGTGAACGGAAATCGGGATACTTTTCAATGTCTTAATCGCTGCATCGGTGTCCACACCCATCGCTGCGTATGCTTTTTTTGCTTCCTGATAGCTCATTGTTTTACCTCGTCTTGCATGATTTTTTCTTCTATGTTTGTGAGCTCTTATCACTCACAGAGAACTTCCGCTTTGTATCTTCAGATTTCCGAGCGCCGTCGCCTCGATCGGCAGCGCAACAACGCGCTTGCCCGTCGCTTCATATGTCAGCTCATTGAGCCAGGCATTCTTGGCGCCGCCGCCCACAATATAGAGCGTTGTGATCTGCTTGCCCGTGCAGGCTTCCAGCTCCTCTATCGCCTTCTTGTATCCGAGCGCAAGGCTCCGATGCGCACAGCGGAAATAATCGCCTGCCGTCTGCGGTTTCTCGCCGCCCGAAAAGCAGCTCGCAAATGCCTCTTTCATACTTGCGGGGGCAAGGAACCGTTCGTCGTTCACGTCAACCGTGCCCGCAAAACAGCTCCTCTTGCCCGCATTCATCACCTCGTCAAAGGAGAGATCGGGGGAAATCTCTGCCTTTAAGCGGTTAATGACCCACATTCCCATAATGTTCTTGAGGAATCGGATATACCCGACACCGCCTTCATTGGAGAAATTGGCGCGACGTGCGGCTTCCGAACAGATCGCCTCAGGCGCCTTGACGCCAAGCAGCGACCATGTCCCGCTCGAAAGATAAGCCCCGTCCGTCATGGGGATTCCTTCCACCGCACTCGCCGTATCGTGGGACGCGCACAACACCACCTGCGTATTGCCGCCTGTCTCCGCCGCGATCTGCGGCAGAAGCGCTCCGACCGTCTTCCCGGGCATGGAAAGCGTCCCGAAAAGCCCCTCGGGAAGTCCGAGCCTTGCGATCAGCTCGCGGTCATACCGTCCCGTCTTTGCATTCACAAGTCCCGTCGTCGTCGCATTGGTGTACTCGTGCGCTTTGACTCCCGTCAGTTTATAGGAAAGATATTCGGGAATCATCAGAAAGTCCGTGACGCCCTCAAGCCGTCCGTGCGTCAGATCGTCCGAAAGCTGATAGATCGTATTGAAGGGCTGGAACTGAATTCCCGTATGTGCATACAACGTTTCAAACGGCACCTTGGCATGAACTGTCTTGATCGCCTCTGCCGTACGCGAGTCACGATAGGCATAGCAGGGCAGGACTTCCTTGTCCCCTTTCATCAGGACATAATCTACAGCCCAAGTGTCAATGGCAAGGCTCTCAATCTGCGGATACTTCTTGAACGCCTCTCCGATCCCTTTTTTTACACGGGAAAAGAGTGCGGCGATATCCCAGACAAGATGCCCGCCCTCCTCCTTGACGCCGTTGGGGAACCGATACACTTCTTCCGTGCGAAGCATCCCGTTCTCCTGCCAGCCGACAATGTGCCGTCCGCTGGATGCGCCGATATCAATGGCAAGATAATATTTCATCACTTACTCCTTACGCAAACATTATATCACGGATAAAAAATGAAGCAAGGACTTAATTTTTCAAAAAACTTATCTTTATTTGACTTTTTTCAAGCGATGTGATAGAATGCCCATATGGACAGTTCCATCATTGAAAAATTGACGCGGCTCACCGAAGAGGAACGCGACATCCTGCGCGGACAGCAGGTGAAACAGGGTGACTATTCCTTTTCCGACCGATTCATTGTCAACAGTGCAAAGCTTCTCGAAGGCCGCGAGCTCGACTTAAGACCACACACCCGTTTTGTCGATTTCCCCGAGCACGGACACGACTACATGGAGTTCATGTATGTCTATGCGGGGCATATTTCCCATGTCATCGGCAAAGAGACACTCACTTTGGAGCGAGGCGACATCCTCTTTCTCAACCGCCACGCGCGGCACAGCGTCAAGCGCGCGGGACAGGAGGATATCGGGATCAACTTTATTCTCTCCAATGAATTTTTACAGGTCATCTTTCAGCAGGTACAGAACAATCCCGTGATGAGCGAGTTCCTGACCAACAACTTTGACGATGCGGGCGAGGAAGAGTATCTTTTGTTTCGCACCAAGGACTGCTTCCCCATCCGAAACCTGATGGACAACCTCTTCTACGCGATCGCCAACCGCTCCCAGGAAGTCTATGCGGGGCTCGTATCCCTGCTCTTTACTTACCTTGCCTATTATCGGGACACGCTCGCAAACGCGCTGCGCCGATCTTCCCCCGAGGCAAAACTGCGGCGCGCCGTTCTCTCCTATCTGGAAGAACACTACCCAAGTGCAACGCTTTCGGAGCTTGCGGATAAGCTCGGCTATGCACCCGCCTATCTCTCCCGCCGCATCCGCACCGCTTTCGGAAAAACCTTTCAGATACTGCTTCAGGAGCAACGCATCTCTGCCGCAGAAAAACTACTGCGTGCAACCTCTTTGGGGGTCGAGGAGATCATTCATGCGGTCGGATATGAAAATCAAAGCAACTTCTACCGCGTATTCTCCAAAACTTACGGCATGACCCCGCATAAGTACAGAAAAACGCCGACTGCTTAAGTCGGCGTTTTTATTTTACGCTTTTTGGACGCAGGAGTTTTTCCCGATCGCAGGCATTTTTTGCGAAACAGTCGCTTATCTTTGAAAGTTCTATTGCTTCTTATCGCTTCAGATGAACTCTATATTACTATTTAGATGAACTTACTATTTAGATGAACCCTAATATTACTATATTTATATAGTTTTAATAGACATATTCCCCTGCCGTGACCGTCTCATGCCTTCCGTCAGGCAATACGATGTCCGCCGTGCAGTTCGCAGGGACTGTGATCCGATACGCAAAGCCCTGTTCCGTCTTTGTCCAGCCACAGGAGACGCTTCCGTAAATGCTCTGATATTGCAGCCGCGCCGAGGTAAGCGTTCCGCCTGGTTTCGGCGCAATGAGGAATTTGTTTTCGCCCGCAACGCTCACGCCGCACATTTCCGAAAATAGCCACTCACAGACCGCGCCCTTGGAGTAATGATCGAGCGAAGCAACGCCGCCCTGCGCCTTCGGGCCCTCCCAGCTCTCCCAGACGGTATCCGCGCCCATCTTGGGCATAAACAGCCAGCCGGGCATCTGCTCATTTTCCAGCAGGCGGTAAGCATACCCGATATCCATCTTGTCCAGAACGTAAAGGATGAACGGCGTCGACAAAAATCCCGTTCCGAGCCGCCAGCCGTACCCCTCCAGCGCCTGAATGAGCCGCTTTTGTGCAAATTGCGTCTGCTCCTTCCCGAGGAGATTCATATACAACGGACGGACAAGTTTTGCCTGTCGGTCGGTATCCAAGGAATGCTTCTTTGCGTCAACGAGTTTCTGATAGCCCACCCTTGCGCGCTGTGCATAGCGCTTATACAGCGCTTCATCGTCCTGTTTTCCGAGCGCTGAGGCGATTTCCTGCATATGCTCAAGCAGATAAACGATATACGCCGTCGTCTCTTCGGGATGGGGACTGATGAAATCGGAAATGCGGAAGGCATTCACGTCCACAGGTTCCGCCCACTCGCCGTATGACTGTCCGTAGTTGGAGATGTCCCTTTTATATTTACGCTCTATCCCCGTCGGACGCGCCGTCAGATACCATTTGCCAAGCGTCCCGATCTTGAAGAGCGCATATTTTTTCATTGCGGCATAGTTATCCCGCAAAATACGCTCGTCGCCGTACTGCTTCCATACCCTGTACGGAATGAGCACGCCCGCATCCGACCAGCCCGCCGAGCCGTCCATGGCGTTCATGTAAAAATCCACACCGCCGCGCGGGGAGATCTGACGGAAGCACCCGTTGCGCTTCTGAGAGTCCCGCATATCCGCAACATACTTGCGCGCAAAAGCGGCATAATCGAAGAGATAGCTCGCCGTTTTCACAAAGATCTGCGCGTCTCCCGTCCAGCCGTGGCGCTCGCGCGTCGGGCAGTCCGTCGGCAAGTCCGCATGATTGTTTTTCGCCGACCAGCGCGTATTTTTTACAAACTGACTGATGAGCCGATTCGAGCAGTCAAAGGAGAGCGTCTCGTCCATATCCGAATAGACGGCAATGGCTGTGAAATCTTCGGGCGAAAATGAAACATCCCCTTCCGCAAGAACATATCGGAACCCGAAAATGGCGAACTTCGTCTTATATGAATTGACGCCCTCCGCGCAGGTATATTCCACCTTCTGAAGCGGAGACACCTTCGTGCGTTTTTTGTTGGCACATTGGATATTTTTCTGTGTGAACTCCCCCGCCTCGTCGAACATCTCGCCAAATCGCAAGGTGAGTTTTTGTCCCGCCCGTGCCTGAATCGTGAATGCGACATACCCCGCAATGTTCTGTCCGAAGTCGAGCACCGTTTTTCCCTTCGGCGTTGAGATGAGCTTTGGATTTGTAAAGTGCTCGTGTTCGGTAAGGGGGACATTGTTCGACGCCGTCGGTACGACATTCCATGTCGCAAGCCTTGCCTTTGCACAGTAAGAGGGCGTGCAGGCAGCGTCCACCCTTTCCCCGTCCTTATTATCTGCAAATCGGATCGGCCCGTCATTGCTCCATGCCCAGCTCTCATCCGTACAGATACGGGAAATTTTACCTGCTCCGTCGGTGAGTTCAAGCTGGACAAGCAGTTTTGTCTGCGTGCCGTATTCGTTTCTCAAACCCCATGCGCCGCAGCTCCCGCGATACCAGCCGTCCGCAAGTTCTGCCGTAAGTTCATTTTCCCCGCTTCTGATAAGATCGGTCACATCGTAAGTCTGATACTGAATGCGCTTCCTGTAGTCGGTATACCCTGGCGCGAGGACAAAATCCCCGACTCTTTTGCCGTTGATTGCAAGCTCATACAATCCGCATGCCGTGACGTAAAGCCGCGCCTTTCGAAGATTCTCTGCCGTGAATGTCTTAAGGAAACAATCCACGGGATAGCGTCGCTTTTTCCTGACACGGTAGTTTCCCGCAATCCATTTTGCCTGCCAATCGGAAGGAGATAAAAGTCCCGTTTCAAAAAATGCTTCTTCCGACCAGTCTCCCGCTACGTCGTTCTCGTCCCAGAGCTGAACCTTCCATGTGACTTTCTGACGGGAAACAAGCGCATGCGGATATTCGGCGCGCATGCTGTCCGAATGGATTTTTCCGCTGTCCCATACCGTTTTCCCGTCCGACATGCAGACAATACAATAAGCAGTCTGCTTTCTCCCGCCTTCGCAGTTCCAAAATAAACGCGGATTTTGTATATCAATCCCAAGAGGATTTCTTAAATACTCTGTCCTTAAATTGATCGCCCTCATTTTTTTGCTCCGTTTATCTCATTCCAAAATGCGTAAAGCGATTGCTCCATCGCCGGCGTCCACCACTCCAGATACCCCGCCCGCGTCGGATGAATGGCATCCGACATCCAAAGCGCACGCTCTTCATCTGTGATATTGTTAAAGTCTTTGTCGGTATACAGATCGATGACACCGATCCCGTACTTCTCCCGAACGGAATAGAGCGCTTCTACCATGGCGGCATATTCCGCACTTTCATAGTAGGCATTGGTGTAAAACAAGACAGGGCAATTCCACGTCTCGCGTACATAGCAAATAATAAATTCGATCGCGCCGCATACGGTATGCGTATCGAACTGCGTTGTTCCTTGCGCCGTCACATTGCCGAGCGTCTTTTTCTGCGTTGCGTCGTTGGTGGAAAGCTGACAGATAAAAAGATCAAATTTTTCCTCTTTATTAAGCTTTCGAAGGCGGGAAATATAGGACCCGCCCCCCTCATCAACAAGCGTCGTTCCGCTCACCGCCTCCTTGACGAAGGTCGCATTGTTCCGCTTGGCAATATACTCTGCAAAAGTTGTCTGCAAAGACGCTGAGCCGTATGTTACGGACGAACCGAGAAACAGAATATGCTTGCCCGAAAGCGGACTGCCAGGAAGCGGCTCCACGCGTTCCACGGCATATTTCTCGTCGTTTCCCGCAAGTTTTTCAAACCGAAGATTTGCCATCTTTTCAAAAGCCCCCCATCCAACAAAATATCCCGTGCACATCAACCCGATCAGAACGATCAGGGCAAGCCCTACGCATACGCTCGGAAGAATGATCGCAAGTTTCTTTCTCATTTTTCCCCTGCGCCTGATAACTTTCTCTATAAGTCCGATTGCCTTCTCACTGCGCACGTGCAGACTCTTTTTCAAGTGCCGCCTGCATAGCAAGATATGTACGCTCGCCCTTCTCTTCTTCCCTGCGCCACTTTGCCTCGTCCTTTTCAGCGGCAGAGCGTTCCTTTGCCTCCTTGACAGCCCGCTGTTCAGGTGTGAGAGACGCGAGCTTTTCCTCGCGCTTCTTTTTGGCAAGTTCTGCCTTCTTTTCCGCTTTTTGTTCGGCAATAAGTTGTTTTTGCTGCAGTTTTTCCTCTTTCAAACGCAGCTTTTCTATATGAGCCGCCAACTGCGCGTCATAGTCGAGATGATTTTTCTGACAGCGCGCTTTGAGTTCTTCGCGATAAATTTCTTCGGCGGCGGCATCCTGTTCCCGCTGTTCCTGTGCAGCGCGCACTTCGGGCTCAATCCAGATTTCGCCGCGCGCTTCGCATGCCGCCTTCTGACGGGCACGGATGACAGCCTGTTTCCTGCCGACCGTCTTTTCCACATTGACGGGGAAGAGCATGAGTGCAAAGACAATTCCCGCAACCGTTTCCACGCCGACAAAGAAGAGAACGAACGCTGTCGTTACAGATGCAGGCTGATTGAAGATAATGGAAAATGTTCCGTCGCCGTTTTCGATGATCTTCTGCATTGCATCGGTAAGTGCGGGCATCGAGGTGACCGTTTCGGGTGCAAGATACCCCGCCGCAGAGATGCCGCCGTTAAAAATTCCCGTCACGATGCCCGACGCCGCCGTGATGATGACAGAATATACGGACATTGCAAGTCCGTCACAGCGGAATCCGTTCTTCCACTCCATGTGATCGAGCGTGTCCGCAAACAATGCCATAAAGACATAGGCGCAGGGAAGTCCGCCGATATTCTTGATAAACTGTCCGACGAGAACGACATAGAGATTGGCAGGAGCGATCCAACACACGGCACTGCCAAGCGCATAGAGAAGGAATCCGACAACCGTGACATTTTTCTTACCAAATTTCTTGGCGAGCGGCCAGACGGCGAAAATTCCGATCCCCATCGGGATTCCGCCAAGGACCGAGACGAGCGTCTGCGTGATTCCGTCCGAATACGTTCCGAGCACATAATTGCAGTAGTACGGAAGCGCCATGTTCTTGAGCTGGCTGGAGACCGTATAGAGCAGGAAATAGCCGAGCAGAATCAGCATGAACTTATCCGAAAACACTGCCTTAAGCTGCAAACGGAAGGGAATTTTTTTCTCATCCGTCTGCGAAGTTTCCTGCGAAAGGCGCTCCTTGGTAAAGTAGTACTCGACAAAAACAAGCGGAAGCGTGAGGCAGGAGAGTACGCTCATGCAGATGATCCATAGCGTCTTACTCGTTCCCAGGGACGGAATGATGAGCATCGGGAACACCAAAGCAACGATAATCCCGCTCATCATGATAGAACTGATGTTGTTGAATACTGCAAGCACACCGCGTTGAGAAGTATTGCGCGTTGAAAGCGGAACCATGAGGTTATGACTCATGCAGTACATTGTGTACGCAATTGAGTAGTAGAGATTGTAGGAAAACATCACCCACACAATCTGAAGAACTTCGTTCCCGCTCGGCACAACAAACAACAGCACTCCCGTCACTGCAAGAAGCGGCGCCGAAAGAAACAGCCACGGACGCGCCTTTCCCTGTTTGGTTCGGGT
>ERZ1643251.2435-NODE-2435-length-18984-cov-7.730519_pt1 | contig 18984 bp, 20 predicted proteins | sample MGYA00579261_ERZ1643251 | MGnify/ENA primary metagenome ERZ1643251 (study PRJEB29033, sample SAMEA4952267) | chicken gut metagenome | biome: Broiler Chicken; feature: Gastrointestinal Tract; material: Caecum | place: Ireland | collected 2018 | study: Broiler...
CGCTGCAGAAATGGCTATCCTGGAGCTGATCTAACAGCGTTAGAACGTGACTGTGCGATGCCTGAGGCATCGATGTAAAAAACCGTCAGCCTGAAAGGGTTGGCGGTTTTTTGTTAGGAGTAGAAGTATGGTTAAAAGATGTACCGAAGAGCAATGGAAACAGCAGTTTTCCCACCCCTGGGTTCTGCTGGAAAATTTGGAAGGGGTCAGTTTTCCCCTGTATCATGATGAGATCCAAACAGAGGCGAAGTTTTTAGCCAGAACTCAGGATGCTTTCACCCGTTCCGATGAGGAAATGCTGCTTTTTATGGAACAGGGAAAGGCTCTGGGTTGGGCGCATACCTACTGGATCCCCCAGGATCGGTATCTAGGATTGGTCTCTATGGCAGTGCCAAGAAACTTTGGGGATGCTTTGGGGCAGTTACTGGACTACTGGGGAAGGCAGTTTCCCGGGTATCAATGGGACGCGTATTTCCCCCAGGAAAACAAGGAGGCCCACAGGGTATTACAAAGTCGAGGCATGAAGCCTCAAGTTCAGGAAGCCGTGGGGGTGCTTTTGTTTGACCAGTACCATCCCCGTCCGGAAAACAGCCGGATAGCGAAGCTGGATCGCGAACACTTTCACCTGTTTCGTCAGGTTCATCAACGGGAAGAAGGGAAAATGTACTGGACCAGTGACCGGATTTTTGCCACTTTAGAGGATTGGGCTCTATATGGCTACGTGCAGCAGGGGAAGTGTGTAGCTGTTCTCTATTACAAAGGCGTGGGGACAAAAAATTTGGAAATTTTTGGCCTAGATTTTATTTACCAAGGGGAACCCTTGGAAGCCTCGGAGGTTGGCCGAGCATTGTTGGTGTCCGCCCTAAACCAGGCGAAAGAAGACGGCGCGAAAAGCATGTACTTTTTCCACGATCCCCGGCTGACAGAAATCGTGGAAGAGACGGGCTTTCAAATTCTAACCACCGCGGTAGCATATGGAGGCACGGTGCCCTTTGAACCTGCTTCCCCTTTTTCCAGGGATTGAGCAACCGACTCAGCCCTAGCTGTCAGCCTGCTGTAACCCCGCCCTTTGAAAACAGCCTCCATCCAGTGAAAACAACATTGCTCATTGAAAATTGCCCCACCCAGTGAAAACAGGCGCACCTTTCCTGGGAATTGATTAAACCACCCCGCCCTGCCCCATACTAGCATCGAGAAACCAGTGACAGGGAGGAACCAATATGGTACGAATCCAGAAAGTATTTGGCACGGAGATTTTAGATTCCCGGGGCAACCCCACCGTCAGCGCCACGGTGCAGCTCACCGACGGCACCATGGGCACCGCCGCCGCGCCCTCGGGGGCCTCCACCGGCAAGTTCGAGGCCATCGAGCTGCGGGACGGCGACCAGCGCCGCTACGGCGGCAAGGGCGTGCTGAAAGCCGTGCGCAGCGTGTCGGAAATCATCTCCCCGGCGCTGGAGAAGGTGCCCAGCCTGACGGTGCGGGAAATCGACCACGTGCTGTGCAAGCTGGACGGCACCCCCAACAAGGCCCACCTGGGGGCCAACGCCACGCTGGCTGTGTCCATGGCGGCAGCCCGGGCCATCGCCGCCCACTACCGCATGCCCCTGTACCGGTTTTTGGGCGGGGCCGTGGCCTACCAGCTGCCCCGGCCCATGATGAACATTTTAAACGGCGGCGCCCACGCCGGGAACAACATCGACATCCAGGAGTTTATGATAGTTCCCACGGGGGCGCCCAACTTCCGGGAGGGGCTGCGGTGGTGTGCGGAAATCACCCACACCTTGGGCCAGCAGCTGAAGGCCCGGGGGCTCTCCACCGGCGTGGGGGACGAGGGCGGCTTTGCCCCCGATTTGGAAAGCGACGAGGCCGCCATCGAGGCCGTGCTGGAGGCCGTGGAAAAGGCGGGCTACGGGGGCAAGGTGCAGCTGGCCCTGGACGCCGCCGGCAGCGAGTGGGCCCAGGAAAACGGCCGCTACCGCTTGCCCAAGCGGGGCAAGGAGCTGGATACCGAGGACATGATAGAGTACTGGGAAAACCTGGTGCAGAAGTACCCCATCCTCTCCATCGAGGACCCCTTGGGGGAGGAGGACTGGCAGGGCTGGGCGGAGATGACCCGGCGGCTGGGGGACAAGGTGCAGCTGGTGGGGGACGACCTGTTCGTCACCAACAGCGAGCGCCTGCGCCAGGGCATGGACGAGGGGGCGGGCAACGCCATCCTCATCAAGCCAAACCAGATTGGCACCCTCACCGAAACCCTGGACTGCATCGAGCTGGCCAAGCGGGGCGGCTACAAGACCATCATCTCCCACCGCTCGGGGGAGACGGAGGACACCTTCATCGCGGACTTGGCGGTGGCGGTCAACGCCGGGCAGATTAAGACAGGGGCGCCCTGCCGCACCGAGCGGGTGGCCAAGTACAACCGCCTGCTGCGCATCGAGGAGTGCTGTTGACAGAACCGGGGAAAGCTGGTAGGATGGGGGCAGGCAAGTTTCTATCATTCCCCGGAAAGGACGATTCCCATGCTCCCCTATGAACGCTTGCAGGCCTGTGTGGCCGCCATCCGTCAAAAAACCGATTTTGCGCCCCGCACAGCCTTGGTCCTGGGCTCCGGCCTGGGCGGCTTTGGGGAGAGGCTGGCCCTGGAGGCCGCCGTGGACTACAAGGACATCCCCGGCTTCCCCGTCTCCACGGTGCCCGGCCACCAGGGCAGGTTTCTCCTGGGCTATGTGGAGCAGGAGCCGGTGGTGGTGATGCAGGGCCGCGTCCACTATTACGAGGGCTATGCCATGGAGGACGTGGTGCTGCCCATCCGGGTGATGGGCCTGCTGGGCGCCAAGCGCTTGGTGCTGACCAACGCCGCCGGGGGCATCGGCCCTGGGCTGGAGGCCGGGGACTTGATGCTCCTCACCGGCCACATCGCCACCTTTGTGCCCTCGCCCCTCATCGGGCCCAACGTGGAGGAGCTGGGGCCCCGCTTCCCCGACATGACGGAGGCCTACTCCCCCCGGCTGCGGGAAAAGGCCCTGGCGGCGGCCCGGCGCCTGGGCATCCCCCTGAAGGAAGGGGTGTACTTGCAGACCACCGGCCCCCAGTACGAGACGCCGGCGGAAATCCGCATGTTCGCGGCTTTGGGCGCCAACGCCGTGGGCATGAGCACCGCCTGTGAGGCCATCGCCGCCCGGCACATGGGCCTGGAGGTCTGCGGCATCAGCTGCATCACCAACTTGGCCGCGGGGCTCTCCGGCAAGGAGCTCTCCCACCAGGAGGTGCAGGAGACCGCCGACCGCGTGGCCCAGCAGTTCCAAAGCCTGGTGTGGGAGCTGCTCTCCACCGTGGAAGAATAAAAAGAACTCCCCCGGAGCTTCCAGGGGAGTTTTTTACTGGGGCGGGCGGGTGTGCCGCTGAAAGTACCGGATGCCCCACACCAGGAAATAAACCACCAGCAGGAGCAGGTACAGCAGCAGGCACAGCCACAGCCCTTGCACCAAAAGAAGCAGCGCCAGGGAGGGCGCCTTGCCCAGCCGCCACACAGCCAGCGCGACAAAAAGCACCAGCTCCACAGGCAGGAGCAGCAGCCAAAGCCGCCGCTTGAGCAGCGCCCCCAGGGAAGGCCTCGCAGGGGGAGAAGCCGCGGCAGGGGCGGGCCCTGCCTGGGGGGCGGGCTCCTCCAAGCCCTGGGCGGAGTCCAGCAGCGTGTCGATGGATACGCCCAGGGCCTCCTTGAGGGGCAGCAGGTTTTGGGTATCGGGCAATGTTTCGTCCAGCTCCCAGCGGGACACAGCCTGGCGGGATACCCCCAGCCGTGCGGCCAGCTGTTCCTGGGTCAGCCCCCGGCCTTTGCGCAGGGCTTGGATTTTTTGTCCGGTGGTCATGGGAACGCCTCCTTCCTCTGGCTATAGCATACAAGAACTCCCGGTTGCGCGCAACCATTCCAAGGTGGAACGGGCGCAACCGGGAGTTGCGTTTTCAAGTTTCCTTCTGGCCCCTGCGCCGGGGTTGTGGTCCTTTTCCGCGCAGACGTCTACCCCCCGCAGCAGCTTGGGCAGGTGGTAGCTGAACAAGATTCCTCCCAGGAAAAATCCCAGGGCGGCAAAGAGTATGTATTCCCAAAGCCTCACAAAATCTTTCCCTTATTTCGGCAAAGGGCGGCGTTAGGGCTGAAAGTAGAAGGAGCACACCTGCTCGCCGCCGTTGAGGAACACCTCGCAGGTGTGGGTATCGGACAGGACGCGGACGTCCCAAATGGCAGAGGCGGGGCGCTCCAGCAGGATTTTCTCCCCGTCGGTCACCTGGAACAGCCACGCCCCCCGCCGGATGTGAGCGTCCTCCTGGGTGAGGTAGGGCTGGGCCTCCTCCACGGGGAATAGGCACAGCTGCCCGGCGTCGTCGAAGAAGGGCTCCAGGGGCACGGTCAGGCAGCCGCGGCGCACCTCATCCTGGTCCATGGGGCGCTCCCAAGGGGCCATCCAGCCCAGGAGAATCCGCCGGCCCTGGTGGTCCACAAAGCTTTGGGGCGCGTAGAAGTTGGGCCCCAGCGCCGGCCGCTGGAGGTTTTCGGGGACAAAACGCTCCCCGTCAAAGCCGCCAAGGACAAACTGCACACAGCGGGGCTCATCCATGCGGGAGAAGCAAAGCACCCACTTGTCCTCCAGGGGGAACAGGTCGGGGCACTCCAGCACAGGGCCCATCTCCCGGGTTTCAAACAGGGGGCCCACATAGTCCCAGTGGAGCAAATCCTGAGAGCGGTACAGCACCACCGCGGCGTACCCCTCCTTGCCCACGCCGCAGACCATGCGGTAAGAGCCGTCCTTCCAGGGGAACACCTTGGGGTCCCGGAAGTCCTTGCTGGCCGGGTCTATGGGGCTTTGGGGCAAAATGGGGTTGCCCGGGTACTTTGTAAAGTGCTGGCCGTCGTCGGTCCAGGCCAGGCACTGGGTTTGGGCCAGGCTGCTGTCCACGGCGGTGTAGAAAAGGTACAGCCTGCCGTCCTTCTCCACCGCGGAGCCGGAGAAGCAGCCCTGGCCGCTCTCATAGGGCTGGTCGGGGTACAGGGCGATGGGCAGCTCCTCCCAGTGGAGCAGGTCCTCGCTGACGGCGTGGCCCCAGTGCATGGTGTCCCACACAGGGGCCTTGGGGTTGTGCTGGAAAAAGGCGTGGTACTTCCCCTGGAAGTAGCACAGGCCGTTGGGGTCGTTTATCCAGCCGCGTTCCGGCTGGAGGTGCAGCGCGAGTTTTGGCAGCATGGGTGGCTCTCCTTTCGATACAGACGCGAAAAGGGCCGGGCGCCTGCAGGCCCCGGCCCTCGCCCGCGTACCAGTGATACTATCATGATACAACAGGACTAACTTTTTTACAAGAGCAATGTGTGCCCGCCCAGGGATTTTGCCTCCTCTGGGTCGTGGGTGACCACCAGCACGGTTTTGCCTTGGGTCCGCGCCAGGAAGTAGTCCAGCACCTGGGCCTTGGTGGCCTGGTCCAGGCCCTTAAAGGGCTCGTCGCAGAAGAGGACGTCGTACTCCGCCGCCAGGGCCCGCAGGATGGCCACCCGGCGCTTCATCCCCCCAGAGAGGGTGCGCACCGGCTGGCCCAGGCTGTCCCCCAGCCCCAGCTCCCGGAGCATGGCCTCCGCCTCCCCCTTGGAGAGGGCGGGGTTCACCAGGCGGATGTTGGAGACGGCGCTGGCGTTCTCGCACAGCCTGTCCTCTTGGAACACGGCGGATTTCCTTCTCCCCTCCATGCCCAGGATTTCCCCGGCGTCCGGCTGCTCCAGCCCCAGCAGCAAGGAGAGCAGGGTGGTCTTGCCGCAGCCCGAGGGGCCCATGACGCAGGTCAGCTCCCCCTCGGGGAAGGTGTGGGAAAAGTCCTGAAGCACCTGCTTTTCCCCAAAGGCTTTGCACACGTTTTGCAGTTCGATGGCCATCGGCTGCCCCTCCTTTCAGCCCCGCTCCAGCCGGGCCACCAGGCGGTCCAGCAGGAACAGGAACAGCTTTTCAAACACCAGGCTTACCAGCACGATGACCACCGTCCAGGCGAACAAGTCGGGGGTGTTGAGATAGACCTTGGCCTCGTACAGGCGCTCGCCAATGGAGCCGTCTGGCAGGCCGATGACCTCCGCGGCCACGCCGGCCTTCCAGCACAGCCCCAGCCCCACCGCGCAGGCCGAGCGGAAAAAGGGCGCCACCTGGGGCAGGTACAAATACCGTAGCCGCCGGGGGAAGGGCACCGCGAAGACGTCGGCCATTTCCGTCAGCTTTTTGTCCATGCTGGAGATGCCCCCCAGCACGTTGGAGTAGACAATGGGCGTCACCATCAAAAAGGAGATGACCACCGACAAGTTCCGGGAGGGCACCCAGATGAGCACCAAAATCACAAAGGAGGCCACGGGGATGGACTTGATAACGCCCATCAGCGGGGCGGCCAAGTCCCGCACCGGCCCAAACCGGGAGGAGAGCACCCCCAAAGCCGTGCCCGCCAGGCAGGCCAGCAAAAAGCCCAAGGTGATGCGCCAGAAGGAGAACAGGATGGCGCCCCAGAAATCCCAGTGGGGGATGAGCTCCAAAAGCCGCAGCAGAACAGAAACAGGAGATACCAAAAGGATCTCCTGTCCCAATGCCATGGCGCCCAGCTGCCAAACGATGAGCCACACGGCCACCGCCCACAGCCGCACGCCGCGGCGCCTGTTCTGTTTTTGCCCCTTAGCCAAGGTAGTAGAAATCATCGCCGGGCAGCTGGCCGCCGATGGACTTGGGGTTCTGGTCCAGCAAAGTCTGGAGGTAGGCCGAAAGCTTTGCCTGCATCTCCTCGCCTTTGATAAAGGTGATGTTGCACTCTGGCAACGCCTTCTGGGCCACGGCCTCGGGGACGATGTCGTACTGGCCCACCAAAGCGGCGGCGCCCGCAGTGTCCTCCTGGGTGTAGGCCACAGACTGCTCATACTGGCTCAAAAACTCCTGCACCAGCTGGGGGTTCTGCTCCACAAAGTCCTTGCGGCCCACCACCACGCCGGTGATAAGGGTGGCGTCGCTGCCGTTTGCGGAGGCCAGCTTCTCCCATTCCTCGGTGATGTCCAGGGCCACCCGCAGGTTCTCGTTCTGGGTTTGGGCGGTGGTGACAAAGGGCTGGGGCAGCATGGCGATGGCGTTCTCCGTGGCGGCCAGAGAGGCCACGCACTCGGAGTGCTCGCTCTTCCACTCAATGGTCACGTCGGTTTCCGGGTCGATGCCGTTTTGGGTGAGCATGTAGTTTAAGGCGTACTCCGGGGTGGAGCCCTTGCCGGAGGCGAAGATGGTCTTGCCCTTCAAGTCCTCCACAGACTGCACGGTGTCGCCGTCCTCCACAATGTACAGCACGCCCAAAGTGTTGATGGCCAGCACCTGCACCTGGCCCTCGGTGTTGTTGTACAGCACGCTTGCCAGGTTGGCGGGCACGGCGGCGATGTCCAGCTCGCCCTGCACCAGCTTGGGGGTGATTTCATCGGCGGAGGCGTAGATGTTGAAGTCGTACAGGGGGGAGTCGGAAGCGGCATCGTCGCTCATCATCTTCACCATGCCCATGGCCGTGGGGCCTTTCAGGGCGGCCACGGTGGCGGTGCCCAAATCGGCGGTATCCACGGCGGAGGACTGGCTCTCCTGGACGGCGCTGCTTTCCGGCTGGCTCGCGGAGGATTCGCTCTCCACAGCGGAGGCGCTGCTCTCCGAGGCCAGGCTGGAGGAGCTTTCGCTGGTGCCGGCGGTGCAGCCGAACAAACTCAGGCACAGGGCCAGCGCCAGGGTGAGGGATAAAACGCGTTTCATAACAAGGATGGTCCTTTCTGCCCGGGAAAATGAGAGGGGCGCCGCCCCGGGCAAAGCGGCGGCCCGTGCAAAGGGAGAACCGGCGAAAAAGCCGGGTGTCTGCGCAGTTAGGATTATACAACCCCAGGGTGCGGATGTCAAGGCGTGGCGCGGTCTCCGCGCCCTGGGAAAAGGGCCCCGAACAGCCCTTGACTTTTGCCCGCCCCCTTTTGTATGATAACGAAAAAAGGCGCCGCCGCGGCGCCGGGAGGAGTGTATCAAAATGGAATACGGTTTGCAGCTGTTCAGCGTGCGCGACGTGACAGAGCGGGACATGGAAGGCGCCCTGCGCCAGGTGGCGGAGATGGGCTACCGCTCGGTGGAGTTCGCCGGCTTTTTCGGCCACAGCGCCCAGGAGATCAAAGGCTGGCTGGATAAGTACGGCCTGACGGCCTCCGGCACCCACACCGGTATGAGCGAGCTGACCGGCGATAAGCTCCAGGAGACCATTGCCTATCACCAGGCCATTGGCTGCCGGAACTTGATTGTCCCCTACGAGAGCTTTGCCACCAAGGGGGACATAGACGCCTTTATCCAGCGGGTGCAGCAGGTGGAGCCCCAGCTCAACGCCGCGGGCATCACCTTGCACTATCACAACCATGACCACGAGTTCAAGCCCAACCAGGACGGCCTCATCCCCGAGGAGGAGCTGCTGGCCCGCACCAACATTTTGCTGGAGGTGGACACCTACTGGGTGTACGCCGCCGGCAAGGACCCGGTGGCCTTCCTCCAGGAGCACAAGGACCGCATCCGGGTCATCCACCTCAAGGACGGCAAGGGCGGGGACGCCTGCGCCTCGTTGGGCCAGGGCATCGCCCCGGTGGCCCAGGTGCGCCAGGCCGCCATCCAGCTGGGCCTGGAGATGGTGGTGGAAAGCGAGGGCCTGGAGCCCACCGGCCTGGAGGAGGTCCGGCGCTGCATGGACTTCCTGCGCAGCGAGGACCAGAAGGACGGCAACTAAAATCCCGCCCCGCGGGAGGCAAACAAAAAAACCGGGAGCGGCCAGCGCTTCCGGTTTTTGCTTACCAGGCAAATTCAGGTTTCCTTGGGGGTCAGGCGAATGAGGTCCTCCCCAGCTTCCACGCGGCCGGTGCGGAGGATTTCCATATCCCAGCTCTCCTTGCTGTTGCAGAACACAAAGGGCGTGGCCAGGGAGCAGCGGTTTTTCGCCATCACCTGGGGGTCGAAGGAGAGCAGCTTGTCCCCCCGCTTGACTTCGTCGCCCATTTTGGCGAAGCTTTGGAAGCCGTCGCCCTCCAGTTTGTTGGTGTCCATGCCCACGTGGATGAGGAACTTTACGCCCTCTGCCGTGCCCAGGCCCAGGGCGTGCTTGGTGGAAAGGGCAAACTCCACCCGGGCGTCAGCCGGGGCGAAGAGCTCGCACCCCTCAGGGAAGATGACCACCCCCGGGCCCAGAATCTCCTGGGCAAAGGTGGGGTCGGGACATTGGGAAACAGGGGCCACTTCGCCCGATATGGGGCAACCGAACAGGGTGCTTTTCCCCAGCGGCGCAGCAGGCATAGCGTTTCTCCTTTCTGCAAAAGATGAGAGTGATTTTTCAAATTGTAACTCTATCTCAAAAATTACTATTAAAATTGTGCAATAATTTGGCGTTTTTTCTATGGAATACTACCATTACATTGTACAGGAGAAGAGGCAGGGAAGTCAAGGGATTTTACAAGATTTTACATTTTTCTTCCCGCGGCAGGTGTAAGAAACCAGGGCCTTGGCTCGTCTAAAGGGCAGCGAAGGGGAAAAGGAGTTGAGAGGATGGAGAAGGGAGAGAAAACCCTGGTAAAGCGGGCCATGCGGGGCAACCCCAAGGCCTTTGGGACGCTGGTGGAGCGGGAGCAGGAGTACCTTTACCGCATGGCGTTTTTGTATGTGCGCCAGGAGCAGGACGCCCTGGACGTGGTGCAGGAGAGCATCCTAAAGGCCTATAAAAGCCTGAAGACGCTGCGGGAGCCGGAGTACTTCCGCACCTGGCTGACGAAAATCGTCATCAACACCGCCCAGGACACCCTGCGGGCCCGGCAGCACGCGGCCCCCCTGGAGGAGGAGCTGGACCTGCCCGCCCCAGAGGGCCTGCCCCCCGAGGAGCGCATGGACCTGCACGGGGCTATTGCCCGGCTGCCGGAGAAGTACCAGGACGTGATAAAGCTGAAGTATTTCGACGGGTACACTATCCGGGAAATCAGCGAGGCCACTGGCATGCCCCAGGGCACGGTGTCCGTGTACCTGCGGCGGGCCGTTAAGGAGCTGCAAACACTGTTAAAGGAGGAGCCGGTATGCAAAAAGAAGTAGACAATATCCTGGTGGAAATCCCCGAGGCGCTGCCGGCCCGGGTGGGGGAGGCCCTCTCCCAGGTGCGGGCCATCCACCGCCGGCGGGTGCTCCGCCGCCTGGGCGGCGCGGTGGGCAGCGTGGTGGCCGTGCTGGCTGCCACCGTGACCTTGGCCGCGGTAAACCCCGCCCTGGCCTCCCAAATCCCCCTGGTGGGGGAGTGGCTGGGGGGCTTGTTCTACGAGGCTGGCCATGACAGCAAACCCGGCACAGGCGGGGCTTTTATAGGGACTTACAGCAGCGCCCTGGAGGATGTGGAGGTGCCCGCCGCCACAGAGAACGGGGAGTGGGGCATCACGTTCCGGCAGGGCTATACCGATGGCCACAAGGTGATGCTTTCCCTAAGCCTTACTGGTCCTCAGGGGGATTTGGAGCGGTATTCCTCGGTCCTCTTTGCGGGCTACGGGCAGACTTCCACCGCCACCATCAATGGGGAGACGGCCCAAATCCAGGGGGTGAACTCCTTCGAGGAGCGAGAGGGCAGCTGGGATACCACCATGGCCGTGGTGGTCCCCGAGAGCCAGCAGGAGGCGGAAACCTTAGAGGTGGCTGTCACTTTGCAAGGGTTAGAGGGGCAGATGGCAGAGCTTGGCGCCCATGGCGAAGTGAAAACCATCTCCACCGAGCCTATCCAGGGCAGTTTCTCCGCCAGCTTCACCCTGACAGTGGACCACAGCAACGATTACGCCTTCGTGTCCCAGGCGGAGGACAACCGGGCGAAGGTGTTCGCTGTGTCGGGCACCCCCACCCAAACGGTGGTCTCTGTGGAAATCCCCTTCTGGGGCTATCGGAACTTTGGCGCCCTGGAGGAAGACGGCGTGAAAGGCTCGGCCCGGCTGGTGCTGCCCGACGGCACCCAGCTGCGTCCGGATGACCGCCGCAGCGCCGACTTGGGAGGCTACGACTACCGGGCGGCCAAGACACAGTCCTGCGACCTGTACTTTGACGGCCTGCCCGCCGGAACCTCCCAGGTGGAGCTGGAGTTCTTCTGGCAGGAGGTGGGCACACAGCAGGAGGAGGTACTGGCCTCCTTTACCCTGGACTTGGCAAACCAGGAAATCACCGCCGCCGGCACCCAAGGGGTGGAGCTGGGCTCCACCCAGTACAGCCTGCTGGAAACCGGGGACACCGGCTGGGAGGAAAACGGCTTCACCGTAAAGGACGTCTGGTTCAGCCAGGCAGAGAGCTACACAGGCCATGTGTACTTCTACCTGCCCGACGGCTGCCTGGAAACGAACCTGCAGGTGGAGGTGCAAAACGCGCAAGGGGAGACGCTGTTCCGCTCCCAGGCCTACGGGGAGGACGGCGCGTCCAACCCGGATTGGACCCTGCAGCCCGCCTGTGCCATCGCCAACCTTCCCCAGCCGCTGAACATCTGCCAGGTGACCCAGCGCCTTACGGGGGCGGTGGTCCCTGTGGGCGAGATGGTGACCGTCATCCTCTCTGACGCATCCACCGGGGAAACCCTCTTCACCGACACCCGGGCGCTGGTGGCCGCCGCGCCGTAAAGCAAGGGAAAATGGGCTCTCTTTCAAGGGGAAAGGGGGCCCGTTTTTGTTGCCGTCTGGTCCCGCAGCAGGGCGAGGAAGGCCTCCAGCGCCGGGGAGGGCGCTTTCTGCCGGTGGAGCGCGCAGGCGAACTGCCGGAAAAACCGCACCTCCGGCACGGTCCCCACCTGGAGGCCGCTCTCCCTTTGGGCCAGGGCCTCCGGCAGGATGGCCACCCCCAGGCCGGCTTTGGCTGCCTGGGCCAAAGCGGCGGTGCTGGTGCTCTCCAACAGGGGCTGGGGCGCCAGGCCCTGCTGGGAAAACACCCTGTCTACCGAGCTGCGCAGGCCGCTGCCCGGTTCCCGCAGGAGCAGGGGCAGGGCCGCCAGCTCTTCTACGGTGGCAGGGGCGGGAAAGCGCCCCGGGGCCGCCGCCAGGACCAGGTCCTCTTGATAGAGGGGCTGGGCCCGCAGCCTTTCCGAAACCCCCAGGCCGTCTACAATGCCCACATCCAGCTGGTTCTCCGCCAGCAGGCTTTGGATTTTGTCGGAGTTGGCCACCAGGGCCCGCAGCCTCACTTGTGGGTGTTCTTGACGGAAGCGCCCCAGAACCTGGGCCAGGCCCGCCTCGCCAAAGCTGACGTTTGCCCCCACCCGCAGGGCCAGGGGCCGCCCCTGGCCCAGGGTTTCCTCCGCCTCTTGGAACCCCCGCAGCACGTCCTGAGCCGTGGCAAGCAGGGCCTCCCCGGCCGGGGTCAGGTAGACGCGGCGGTTCATGCGCTCGAAAAGGGCCACGCCATAATGGCTTTCCAGCTCTTTAACAGCCAGGCTCACAGCGGGCTGGGTGGTATTTAGGGCCTCTGCTGCCTGGCTGAAATTGAGGAAGCGGCACACCTCCACAAAAATGGTGAAATGTTTCCTGGTCATAGGTACCTCCCGCGTCTTCTATATGGAATTTAATATCCAATCCATTTTATCATAAGGATAGAAAATGGTAAAGCATGGGTGTACAATACAGGCAGAACTTGTGGAGGAGGAAGGACAGTGGAGCGTTCCAAAGGGGCCCTGTGCCTCAAGCTGTTTTTGAAGTTCTTAAAAATCGGCGCCTTCACCTTTGGGGGCGGCTATGCCATGATTCCCCTGATACGCCGGGAGATTGCCCTGCGGGAGGGCTGGATTGAGGACAAGGACATTTTAGACATTTTGGCCGTCAGCGAGAGCACCCCTGGGCCCATCGCCGTGAACACCGCCACCTTTGTGGGCTACCGGGTGGCCGGGCCCCTGGGGGCGGCCTGCGCCACGGTGGGGGTAGTGCTGCCCAGCTTTGTCATCATCTTCGCCTTGAGCTTTGTCCTGCGCCAGTTTGAGGATTTCCCCGCGGTGCGCTACGCCTTTTGGGGCATCCGGGTGGCGGTGGTGGCCTTGGTGCTCAGCGCTTTGGTGTCCATGGCAAAGGAGTGCCCCTGGAACATCGTCTCCTACCTTTTGGCGGCGGGGGCCTTTGTGCTGGTGGGGCTGCTGGGGGCCAACTCCATTGTGGTGCTCATCGCCTGCGCCCTGGTTGGCCTGGCTGCCTCCAAGCTGAAGATTGGGGGGATGAAGCTGTGATTTACCTAAAGCTGTTCCTCATCTTCTTTAAGATTGGCGCCTTCACCTTTGGGGGCGGCTACGCCATGCTGCCCCTGATCCAGCAGGAGGTGCTCTCCCAGGGCTGGATGGACTTAGAGCAGCTGGTGAACTTCATCGCCGTGTCCGAGAGCACCCCCGGCCCCCTGGCGGTGAACCTCTCCACCTATATCGGCGCGGAGACGGCGGGCCTGCTGGGGGCGCTGTCTGCCACCATTGGGGTGGTGCTGCCCAGCTTTGTGATTATTCTGCTGGTGGCCAAGTTTTACCAGGCCTTCCAGACCAACACCTTGGTAAAGGGCTGCATGAACGGCCTGCGCCCCACGGTGGTGGGGATGATCGGCGCCTCTCTGCTCAGCGTGGGGGCCTCCGCCTTCCCCGCGGCGGGCGGGGTCATGCAGTGGGTGCTGGCGGCGGTGCTGCTGGCGGCCATCCTGGTGGCCCATTGGAAGAAGGTCCACCCCATATTGCTGATTGTGGGCTCCGCCGTGGTGGGCATTGCCGCGGGGTACGCGGGGCTGCTGCCCGGGGTGTAAAAAAACAAAAAAGCCAGGGGCCTGGCCGCCCCGGAAGAACGCCCGCGCCTGCAGGGGATTCCCCAGGCGGCGGGCGTTTTTTGTGGGATGTTCCATTCCGGGAGAAAGGCTTTGATAATTTTTTATTTATCTTGCAAGTTGAGTTGTTTTCCGCTACAATGGAGCGTGGGGAGCTGTGCCGCGTGGCGTGCTCCCCCGTAAACTACAGTGAACGAAAGGCTGGAATATCGCTATGGAGTTCCCAAAACATCCTTTCCGCACCCATGGCGGCGCGGCGGTGCCCCACCACAAAAACACGTGGGACATCCCCTCCTCTACCATGCCTCCCCCGGAAAAAGTGATTTTGCCCATGCAGCAGCACATTGGCGCGCCCTGTATCCCCACGGTGAAGAAAGGGGACCACGTGTATGTGGGCACCGTGGTGGGCGACAGCGATGCCTACATCAGCGCCCCGGTGCACGCCTCCGTGTCCGGCACGGTGACGGAAATCACCCAGGTGATGCTCACCGGCGGCCAGATGACCCAGGCCGTGGTGGTGGAATCCGACGGCAAAATGGAGAAAGACCCGGCCATTGCCCCGCCGCCCCCCATCACCACCAAGGAGGAGCTGGCCAAGGCCGCCCGGGCCGCCGGGCTGGTGGGCCTGGGAGGCGCGGGCTTCCCCGCCCACGTAAAGCTCAACGTGCCCGAGGGCAAGACCATTGACACCTTGCTGGTCAACGTGGCGGAGTGCGAGCCCTACGTCACCTCCGACCACCGGGAGGCCCTGGAAAACGGCCGCAACGTGCTGGAGGGTGTGTACCACGTCAAGGAGATCCTGGGCGTGCAGCGGGTGATAATCGCCGTGGAGGACAACAAGCCCGACGTGATCCAGAAGCTCACCGAAATCGCCGACGACCCCAAGCGGGACCCCCTGGACCAGGTGCGGGTGCTGCCCTTGAAGAGCCGCTACCCCCAGGGCGCGGAGAAGGTGCTGGTGCAGGCCTGCACCGGCCGGAAAGTCCCCGCGGGGAAGCTTCCCGCCGACGTGGGCTGCCTGGTGATGAACATAGGCTCCCTCTCCTTTTTGGCAAGCTACATGCGCACGGGCATGCCCCTCACCTTAAAGCGCGTCACGCTGGATGGCTCGGCCATCGCCCACCCCCAGAACGTCATTGTGCCGGTGGGCACCCCCATCAAGGACGTGGTGGCCTTTTGCGGCGGCTATAAGGCAGAGCCCAAAAAGCTGATTATGGGCGGCCCCATGATGGGCGTGGCCATCACCAGCGACGAGCTGCCCATCTTAAAGCAGAACAACGCCATTTTGGCCTTTGACCAGCGGGAGGCCCAGCTGCGCCAGCCCACCGCCTGCATCCGCTGCGGCCGGTGCGTGGCGGCATGTCCCATGCACCTGATGCCCACCAAGCTGGAGCAGGCCGTGGAGCGCCAGGACGTGGAGGCCCTCCAGTCCTTGGACATTATGACCTGCATGGAGTGCGGCTGCTGTTCCTTCTCCTGCCCCGCGGGGCGGCGGCTGGTGCAGGCCATCCGCCTGGGCAAAAACTACGTGCGGAAAGCGGGAGGGAAAAAGTGATATGGAAAAGCTGATAGTCTCCTCCTCCCCCCATTTTAACGGCGGGAGGACTACCCAGAACATTATGCTGGACGTCATCATCGCCCTGGTGCCTGCCATGGTGGCCTCGGTGATTCTGTTCGGCTTCCGGGCGGCGGTGGTCATCCTCACCTGTGTGGCCACCTGCGTCCTCAGCGAATACCTGTGCCGCCGGGTGATGAAGCGCCCCCAGACCGTGGGCGACCTCAGCTGCGTGGTCACCGGCATTTTGCTGGCGCTGAACCTGCCCGTCACCATCAACCCCCTCATCGCCGTGTTTGGCGGCGTGGTGGCCATTGTGGTGGTCAAGCAGATGTTCGGCGGCATTGGCCAGAACTTTGTCAACCCGGCGTTGACCGCCCGCATCATCCTGCTGAACTCCTTCCCCTCCCGGATGACCCACTGGGTGCAGCCCTTTGACTACACCGCCACCGCCGACGCCATCACCACCGCCACGCCCCTGGGCATCCTCAAGGAGGGCACCGGGGAGGCGCTGCCCTCTTACCTGGATTTGTTCTTGGGCAACAACGCCGGCTGCCTGGGGGAGACCTGCGCCCTGGCCATCCTCATCGGCGGGGCGTACCTCATTGCCCGGCGGGTGATTTCCCCGGTTATCCCCGTGACGTACCTGGCCACGGCGGCGCTGTTCTCCGCCCTCTTTGGCCGGGACCCCCTGTTCGATTTGCTCTCTGGCGGCCTGCTGCTGGGGGCCTTCTTCATGGCCACCGACTACACCACCAGCCCCCTGTACTTCTGGGGCCGGGTGGTCTTCGCCTTTGGCTGCGGGCTGATTACCATGGTCATCCGGGAGTTTGGCTCCTTGCCCGAGGGCGTTTCCTACTCCATCATCTTGATGAACATCCTCACCCCGTTGCTTGAGCGGGCCATCAAGCCCCGGGCCTTTGGCTCTCAGCGGGCCCCCAAGGGGAAGAAGGGAGGCGCCCGGGATGAAGCTTAGTTGGAAGGAAATCCTGCGGCCCACGGCGGTGCTGTTTGTCATCTGCGTGGCGGTTGCCGCCGCCCTGGCGGGCACCAACCTGCTCACCGAGGAGCGCATCGCCCAGCAGGCCGTGGCCACCGCCGAGGAATCCCGGAAGGTGGTTCTCCCCGGCGCGGAGGAGTTCCAGGCCCAGGAGGACGGCGCCTACTACACCGGCAGCGCCGGCGGCCAGCTGGTGGGCTACGTCTTTGAGACAGAGGCCAGCGGCTATGGCGGCAAGGTGAAGGTGATGACCGGCATCGATGCCGAAGGCGCTATCACCGGCGTGGTCATCCTCTCCCACGACGAGACCCCGGGCTTGGGCGCCAACGCCGAAAAGCCAGATTTCTTAAACCAATTCCTGCAACAGGCCCCGGAGGGCGGCTTGGAGGTCATCAAGTACCAGACACCGGGCGAGGGCCAAATCCAGGCCATGACAGGCGCCACCGTCACCTCCACCGCGGTGACCAACGCCGTCAACCAGGCCGTTGCGCAGTACAACACCGTGAAAGGGGGCGCGTGAGATGGCAGAAAAGAAAAAGGGCCTGCTCCAGGAGTTTACCAAAGGCATCATCAAGGAGAACCCGGTGCTGCGGCTGGTGCTGGGCTGCTGCGCCACGTTGGCCGTGACCACCGCCGCCTCCAACGCCATTGGCATGGGGGCCGCCACCACCTTTGTGCTGGTGTGCTCCAACGCTGTGATTTCCCTGCTGCGCAAGGTCATCCCGGACAAGGTGCGCATCCCGGCCTTTATCACCATTGTGGCGGGGTTTGTCACCATTGTGCAGCTGTTTATCCAGGCCTTCTCCCCCGCGTTGGACGACGCCTTGGGCGTGTTCCTGCCCTTGATTGTGGTCAACTGCATCATCCTGGGCCGGGCGGAGATGTTCGCCAGCAAGAACAAGGTGCTCCCCTCCATTCTGGACGGCCTGGGCATGGGCGTGGGCTTTACCGCTACGCTGCTTGCCATGGGCATCATCCGGGAGCTGCTGGGCGCCGGCACGGTGTTTGGCATCCCGGTGCTCTCCGGGTTTATGGAGCCCATCATCATCTTTTTGCTGCCTCCCGGCGGGTTCTTTGTGTTCGGCATGCTGGTGGCCCTGGCGGGCAAGCTCTCCAAGGAGGGCAAGGCTCCCGAAACCACCGGCTGCGGGAACTGCCCCCTGGCGGCTTCCTGCTCCAAAGTGTGTGAGAAGGACAACGGAAAGGAGGCGGCGCGCTGATGGACGCCCAAACCATAAAATCCCTGGTGGCCATCTTCCTGGCGGCCATCCTCACGGAAAACTACATCCTCAACAAGTTTTTGGGCATCTGCCCCTTTTTGGGCGTCTCCAAAAAGCTGGACACCGCCGTGGGCATGAGCTGCGCCGTCACCGTGGTGATGGTCATCTCCACCGCCGTGACCTGGCCCCTGTACACCTATTTGCTGGTGCCCAACGGCCTGGGCTATTTGCAGACCATTGTGTTTATTCTGGTCATCGCGGCGCTGGTGCAGCTGCTGGAGACAGCCCTGCACAAGTACATGCCGCCGCTGTACAACGCCCTGGGCATTTACCTGCCCCTTATCACCACCAACTGCGCCGTGCTGGGCGTGACCATGCTGGTGCTGGAAAAGGGCGCGGAGGACCCCACCTTTGGGTACCTCCAGTCTTTGGTAAACGCCTTTGGCTCTGGCGTGGGCTTTTTGGTGGCCATGGTGCTCTTTGCCGGTGTGCGGGAGCGCCTGGAGAACTGCGACATCCCCGAGACGTTTAAAGGCCTGCCCATCACCTTGGTGGCGGCCAGCCTGGTGGCGGTCAGCTTCCTGGGCTTCAACGGCGTTGTGGACAACCTGCTGTAAAGGGAGGGTGCGGATATGGAAATTCTCACTCCCATTTTGATTGTGGGCATCATCGGCCTGCTGGCCGGCGTGATTTTGGCGGTGGCCTCCATCGTCATGGCGGTGCCCAAGGACGAGAAAGCCGAAGCCCTGGAGGAGGTCCTGCCCGGGGCCAACTGCGGCGCCTGCGGGTTTTCCGGCTGCCCGGGCTACGCGGCGGCCATGGCCAAGGGCGAGGCCCAGCCGGGCCTGTGCTCTCCCGGCGGCGCGGAGGTGGCCCAGAAGTGCGCGGAAATCCTGGGCGGCGGCGACGTGCAGATGGAGTACAAAACCGCCTTGGTCCACTGCCTGGGCAGCTACGACAACACCACCGACAAGATGCTGTACGACGGCATCCAAAGCTGCTCGGCGGCAGCCTTCCTCATGGGGGGCGTCACCAGCTGCCGTTTTGGCTGCATGGGCCTGGGGGACTGCCAGCGGGCCTGCCAGTACGGCGCCATCACCGTGTGCAACGGCCTGGCCCGCATTGACCCGGCCAAGTGCAAGGGCTGCTCCCAGTGCGTGGCGGCCTGCCCCAAGGGGATCATCTCCCTGGTGCCCCTAAAGAAGCAGGCGGTGGTGCGGTGCTCCAGCTGCGACAAGGCCAAGGGCACCATGGCGGTGTGCAACATTGGGTGCATCGGCTGTGGCAAGTGCATGCGCACCTGCCCGTCCGGCGCCATCACCGTGGAGAACGGCCTGGCCAAGGTGGACCCCCAAAAGTGCACCG
>ERZ1643251.2436-NODE-2436-length-18984-cov-4.662159_pt1 | contig 18984 bp, 17 predicted proteins | sample MGYA00579261_ERZ1643251 | MGnify/ENA primary metagenome ERZ1643251 (study PRJEB29033, sample SAMEA4952267) | chicken gut metagenome | biome: Broiler Chicken; feature: Gastrointestinal Tract; material: Caecum | place: Ireland | collected 2018 | study: Broiler...
TGTCGGATTTGCCTTTCGGGTCGAAGTCAGAACCACCTTTTCCTCCGCCGATCGGAAGGCCTGTAAGTGAGTTCTTGAAGATCTGCTCAAATCCGAGGAATTTGATGATACCAAGGTTTACGGACGGATGGAGACGGAGTCCTCCCTTATACGGTCCAATCGCGCTGTTGAACTGTACGCGGTATCCTGTGTTTACGTGTACCTGCCCGTTGTCGTCAACCCACGGCACACGGAACTTAAACTGTCTCTCAGGCTCTGTCAGTCTCTCAAGAAGCGCTTCCTTGCGGAACTTGTCCTCATTCGCTTCAATCACGACGCGAAGAGACTCGAGAACCTCTTTCACTGCCTGATGGAACTCCGGCTCTGCCGGGTTTTTCTTTACGACAAGATCAATTACCTCATCAACGTATGACATCTTAAACTACCTCCTAAAATAAATATGGGCGCGCAAATCCCCTAGGGTTTTGGGCGCCTTTGCCTACGCACTCATTTTATAAGGAATGTGAATAATTGTCAATGGAGAATTTCATTATTTTACAGTTTTAACGCTTTATTCCAATAAATTTGCAGGAATAAGTCTTACCGGATTGCAAGGAGCGAACCCTGTGTCTCTTCGATCATTTTCTCCCATGCCTCTCTCGCCGATTCAGAACTGTCTTGACCAGAAGCCTGTTCTATGGCTTTTGTGTTATAAGACAAATTCATTGCCCCCACAGTACCATCAAACTGCCCGCTCTGTTTCAGGTTCTCCAGAAATTTGTTATAAAATTCTTTTTCTCCCTGTATGAACTCCGGGTCTCTCACTTCACCGGGAACTAGCGGCATCTCCAGCCTGTCAATGATCTGCTCTACAAAGTCCACCGCAGAGTTAACATTAAAAATCAAAGACATCGGGCGCGTCCCATAAATTCTTGCCCGCGCCTCGCTCGTCGCATAGAGCACATAGGCTGTGGAAAGCTTACCCAGCGGGAAAGGATCAAACCCTGTCTCTTCGATTGTTTTCTCCCATGCCTCTTTCACCGCCCCGGAACTGTCTTTACTAAATGCCTGTTCCATAAAATGTATGTTGTTTGTTGTTTTTGTCTCCTGTTTCCCGTCTGTCTCCTCAGTCAGCGCGTCCGTGAACATTTCCCGGCCGCGCGCTGATTGGGGCTTCATATAAGTATTTGGAGACTGCGCATATCCGATTCTGATACTCATTTTCCTTTTCCTCCTCTTATCTTATGTTGACTTATGTTCCTTTTTTGTTATGCAAAAAAACCATAACAATATCCTTCTTCTCTGTTTTAAGAATAGCAGATATCATTATGGATTTCTACACAAATTTTTCAGGTCGCAACATCCCGTCTGTTCTGTATAAAGACGCTGAGACACAATGCACAACCGCCAAAAATCAAGGCAATCACAAGTGCCCGCACAAATTCCGCCTGATCATACATAGATAAGTCATATAAAGTTCCAAGAGGAACATACCGTTTTATTGAAAATGTATCCGATATTAAATATTTCCCAGCAAAATCAATGAATTCATAAATAATCCCGCTTCCATATAACAATCCCAGAACAATTGCTAATATCTGATTTCTTATAGCATATACAAAACAGGACATAAGCGCCGCTACACAGACTAATAAAATGTAATATGTTATCAGATAACCCGTCATAACCGACAGATTTCCAAAGGGAATGACTGCAAAATTCTGATTAAACAGTAAATAACCAATCCACGAAACAACAATTGTTCCGCAGATAACTGCCAGAGAATATATCGCGCAGATTATCAGATTCACAAAGACAAGTCGATGCCTCTTGCCAATTAACCCTATTATATTTTTATCAAACCTGTGTGCATGGTATGCTCCGGCAAACAAGCCTGTGAAGATGAGTATTGACATAGCCACAATATTCCCCTCAAAGGATGATACTAACATTTCACACTTATTTGAATAAGCCGCGCTGTAATCTTCATTGTAATTCTCCGTATATAATTCAAAGTTATTCTGATTTTCTTCGTTCACTGCTGTACTGGCAGTGCTCTGTGAACTATCTAATATTGTTCCAACGAAAAATAAAAGAAGTACTATGAGCATGATCAAATACGTATATTTGCTCTTTCTCAGCCGGAAAAATTCCATTTTAAACACACTAGACATTTTTTGCTCCTTTCGTAATCTGAAAATAAAACTCCTCCAAAGACATTTTGCCTGCTTCACATTCTTCTTTCAAAGCCTGCGCTGTATTTTCATAAATCAGTTTTCCATTGTCAAGAATTCCGAACGCAGTGGCCAGTTTTGACAATTCTTCCAAAATGTGACTGGATATGATTACCGTTATATTATATTCTTTGCAGAGTTTTAAAATTATTTCTCTCATCTCGGCTATTCCTTGCGGATCAAGCCCGTTGATGGGTTCGTCCAAAACTAACAGTTTAGGATACCCTATCAGAGCCATCGCAACACCCAGCCGTTGTTTCATGCCTAATGAATATTGCTTTACTTTTTTATTACCCGCCTTTGTTAAATCCACCAACTCCAAAAGTTCCCCGATATGTTTACGTTTATCATGAATATTCGCACAATGTGCTTTTAACATCAGATTGTCGTAGGCGGTCATATTAGGAAAAAGTCCCGGAATCTCTATCAGATTGCCCACCTGAGAATACATCTCGCGATTACTTCTTCCAGATTTTTCCCCATCAAACAGACAAAAGCTGCCACTTGTCGGATTGGATAATCCCACAATCATTTTCATAAAAGATGTCTTACCTGCGCCGTTGCGGCCGACCAAACCATAAATCTCACCTTCGCAGACAGACATATTCACAGAATCTACAGCAGCATGCTCTCCATATTTTTTTGTCAGATTATTTGTCGTTAATATATTCTGTGTGGTTCTACTCTCTTCCATATGTCATCGCCTCCCTTTCTATCCAATCATAAAATTTTTGTACATACTCGTCTTTCATTTCTTCTTTGTCACTCTCTTCCAACGCCGCATAACTGTCATCTAAAAATTCAAATCTTGACACCTGAAGTCCATTCCTAATATGAATTAATAATGGAACCCAATTTATATCATATTTTTCAACCAAGTCATCATAGATTTTAATGTCTCTTTCACTGGCATTCTCTTCTTTTGCCTTTTCCCTAATTGTTTTTATATTTAAATAATATACTCCATTTGAATCCTCTGACAAATATTGCTCTAATATTGGTTGAAACATCTGACAATCACCGCAATCATCCCGGCCGATATATAAAATAAAATCTGTTTTTTCATCCTCCATTTCTTTTAGTTCATTTTCACTAATCTCTTCCAACCCTTTTAATTGTACCTTTTCAGACTCCATGCTTGTAATTGCCTGACGTATGTCTTCTCTTGCCATAGTACCCCTATAAACAGCCATATCCCCATTGGAAATGGTAATAAGCGTTGGCGTTTCTTGGATTTGATATCTTTGTAGTTCCTTTTGGCTTGATATAAGATCCACATCCAAATAAAAAATCTCTTTGTTTTCTTCGTCTGCAATTTGTTTTAATTCCGGTGCAAAGGCTCTGCATGCACTACAGGTTTCCTGTCCACAGTAAAGTATTATATCACTTTTTTCCTCAATTTTTAAAATAGCATCTTCAACTGAAATAGTGGAGAACAACTCCGAGTTGTTTTTATGCTGAAATATTTTTAACGAAATACAAAGTACGATCATAACAGCTATACTACTGAGTGCCAAAACATATATAATTATTTTTTCCCTCTTCATCTCTTTTCCTCTATTTTGTAGATTTTCCCATCATACATCTTGTAACATTCATCGCAGCATGACAAAATTTCTTTTTCATGACTGATAATCAAAATTATTTTGTCCTTTCTTTTTAATTCTTCTAACATTTTTACCATTATTATTTGCGATTCACTATCAAGATTAACTCCCGGTTCGTCAAAAATATAAATACTTCTTTTCTTTTCAAGACATCGATCCAGCAATATTTTTTGCCGCTCTCCCTGAGATATGTTCATTCCATTGGAGAAGAGAAGATATTCCAGATCCAGTTTATTCATAAATGAATACTTTGAGCTAATTTTTTCGCTTTCAAATATACTAAAATTAATATTATTTTTTACAGAATCACTATAAAGATATAGTTCTGCTGAATAAAAGCTAATATGCTTTACGATATCTGTTTCAGATAAATTCCCGTTTATTTTTTCTCCATTTATTTTTATCTCACCTGCCGCTATATCATTTAAACCTAAAATAGTTTTTGCAAGCGTTGACTTTCCACTTCCGTTTTCTCCTGTAATTCCTATGATCATACCCTTTTTTGCTTTAAAATTGATTTCTTTTAATATTGGCATTCCAGATATGATTACTTTTAAATTATCTAACTCTATTTCTTGAATTGAGTTCGTTAGCAACTTGGTCTTTTCTTCTTTTTTTGTTTCTGGGTTAATCATCAGTTCTATATACTCAATTGCATTTACACTTTTTTGATACTCTATCCATCTTTGAAAAGTGGATTTAAAATTCATAATCATAAAAATAGTCATGTAAAAAGCTATCATTAACGATGATGATGAAAAAGAAGTATCTTCCATATATGTAATAAATATAATGCACATACCAATTGCCATAACTATATAACTACACGTATCGTAAAACGCTGTCATTTTCGTGTCTTCTAACGCTATGTTTTCACGGACTTTTTCATATTTATCATAAATATTATTACAGTGTTTTTCCACCTCATGTTCATTTGAAAAAATTTCCAAATCCATGGATGAACTTGTCATTTCATGAATACAGGCTGACATCTCGCCTGATGCCCCAATTAACTCCACCTGTCTATTTTTAATTCTGCTTCTAAAAGCATAATTATGAATCGAAATTATGGCTATAAAAAATATAATAATTATAGCATACAGCCAATTAAGCATACCAATAATTCCAATAAACATTAAAACCAATATAAAATCAATTTTCAGATAAAACTTCTGCAGAGTTCCTATTATTGATATAACTATATTCCAAAAAATACCTTCTGTATCATTTGTATTTTTTTTATTACTTATAATTTTTATTTCGCTCATCAGATATTCCATAGTCATTTTAGAAGATATTCGTTTTTCCAACATAGACTGGAAATTTTGATAAACTAAGCTCAAATAATAATAACAAACGGACAAAAGGACAAACAAAAGAAAAACCAATGTCATATTGAAATAATTCATCTCTTCAATATAAAACATAAATAAAAACTGAATTATGAACAATAAAACTATTGGCAATCCCCATTTAATAATCGAAATAATTGAGTACTTTATTTTAGAAGAAAGAGGGATGGTGCAGATAATATCATCATATAAACGCCTCTCAGGTTTTTCCGCACTATTCTTTTCTACATACTCAACACACAGCATATATCCAGAAAAAATTTTCTCAAATTCATTTAGTTTTATTTTCTCAAGCTCAATTTTTGCCGGATCCGAAATAAGCATTTCTTTATTTGTATTATTAAAAGCATGTATTACTATATAGTGATTTTTCCCATTTTGTTCTACTATTGCAACAGAGGGAAACGATGCTTTTTTTAATTCATTTACGTCAATCACTTCATAAGACGACGCATGTATGCCTTGCGCTAACATAACGTTGGACAGGTCGTTTAAAGACAACCCCTGACCTTCTTGAACCGATATCTGTTTTACAAAATCTCTCGTAAGCTTTCTATCAAATTGTTGTAAAATAGTTTTTAAAACTGCGATCCCACAGTCTGTTACATTATTTTGCATATTATGGTAGTACATTCTGCATTCCTCTTCAATACTATTCTTTAGTAAACGACGGCCATAGATTCCCTATGGCCGCCACCTAAGGCTTTAAACTTTGCAAAGAATTCCGATTCCCTTAAAATAGAATACGCACCAAGCACCAGCTCTTTTAGCAGCTGCTTCCCTATTTGTCAGCTTTCTCATGGACTCGCCCTCCTTTCATCCTGTGTATTTATAAATTTCTCACTAGCATACAAAGTCTGTAAATCTAATGAGAATTTATATCAACCTCTCCAAAATTCATGTAGCCAGCTCCATATTCCGCATGCCATCGTCCCATAAAAAGTATCCATAACAATATCCTCCTCTCTCTGTTTTGAGAATAGCAGATATCATTATGGATTTCCATACAAACTCCTTAAGCGGTGTCATAACTCCTTAAACGGTCATTTTTTACTTTTAACACGACCTTGGCGCACACTTCCGCTCCGTCTCCTGACAGATAAAAATCTCCCCCGTTCTTTTTCACTGTCTCAGCCACATTTCCAAGTCCAATTCCGTGATTCCTCTTATCTTTCTTTTTTGTTTTTATTTGCCCCACATTTGCATCTATGCACAATGGCGAAGGGTTTTTTATTTCCATTATAAAATAATGCTCTCCTTCCTTTACAAGAATATCGATATATTTCTTCTGATCGGAAATTCTCTCCGTCTCTTCAATCGCATTTTTCAACAGATTGGAAATTATAATACATAGCTCAACATTGCTTATATTCAATGGACGTTTGCTTTGTCCCCACACCGTAACGTCAATATCTTTTATACCCGCTAACTGGCTGTTCAAAATGATATCCAGTATGTCATTTCCGGTTGCATAGTGCTTCCCTTTTATATCGTCCATTTTCCCCTGAAGCTCAGAGATATAAATCTGGGCCTCATCGCTCAGCCCCTGTTTGATCAGATCGGCCAGACAGATCAGATGGTGATTCATATCATGGCGGTATCGCCTCGTATCCTCCTCCTTACTGAGCAGCGCCGTATAATAATCTTTCTGCATCTCTTTAAGCATCCGCTCTGTTTCAACCAATCGTGCTAGCTTATCATTGACTTTTTTAATATAGGCAGCAAAGATGATAAAGCATATTACGAAGCCGTAGACAAGAGTCCCGATCAATTCAGCCCTGTTTCTCTCTCCGCCAAACAATGTATCCTCAGGCAGGAAAAATAAGTCAGTTACAATAATACTTAAGCATACGCATAGAATAATGACACCTAAAATAACCGTATTATAATGAACCTCCTCATCATCGTTCCGTTTCCGCTTTATCAGTGTTTTCACCAAATTCAATATTGCTAAAAATGCCTGTAGATATCGCCCCTTCTATAAGGCTTGCTTCCCCTGCCTCAAAACCTCTTTCTTCAAAGGTATGAGATAGCGCCATACCTATGACTTCATCTACGCACCCAAACACACACAATAAACTTAATATATACAGTAGCTTTTTAAACAAGCTCTTCTCTTCCAGCATGAAAAAGGCTGTTATCGCAGCAAGTATGTAGGCTGCCAAATAGATAACTTCTACACTAAATCCCCACGGATTACTGATAACTACTATGCAAAAGAACAAACCGCCGGGCAGCGCCGCCCACAGGCGTTTCAGTCTGCATGAAAAGATCAGATTATTCCCCAGTTCATATCTTATCACTTCAATCCAATATAAGAAAAATGCCATAAACATATTCACCCTCGATACTCTGTGTCAAATTTCTGAAACATAATTTCAAATTCTCTGCGCTTTCTTCTGGAAACTATTTTTTTATCATTCCCGATATACGCGATCCCTTTCTGATAATCAGATACAAAGTCTAAGTTGATGATACAGTCCCTGCTGATCCTGAAAAACATCCTCGCATCCAAAAGCTGTTCTAATTTATTGAGAGAAATGTCCCTTCGCATCTTCCTGCCTCTTACGACAGCCTCTATATATCCGTCATAAGCATTGATACATTCTATTTCCTTCTGCCGTACATCGTAAATACGTCTGTTCTCATAAAGCTGAATACATTCCATCCCTATAAAGGTTTTGAAGACGGCTTCCAGCGCTTCTTCAACCTCCGCCTTCACAAAAGGCTTTGTCACAAAACGAAACGCGCTGATCTTAAACGCGTCCTTATACCTGTCGTCGCGTCCCGTCGCCATAATGATTTTACAATCTTTATTTTTTTCGCGGAAAATCTTTCCCACTTCTATCCCGTCAATTCCCGGCATTTCAATATCAAGGAATAATATATGTAATTTCTCCAGACTTTCGACCGCGTCTTCCCCACAGAAAAAAGACAGGATCTCCACTTCGTTCCCCGTCTGACAAGAGTAATGGAAAACCAGACTTTTTAATTCCTCTGTCACTGCGGGTTGATCATCGCATAATCCTATTACTATTTTTTCCATAAGCTTCCTCTGTATTGTATGATTATTTCAATTATAACCACTGATTTTCTATTTCTCAAGAACTGTTCCTCTATTTTGTTAAGTATCAGTTCAGCCATACAGAGCGCGGAAAGCACAAAACATGCTTGCATGTTTTTGCGAGCGGGTATCTGTATGAGCTGAGCGCCCGTTAATGAGGAAAACAGTGGCATCAGCCACGATAAGCACGAAGTGCGGTTTTACGAATGGCGCGGGCTGAACTGTTACTTTTTTAATAAGAGAAAAACAGGACACCGTCTCCGGCATCCTGCTTAAAGTGCACTTATTAGTTATATTTACGTTTTCTAGCAGCTTCAGATTTTTTCTTACGTCTTACGCTTGGCTTCTCGTAGTGTTCCCTTTTGCGGATCTCCTGCTGAATGCCAGCTTTAGCACAGTTTCTTTTGAATCTGCGTAAAGCGCTGTCTAACGTCTCGTTTTCTTTAACGATTACATTTGACATAGTCTCACACCTAACCTCCCCTCCAGCCTTGTATTGTGCATAATACGACTGTTCGGGTATTTTTATTGCACTAACAAAGATTATATCATATTTTTCTCTTGCGTCAACTGTTTTCCATAGAAAAAATGACTTTTCAGCCTTTTTCAGCCATACTTCTCTTTTCCTTATACATTTCCCGGTCTGCTTTTTCAATCAATTCTTCAAGGGAAACCGACGATTCCTCCCAGCTCCATCCTGCCGAAGCAAGCACAGCCGGAAGATGTCTGATACTGTGGTTGGCAAACTGCTCCCTCAGTGCCTCTGCTTTCATTTTTACGCTGTCGCGGTCAGTTTCCTGAAGGATAATAACAAATTCATCACCGCCAAAACGAAAAACCTGATCCCGGGCATCAACAAAAACATTTTTAATTTTCTCCTTCACAAGATCAATCAGAAAATCGCCGGTAGTATGCCCAAACCTGTCATTGGTCTTTTTCAGATGGTTGATATCCACGAAGATAACGCCTGTGCTGCCTTTTCCCGAAAAGCTTCTGGAAAAGACCTCAAGGGCATTGCGGTTTTTAAAGTGCGTGGTCTCGTCATAGCCGGCCAGAAATTCCAGACGTTTTCTTGCCTCCACCAACTCGCTCTCGTCAAACAGCAGGCAGGCACAGCATCCCGGTTCATCCCATGGATAACTGATAATTTTCAGGTATTTCCCGATCTCCGGGCTATAATCATGGATCTCATGCACCTCATCATGGTATGCTGAACTGTAATAGTATTGCAGCCACTTTACATCACTTTTATCCCCAAAGACCTCCTGATAAAAATTCATTCCAATCAGTTGTTCCAGCGGAACCTCCTCCAATTCAGCAAGAGAGGGATTAGCGTAACGGAATACAAAGTCTACAGGCTGTCCCTTGTCATTCAAACCGACCTCGATAATAGTAAACGCAACCGGCATATGGTCAAAATACCGTTTCACTTCATCATAATTCTTCAATTTCGTATCTCCTTCTTTGTCCGTCTTACCATTCTAAAACATGTCTCAAACCGGCCTCTTAAGCAGTTTACGAAAAATCAGGCAATTTCTTCTATGATACCGGATCAACAAATACACATTATCCTTTTATCTGACCTTCTAATACCTCCGCAGCTTTCGCCAGTGCCTCAGGGATTCCCGCCGGGTTCTTTCCGCCCGCCTGCGCCATGTTGGGGCGTCCGCCGCCGCCACCGCCGACGCATCCCGCGATGCCTTTGACAAGGTTTCCGGCATGAGCGCCCAGCTTCATCGCGCCGTCCGTAGCCGTCGCCATGAGGCTTACCTTGCCGTCGCCCGCAGATGCCAGCACAACAACGCCCTCGCCCAGCTTTTCTTTTAGCTGATCGCCTAAGTCTCTCAAACCGTTCATATCCACGCCGTCGATCTGCGCGGCAAGGAGTTTCACGCCTTTTACCTCTTTCACCTGATCCATCACATCACCGGCAGCTTCCTGAGCCATCTTGCTCTTTAAGCTCTCGACCTCGCTGTGGAGAGCCTTGTTCTCAGCCAGCATATGGTCGATTTTGTCTGCCAGATTATCGGGAGCTGCTTTCAGAAGCTGTGCCACGTTCTTTAGCTTCTCCTCGATGTCAGCGTAATATTTCATCAGGCCGTCGGAGGTCAGCGCCTCGATACGGCGCACACCTGCAGCCACGCCTGTCTCGGAGATGATCTTAAACGCCATGATCTCGGACGTATTGCTCACATGGGTACCGCCGCAGAACTCAATGGAGAATTCACTCATATTGACCACGCGGACAACATCGCCGTACTTTTCTCCGAAGAGCGCCTGTGCGCCCGTCTTCTTCGCTTCCTCGATGGGCATGTTCTTCACGATAACCGGAAGTCCTTTTGATATCTGCTCGTTTACGATCTCTTCTACTTTCTTAAGCTCTTCTGCCGTCAGCGCGGAGAAATGCGTAAAGTCAAAGCGGAGCCTGTCTTCATTGACACTGGAGCCTGCCTGCTCCACATGTGTTCCCAGTACGGTGCGCAGCGCCTTCTGGAGAAGGTGGGTCGCGCTGTGGTTTCTCGCGGAAAGAGCGCGCTTCTTCGCGTCCACTTCCAGAGTCACCTTATCTCCCTCTTTGATCATGCCTTTTGTCATGACGCCCACATGACCGATCTTGCCTCCTAAGAGCTTGATCGTATCTTCTACCTTAAACTCGCCCTCTGCCGTGCGGATATATCCTGTATCCGCTTCCTGTCCTCCGCTTGTGGCATAAAACGGGGTCTCCGCAACGAAGATCGTTCCTCTCTGCCCTTCCGAGAGCGCGTCGGCAAGCTCTGTCTCTGTCGTCAGCACCGTCACGTCAGACTCCCACGTCAGATGCTCATAGCCTACAAACGTACTGGTCACGGCAGGATCAATGGACTCGTACACGGTCACGTCAGCGCCCATGTAGTTCGTCACTTCACGGGCATTTCTCGCTGTCGTCCGCTGCACTTCCATGGACGACTTGAAACCGTCCTCGTCCACATCCATTCCCTTTTCCTCTAAAATCTCTTTCGTCAGATCCAGCGGGAAACCATATGTGTCGTAGAGGCGGAAGGCATCGTCGCCATTCAATGTCTTCTCGCCCTTTGCCTCCATATCAGCGATCATGTCTGCAAGGATGCCCAGACCCTGATCAATGGTCTTATTAAACTGCTCCTCTTCCTTCGCGATCACTTTGAGGATGAACTCTTTCTTCTCCTCCAACTCCGGATATCCGTCCTTGGAACCCGCGATGACTGTCTGCGCCAGCTCCGGCAGGAACCCTTTGTGGATACCCAACAGTCTTCCGTGACGGCATGCGCGTCTTAAAAGACGGCGGAGCACATAGCCGCGCCCCTCATTGGACGGCATGATACCGTCAGAGATCATAAATGTCACAGAACGGATATGGTCTGTGATCACACGGATGGACACGTCATTATCATATTCTCTGCCGTACTCCTTGCCCGCAAGTTCACATACATGATCCCTTAATGCCTTGATCGTATCTACGTCAAAGATGGAATCCACATCCTGCACCACAGACGCCAGACGCTCCAGTCCCATTCCCGTATCGATATTCTTCTGCTCCAGCTCGGTGTAGTTGCCGTTTCCATCGTTGTCAAACTGGGTGAACACATCGTTCCATATCTCCATATAGCGGTCGCAGTCGCACCCCACCGTACAGTCCGGCTTGCCGCAGCCGTACTTTTCGCCCCTGTCATAGTACACTTCCGAACAGGGACCGCAGGGGCCTGAGCCGTGCTCCCAGAAGTTGTCCTCTTTTCCGAACTTAAAGATACGCTCCGCCGGGATTCCCATCTTCTTGTTCCAGATCTCAAACGCCTCGTCATCGTCCACGTAGACAGACGGGTACAGGCGATCAGGATCAAGTCCGACCACATCGGTCAAAAACTCCCATGTCCACTGGATCGCCTCTTCCTTAAAATAATCCCCGAAGGAGAAGTTGCCGAGCATCTCAAAAAACGTACCATGGCGGGCCGTCTTTCCCACATTCTCGATATCTCCGGTACGGATGCACTTCTGGCAGGTCGTCACGCGTTTCTTAGGCGGAATCTCCTGTCCTGTAAAATACGGTTTTAACGGCGCCATTCCGGAATTGATAAGAAGCAGACTCTTATCATTGTGCGGCACCAGAGAAAAGCTCTTCATCGCAAGGTGGTCCTTGCTCTCGAAGAACTCAAGAAACATTTTTCTAAGCTGATTCACTCCATATGGCTGCATTGCTATAATCCTCCTCTTTCGCTCCAAAAAGCCTGTTTTATAATATATCATAGAGGGGTCTTTTTGTAAAGCAGACGCAAAAAAACAGGAATTGGTTACGAAGATTTATTCCGCAAGAAGAGTGCTGCAGATCCGCTTCCACTTCTCTCCGAAAGTCTTTCGCAACTGGAACTGCTTTTTCAGCCATTCGGATCGAAATTTCTTCTTCGTAAAACACAGAAAGCGGTCATTAAAATGGAAGATGCAGTCAGTGACAGAGAGGTGCGGCTTCTGTGCCTTATAGGAATCTGTTAGAGCAGCTTAAGGGATAAGGGGGTGTTGTTGATCAGTGTGAGGAGATTGTCTGAGCGAACGCGAGTTGCGCCTCACACTGATCTGCATTTAAACAGCCCCACAGCCCTTTAGCTTGCTCTCTGATTCCGGTCCGGAACAGAAACGCACCTCTCTGTCATTGGCTGTGTTTTAAATTTTTCTCCGCTTTCGGACGTTATTACAAAGAAATACTCTTGAATCAAATGACTAGATTATCATTTCAATTCGATCTCTTCCAGTTCTTTTGCCGGAACCGCCTTGGTCGAGTTCTTGACGAAAGTCGCCAGATTCTTCTTGGCCTTTACGACCGGGATATTTGTTCCCGCGCCCGCAATACATCCGCCCGGACATCCCATACCCTCGATCAGGCAGCCGTTCATACGCCCTGCCTTTGCCAGTGTTAAGATCTTCTTACACTCGGCAAGACCCTCCGCGTGTTCAATATTGACATTCACATCAGGATAGTATTCATTGATACACTTCTCAATGGCTTCCGCCACACCGCCCGCGCAGCCGTATCCGCGGCCTGCTCCTGTCGCGTCGTGGAAGGAGGATTCAGCCTCATATTCCGTAAGATCGATTCCTTTGGCGTCGAACATAGCCTGCATTTCCTCGAAAGTGACGACAAAGTCCACATCACTTCTGACGCTTCTTCTGGACGCCTCCAGTTTCTTTGACGCACACGGCCCGATGAATACAACTTTTGCGTTCGGGTGCTCCTTCTTGATCGTCCTTGCAGTGGCCACCATGGGGGTCAGCTCCTGAGAGATCTGGTCGATCAGATCCGGGAAGAATTTCTTCGCCAGAACCGCCCATGACGGACAGCAGGATGTCAGAAGGAACGGAAGCTCTCCTGTCACCACCTTATCCACATAATGGTGCGCCTCCGCGATCGCTCCGATATCCGCGCCGAGCGCAACCTCGTATACCTCGGAGAATCCCAGCTCCCTTAAGGCCGCCTTAATATTTCTCGGCGTGATATTGTCTCCAAATTGTCCGACAAATGCCGGAGCGATCTCAGCGATGACCTCCTCGCCCTCGGAGAGTGCCCTTGCAAGCTGGAATATCTGCGATTTATCAGAAATCGCGCCAAACGGACAGCTCACCATGCACATACCGCAGGAAACACATTTGTCATTGTCAATAAATGCCCTTCCGTACTTATCTGACACAATGGCGTTCACGCCGCATGCCTTCTGGCAGGGACGTTCTTTTTTCGCGATCGCGTCGTAAGGACAGACAGATTTACATTTTCCGCACTTGATACATTTTTCCTGATCAATGTACGAACGCCCATTCACCATGGAAATGGCGTCCTTGGGACAGACCTCCTGACAGGGATGCGCAAGGCATCCTTTACAGACATTGCTCACTTCGTATTTATTCTCCTCGCAGCTTTCACACGCTGAAGGGATAACCTGCATAAGCGGCGGCTCATAATATTTCTCGGAAATATTGCTCGCCTCAACCCCGGCGGTCAGATGAACCGGCTTGTTTTCCGGCCGCAGGGAAAGTCCCATCGCCAGCCTTAAGCGCTCTCTTACGATGGCGCGGGAGCGGTATGTACTCTCTCTGTATTTCTGTGTGTCGTCATTTACGATCTCATAGGGAATCGCCTCCATATCATCCAGAAGCGTACCGCTATCCGCCTTAAAGCCTAGCTTTGCAACCTCTGTAAAAACTCGTCTGCGGATCGCCCTTACAGGGGTCTGCAATCCTCTCATCATAGACTCCATACTCTCATCCTCCTGATCTTTGTCATTGCCGGAGAGATTTTTCCGGCATGTGTTTGCTACTATATAAAATATATCTTTTTGTGAAAAAATTGTCAACAGATGTATCTCAGTTAAAACATCAATCTGCTTCTGTCCGTCCTGCGCGAAAAACTCTATGCGAAAAGCTCCTGCGCGTAATGTACGGACTGCATGGCGTCCTTCCCGTAGAAATCCGCCCCGATCATGTCCGCGTACTCCTGATTGAGCACCGCTCCGCCGACCATGACCTTACACTGCGGAGCTTTTTCCCTGAGCTGCTTTATTGTCTCTTCCATGCTCACCACCGTGGTCGTCATAAGCGCGCTTAAACCCACAAGACGTATGTCCTTCTCTGTTACAGTGTCCACGATCTTCTCCGGCGGGACGTCCTTGCCCAGATCGATCACGTTAAAACTGTAATTCTCCAGAAGTACCTTGACAATATTCTTGCCGATATCATGGATGTCACCCTTGACTGTGGCAATCACGATAGTACCTTTCTTCTCCTGTACCTCCCCGCTCTTGTCCATTTTCTCCTTAAGCACGGCAAAGGCGCTTTTTGCCGCCTCTGCGCTCATGAGAAGCTGGGGAAGGAATACAGTGCCTTTTTCGAATCCGTCTCCCACACAGTTGAGCGCGGGGATCAGCTCTTCGTTGATGATATCCAGAGGAGCCTTTGTCTGCGCAAGCTCTGCCGTGATCGCATGCGCGTCCTCTTTCAGTCCCTTCTCAATGGCTGCCGAAAGAGTAAGTCCCGCTTTGCCCGATACCGCTCTTTCGCCCGGCGTTCCTGTGTTTAAGCCGGAAGCTCCGGCTGACAGACTCCCCTGTCCTGCCGTCCTGTTCACGGTCTGCGCCTGCACTGCACTGTATCTGTCAATATATCTGCCGCAGTTTTCATCCAGACCCATCAGCGCATGGTAGGCGTACCACGCCCGCATCATATCCTCGGACGCGGGGTTGATGATCCCCGCGCTCAGTCCATTCATCATTGCCAGCGTATAGAACGCTGCATTGATAATCGGACGGTTGGGAAGTCCGAAGGAAATATTAGATACCCCCAGCACGGTGTTCACGCCGATCTCGTCCCTCAGGCGGCGCAGTGTCTCCATCGTCACCTTCGCTCCTTCTGGTTCGGAGCTGATCGTCATGGCAAGAGCATCGATCACGATATCCTTTTTCCTGATGCCGTATTTCTCCGCTTCTTTGATGATCTTCTCCGCGATACGGACGCGCCCGTCAGCGTCGGACGGGATTCCCTTCTCATCTAATGTAAGGCCGATGACCACTCCGCCGTACTTCTGGATGAGCGGAAATACTTTGTCCATGGAATCCTGCTTTCCGCTCACAGAATTAACCATCGCCTTTCCGTTATAAATGCGGAGCGCGTTTTCCATGGCCACCGGATCCACGGTGTCGATCTGCAGCGGCAGGCTGACGACACTCTGTAGTTCCTGCACAACCTCTTTCATAAGCGCCGGCTCATCGATATCAGGCAGGCCTACGTTCACATCCAGTATATGTGCCCCATTGTCCTGCTGGGCGATTCCCTCCCGCAGAATATAGTCCAGATCGTGCTCCTTTAATGCCTGTTTGAAGCGCTTCTTTCCAGTGGGATTGATCCGCTCCCCGATGATCTTGGAAATCCGGTCTGCCCCCTCGTCTCCTTTCGGACTGTTGCTTAATATCACACCCTGACCGTAAGAAGACACGACAGTATACGCTTTTTCTTCCACCGGAAGAGGATTCATCCCCCGGCACAGCTTTGTCATGGCCCGGATGTGCTCCGGTGTGGTTCCACAGCATCCCCCGACCAAAGACGCGCCCATCTCAACGATCTTTTTCATAAACTCCGCGAACTCCTGCGGTTCCACGTCATAGTATGTCTGTCCGTTCTTCTGCTTCGGAAGTCCCGCGTTAGGCTTCACGATCACAGGAATCGAAGAAAATTGCAGCACTTCCTCAAGGATGGGCAGCATCTGCTCCGGCCCCATCCCGCAGTTAATGCCAAGGGCATCCACCCTCAACCCCTCTAAAAGCGCGACAACAGAGTGTACGTCCGCTCCGGTGAGCAGCTTGTGCCGTTCGTCAAATATGACCGTCGCCGTCACGGGAAGGGATGTGTTCTCCTTCGCCGCTAGGACCGCCGCCTTTAGTTCATAAGTATCGCTCATCGTCTCAATATGGATGAGATCTGCTCCCGCCTGCTCCCCGAGAATCATAACTTCCTTAAACGCTTCATAGGCGGCCTCAAACTCCAGATCGCCCATAGGCTTTAAAAGTTTTCCCGTGGGGCCCACATCTAGGGCGGTGTAGACTTTTCTGCCATTGCCCGCAGAACTGTTTTCCGCCCCTGCTCCTGTCTCAGACGACACGCCGTCCTCTGCCCCAGTCACAGCTGATGCCGCTGCTTTCACATGCGACACAGCGCTCTTTACGATCTCCTCGAGAGTACAGTCTTCGTCATGGAATTTCAGCGCGTTGGCCCCGAATGTATTCGTAAGCACGATATCGCTTCCCGCCTCGATATAGCGCCTGTGTATCTCCCGGATCTCCTCCGGGTGCGTCAGGTTCCATGTCTCCGGCAGTTCGCCGGGAGCCAGTCCTTTCTCCTGAAGCAGGGTTCCCATCCCGCCGTCAAAATAGATCAGTTCCTTTCCAAGTCGTTCTCTGAGCATGTATCTGTCCTTTCTCTCGTATCTTCCTTTGTTTTTCCCCGCCGTCTTAATACGCCTCGTCTCACCGGCGGTACTCACAGTCTGTTTTCCCGCATGCCTCGCATCCTGCCACGGGGCATCTCTCCTTCACCGGACTTGCCCCGATCAGGGCGGTCACGGATTTGGTCGGTGTCATCATAAAGCTGTCCGTCATGGTCAGTCCGATGGTCTTCGCGCAGTCGAGCATCCGCATAAGAGGCTGCTGGTATGTAATATCAAAATCACCGTACCCCGGACTGAACCTCGGCCGCAGGTACAAGCCTTCCTTTTCCAGCTCCGCGCCGATGGCAAGCTGCCTTTCATCGCAGTACTCCTCCAGAAGAGCCGCCGCGCACGACTGGAGGACAACCGCCTTCGCCATATCCGATAAGGATACGCGGGTGATCAGCCGGTCGGTTGCCGCGCCGAGGGTCGCCCCGAAGAGCACAGCTTTTGCACAGCCTTTTAAATTCCTCGCAAGGCTGCGGCTTTCGATCTCCATATTCCCGATAATGTTCCTGCCATCCTCTGTCTGCTCAAGATCAAAAATGCGCCAGACGGACTTTGGGGATACCGTCCGTTCCAATTCCGCGAACGTCTCCTCGATAAGCGCCAAAGTCTTCTCATCTGCCGCATTTCTTCCATATCCCAGATAGCGGACGGCCTCTTTTGTCCGTCTGTCCATCTTCTGTCTCCTACTTTCAAACGCAGATGTGCAATCAGGCTGTGCGCATCACGCTTTTATTATCTCTGATAAATTCCCCATGATTGCAGCCGCTACATCCGGCTTATTCATCGTATAGATGTGGATATTCCTCACCCCGTTCGCCAGCAGGTCAATGATCTGATCTGTCGCGTAGGCGATACCGGCCTGCCTCATGGCTGCCGGGGAGTGTCCGAACCGGTCAAGCATGGCAAGGAATCTCCGGGGAAATACGGTTCCTGACAGCTCTTGGCTCCGCTTCATCTGCGACGCGCTTGTGATAGGCATGATCCCCGGAAGCACCGGCACTGTAATGCCCGCTTCGCGTATCCGGTAGAGGAAATTGTAGTGGATGTCATTGTCAAAAAACATCTGCGTTGTCAGGAAATCGACTCCGCTGTCCACCTTCTGTTTCAGATAGCGGATATCATCTTCCTTGTGTTCATTCTCCACATGCCCCTCCGGGTAACACGCGGCGCCGATACAGAAATCCCCGTGCTTACGGATCTCCTCTACCAACTCGTAGGCATACCGGAACCGGTCTTTAGCCGGGAAAGACACATCCGGGGGGATATCCCCGCGCAGTGCGAGGATATTCTCGATCCCCAGTTTCTTTAAGTTTTTGATAACGCCGCGCACCTCCTCTTTTGTGGAAGAGGCGCACGTCAGATGGGCAAGGCTTAAAACTTTCAGATCATCCTTTATGTGGGAAGCGATCTTGGCGGTGTTTTTGCTCGTGCCGCCGCCCGCGCCGTAGGTCACGCTGATGAACGCCGGGCCAAGCTTTGCCATCTCGTCGGTGGCGGACGCCACCTTGTCAAAACCCTCGTCCGTCTTGGGTGGGAACACTTCAAAGGAAATATGTATCCCGTCTTGATTTAGTCTGTCAATAATTTTCATCCGGTAAAATTTCTCCTGTTATCTTTTGTCTTGTCTATTCTCCGATCAGTTCTCTGTAAAGATCTTCATACTGCTTCGCAGAGGTCTTCCATGAGAAATCCTGACTCATGGCGCGCTCTACGATCTTGTTCCAGTCTCTCTTTTTATCGTAATAGATCCTCTCGGCATAACGGA
>ERZ1643251.2437-NODE-2437-length-18980-cov-23.575482_pt1 | contig 18980 bp, 19 predicted proteins | sample MGYA00579261_ERZ1643251 | MGnify/ENA primary metagenome ERZ1643251 (study PRJEB29033, sample SAMEA4952267) | chicken gut metagenome | biome: Broiler Chicken; feature: Gastrointestinal Tract; material: Caecum | place: Ireland | collected 2018 | study: Broiler...
AAAAAGACTACTGTCTTCCTTTACAGTAATCTTTGTCTACTTTTTCAGTAGTCTCTTATTTATCTTCCTTTAAAATTTCCAGTTCTTTTTGTGATAAACCAATATATTTAAAATAGATTGAATATCTAAATTATCTTGAAATATATTCTTAGCTATCTTTATAGTGTCTTCAGCATATCCTATAGCAAAATCTACTACTTCTTCTTTTCTTTCTACTTCTGCTTTCAATCATGTATTCTGCGAATTTGTTTCCTTATTATACAAATTACTTAGATTTACTATATTATTAACCCTATTTTTTTAGCATTTGTTTAACTATTTTAATTTTTTCTTCTTTACTCATTTATTCTTTTATATACTCTAATAAATGATATATAGTATAAAAGAAAAAGCAGATTAAATCTACTTAAATCAAATCATGGTTCTTGTGATCGCTTGTTACATTAGCTATATCTTGTTGAACAATTTTTTATATCATTTTAAATTAAATGGGTAATTAATAAATTAACGCTTCCTTCCTTCTTGCTCTAATTCTATTACCGTCTTTTTGATTTCTAGTTTTTCCTCTAAATCTTCTAAACTTACAATATAAGAGATCGCTTGTTTATCTCCCTGTTTTAATTTAAAGCCATTTTCCCCTAAACATTGATTTACATTTTCGCTTTTTCCAATTAAAGATTCATATACTCCATTTTTTTGGCGGATTAGATTTATGAATTGATAATTAATGTAAATGCCTTCCGATTTTTGAGATATTATATTTTCTTGTATTAATTTTTTTATTATAATTAATTGGTCTAGCTTGTCAATCATATTACAAAATTCATTCATTTCGGTCTCATTAAATATATTTAATTTTGACAGTTTTACATAATATTTTATGCTTTCGCGACGAGCATAATCAGCAGCTTCTCCATTATTAAGAAAAAGCTTTATCTTTGTTAAAAATTCTTTGCTATAGTAATATTTTAAAAAGTCATTTATTTTTCCGAAAGCATACAATTGATTAATAAACAATATTATTTGTTTATTACTTTCTATATATGCTGGATCATTTTTCCATAATTTAGTAATGCTAGATATTGGATTTAAAATTTCTAATAGGACATCTAGAGTTCTTTGGTCGTTTGCCTCTACATCTTGTGCCCAATTATGAATATTATTCTTAACTTTTCTAAAATTAAACACTATTTTTTGCCTCCGTCAGATGGCTTACTATTAAGAGTAGATTTTCGCATTTCTTCTTGATAAGCAGCCTCTCCTTTTTTTGCTTTTGCTTCTAGATTCATTTTGTCATAGTAATCTAATAAGCTTCTCGCCATATCTTGTACCTCATGATCAGAGCTTTGTAAATCTTTAATTAATTGTTGGAAATTAACATTATTATCTAAATTTCCATATTTTTGTAATGCAGCTTGCATTTGTTGTCTTTTTCCTTCATTATCTTCCCTTGCTAATATAGCATTTTGGTCTAATTTAATATCTGAGTATTGAGCAACTGATAATTGAATATTTCTTGCTGCTGTTGCAATTGATTCTGCCTTTTTCTTCTGTTCACTTCTTTCGATTTCTGTTTGAATCGCTTTAGCATTCGCGGCTTTTTCACTAATTTCATTTAAAGATACTCCCCAACTACTTACTAATCTAGCACTGGCTTGTTCAGATGTTAACCCTTGATTAATTAGCTCATTATATTGAGTTTTCATAGCACTTTCCTGTTTTGATAGTTTTTCTGTTTCTGCTTTAGCATCAATAAAAGCTTGAGTTTTCTTCCAGGTTCCTTCTATAGCTGCAAATCCGCTATCTATTTTATCTGCAAATTCCTTTGTACGTGTAAGTGTAATTGGGTCTACAGCAGCTTCTCCAGCCCATTCTTTTCTCATAATATTTAAGCCATGGGCTTTATATTTAACAGCTCCTGCTGCTTTTCCAAAAATGTTTCTATCTTCCATGGTTGGCTCACCTTCTGATTGAAAATAAGCATCTCTTTCTCTTTTAGAGTTTTCTCTAGCAATTCGTTTCTTTATCGCTTCTTCTGCTGAATTATGAGCATTCTGTCTAACATCTTTAAATCCTTTTACATCATCTCTGTGCATTGTTGAACGCATAGCTGCGCTTCCAAAGCCTCCTGCTGCACTTCTTATTCTTTCGCCAACTCTTCTTTGAGATCCATCTGGATTTTTAGTATTCCAGTTTCTAACTGCTGCAGTAACTCCACCACCAAGCATAGCAGCAGCTTTAAATGCACTTCCAAAAACATTATATTTTCCACCATCAAGTCCAGTAATATCTTTAATAATCCCTGGAGCTTGTTTAATGAAGAAAATAATACCCACTATAATAAACAATTGAGCAAATAAGTAAACTGTAAAACTAGCTTCTCCTCCAAAAAAGTCATCTACTATAAACAATGAAGGTAACTGTTGTACTACAATTTTAATTAAAAGTACTGCAAAGAATAGAATAGCTAATCTTATAAAAACTTCTAGATAGGTAGAAAGCGTTGCTTTTAACCAATTACTGAAAACTTTTCCACCCTGCTCGTTAGGCATTATTCTTGCCAAAATAGGTAATGGCGCTATTAATTGGAATACCGCTAACTTAACTGCTCTAATTGCAATGTCTATACAATAAGATAATAGTACCAAAAGTACAAATATACCAACCGCTGTTGATATAATAAAATAATATGATAATACTGATTCATGAGAAATGCTATATGCAAAAGAAGTAATGCTTAAAAAGTTTCCTGTATCTTTTATTGACTCCCATATTGCATCATAATTATTGTAGCCACCATCCACACTAAAGAAGAAACCTACAACAGGAATCCAACCTATAGTATTTTCTGTTGCAATGGGTACTTGAGAGCAATCAAATCTGGCTTCGCTTTTTATGTAAGTACATTGATCATTTGTAGGATGTAAAAATGCTTGTAGAATATTTGAAGCAATCTCTATTCCGCCATTTTCAATAGTATTCTCAGAACTTTCTCCTCCAATAGCATTATTTCCTAATATTATTTTTCCTATAGTATTTTCCATTAATAAAGATTGTTGAAACCCTTGTGCAAAAGAAAATATTGAAGGTACTAATGCTATAAGTACAATAGAAATAATCACATCTTTTATAATAGCAACTGGTCCCTTTTTATTTTTTAATGCATCATCGGGATTAACCATACTTTTTAATAATGAGTATGCTAAAAGGAATAAGACTATAACCCCTATTACAATATATAGCCTATTCATCAACTGAGTAATTTCATAAGAATTGTTTAATATATCAACCTGACATAATACTAATATAATTTGATATACCCAACTAATTAGCGAATAGATTATAGAATCTAGAAACAAAGCTATAAAAACAAAAAGGTTATAAATATTTTCTAACATGCTATATCACCATCCAATCACAGACCGCATGAAGGGTCAGAAGCTATTCCTAATAGTCTAAATATAAATGTAATTAATGTTGGAGCAAAGAAAATAATTACTACTATTACTAATCTTTTAATTGTATTAGTCGCAGCTTTTTTAATTGCTTTTTCGTCACTAGCAGCTACAGCTTTTGCAAACTCTATAATTGTAAATACAAATAACATTACAATTGCAATATATTTTATCAAATTTAAAGCAAATTCGATATAATACATTGGAGTACCTGGAGCACCACTGCCAAGATAAGTATCGCACTCATGTTCATCGCCAGAAAAATCAAGGCTATTCCCTATTATAGTGTCCATCGCGTTTTGAGCATTTTCTGATATTTTTTCAGTATCATAGCTTTCCCAACGACTTAAAATACTTTCTGCTTCTTCTGCAGTCATCTCTCCTGCTGCAACAGCTGCTTCTACTTCGTCTCTTACTTCTTCTTTTGCCTTTTCATATTCGCCTTCTATACTCGCAAATATATCTTGAAATTCATCTGAATTAATCATAAAGGTAGGAGCTTGATTACCACTTAAAAAATTAGTTTCAAAATCATTAACTATTTTTTCTGCAATATCTTCTTCTGGATTAAATGTTCCATTTGAAATATCTTCTTTTATATCGCCAAATACCCAATCTTTATATGCTGCTATTTGATCTTCAAAATCGTAATCTTTTTCTACAGAAATAAATCCACCATTTTTACCAAATGAAGTAGCCCAACCACTGTGTTTGTCTTTACATGATGTACCATCATTATCAAAACACAATTCATTATTACCGTTAATTCCATCGGTATCAAGATAGCCATTCTCAGGACAAACAAAATTTTCTATAGTTGGGCGTTCATCTATTCCCCAAAATACGTTTGTTCCAGAAGTAGAAAAGATTTTGTTAAAGGTGTTAGGTCCCTTAGTATAAACGTCTGCATCTGAATTTGTCGATTGCCATTTTAAAAAAATATTACCATTTTCATAATTATAATAAATAGTTAAATTCCTGCTCCTAGTTTGTGATTGATATCCTGTGTTATTTGATCCACCAAATGTATACCTAGTTACATAATTACATAAAAGTTCACACGTCTCATTTTCTACACATTCATCATCTATTGGAGTAGCATTAACTTTTGTAACACCTATTCCAAATAACATTATCGCTAAAAATAAATATCTCTTCATCTTAATCACCTAACAAACTTCTACATCTAACACTGGTTGGTTCTAACATACAATGTGTGCATGTAACAAAATCTCCATTATATAATTCATCCCCACCAATTATTCCTACAACAAAATTTAACAAAGTCGGAATAAAGAAAATAATTACTCCTGCTACAGCTCGCATTACTAATGACTTAGCAGATTTTTTTATTTCATCATCTTTATTAGAAATCATTGCTTTTCCAAAATCAATACTTCCAAATATTATTAGCACAATAGGAATTAATATTTTTGCAATGAAAAATACCCAACCTATAGTTGTAAAAGCTCCTAACCTTGCTCCTGAGCAAAAATTTGAAACAATTTCTTCTTCGTCATTTGATCCTTCCTGTCCTGTACCTGCTCCAGAACCTTCATTAAATCCTCCACCATTACCAGTATTAGTTCCATTATTATCATTATTATTAGAGCTTGTTAAACTATAAGTTATACATCCAGCACTATAAGTTCCTGGCATAAAATCACTGGGTCTAGCATTATATCTTTCGGTATGTATTGGACAATTATTATTGTCACTTCTTATATCATAAAGAATTTGGACAGAAACATTATTTACATTTTGATCAAAATATAAATTTCTTACTTTATTGCAATCTACTTCACCAGCACTATTAATAAAATCATCTTCACTTAATGTCATATTTAAATTACTTGTATTAATGGCATTTCTATTTAAATTACTTCCATATTCAAAATCACAACTTAATGAACTAGTTGTAACATCGCATTCATAAGTATAATTGTCATATCTATAAGTACACACTTCTGCATTTGCATTACAAAGAGTTACGAAACAAATAACAAAAGCAAATAGTAAATATCTTAAGCTCCTCATAAACTCCTCCCAATATATAATAAAAAAATATTATTTAAAATTAACCAATCTAATTATAACATTGTTTTACATAAAAAAAAAGAATTTTTATTGATTAAAGCTTAATTTAGAGTATATAATATAGTAAAGTTATGAGGTGAAGTGGATGAAAAAAGAAATAAAAGATTATCAAAATATTCATTTAATTGGTATAGGTGGCGCTAGTATGTATTCTATTGCCGCGATGTTAAAGCATGATGGAAAAACTGTTACTGGTAGTGATATGCAAGAATCTGATAACACTAAATATTTAGAAAGTATAGGTATTCCTGTTGTAATTGGTCATGATACAAAAATAGTGAATCAGGCTGATCTTGTTATTTATACAGCTGCGATACATGATAGTGATGAAGAACTTTTCTTTGCTAGAAGTCATGATATTGAAACTGTTGAGAGAGCAGAATTTTTAGGAGAATATACTAAAGGGTATGAAAATTTAATCTGTATAAGTGGAACACATGGAAAAAGCACAACTACTAGTATGGTAGCATCAGTATTTTTAGAAGCAGGTCTTAATCCCACTATTCATATTGGTGCATCATTAAAAAAAATAGATGGAAATTATTATATTGGAGATAAAAAGTATTTTATTTTGGAAGCTTGTGAATATGTAGATTCATTCTTGCATTTCCACCCTACTAGTGAAATTATTTTAAATATTGATGATGATCATTTAGATTATTTTAAAACTGTTGAAAATACTAAAAAATCTTTTCAAAAATATATAGATATCCTTCCTAGTAATGGATATTTAGTTGTTAATCTTGATGATGATAATATTAGAGATTTAAAAATAGATCATAAACAAGTGTTAACTTATGGTATTCATAGTAAGGCAGATATTGTTGCTAAAAATATTACCTACTCTGATATGGGATTTCCTACTTTTGATGTGTATTTTCATGATGAGTTTTTTGATTCCTTTACTCTTGGTGTTTTAGGTAATCATAATATTTTAAATGCTTTAGCTACTATTCTTATGTGTATGAATTACTCTATTGATAAAAAATATATAAAGAAGGCATTAAAGGAATTTGGTGGTGTTGGTAGAAGATTTGAGTATTTAGGTGAATATCATGGTGCACATATATTTGATGATTTTGCTCATCATCCAACAGAAATAGAAGCTACTTATCACTCTAGTGAATCTATTAAGCATAATGAGACTTGGGCTGTATTTCAATCCCATACTTATAGTAGAACTTATGAACATTTAAAGGAATTTGCTGAAGTATTAAGTAAATTTGATCATGTAATTATTAGTGATATTTATCCTGCTCGGGAAACAAATATTTGGAATGTTAAAGAGGATGATTTGGTAGCATTAATTAAAGAAAAAAATCCTAATGTCATCCATATTCCTACTTATGAAGAAATAGCTAAATATTTAAAAGAACACGTGAAAGAGAATGATTTAATTTTAACTATTGGAGCAGGTCCTGTAAATCAGGTTGCTAAGCTACTTTTAAACCAAAAAGTGTCTAGTTAGACATTTTTTAATTTGTAATTTAAGTGAATAATATCTTCATTGCTAATAAAATTAACAATAAATTCATTACTTTCCTTGGTTATGATAATTCCGATTGTTTTATTATGATGTACTTCCTTTATTTGTTTATCTACTAATTCCATATAAAACTCCATTTGCGCTTTATCTTCTTTCTTTAAACTCCTAAGTTTGAGTTCGACTATAACATAACAATTTAGCTTTATATTAAAAAGTAAAATATCTATATAATAATTATTTATTCCATCATTTATTTTATATTGATGCCCTGCATATAAGAATCCTTCTCCTAGTTGTTTAAAGAAAAAATCTAAATTAGCAAGAATACTTAATTCTAAATCTCTTTCTGATTTTATTTCTTTATTTACTTCTATGATAATCGGATTTTTCATATCTGTAGTTATAGAGTATTTCTCTGGAATAATAATATCTATTTTATCAGGTTTGTCAATCAGTCTTTCATAAGCATTAGCCTTAATTTCTTTTCTCAAGTCTCTTTCTGATAAATGATTTTTGATACATAAATTTATATAATAATTTCTTTTATTTTCATCTTTTATAGGTAATAGTCTTCATATATGCGTCCAATTTAAATATTGGCGCAGTGCGCCAAGAATTGGAAAATACAAATAAAACTGTCTAAATCTCGATAAATTCGTATAATCATAACCTTTTCCGTAAACCTCAGTTAATTTAACTGACCATTTCTTGATTAGTTCATTTCCATATTTAGCACGTGAAGCCCCTCCTTGGGCTTCCACCAAAATTTTACCTATTTCCCAGTATGTTGTTACTAGAGTATTATTTTCTTCTAATCTTCTTATTTGTTTTTGTATTTCATTCTTTTTAATTAAATGTTCTATTTCTTCATAATACTCTTCTTCTTTCATAATACCTCCTGTTGTTTTAATTCATAACTTAAAGGAATAATTTCACTCTTAACAAAATTAGCAATAAATTCATTACTTTCCTTGGTTATGATAATTCCGATTGTTTTATTATGATGTACTTCCTTTATTTGTTTATCTACTAATTCCATATAAAACTCCATTTGCGCTTTATCTTCTTTCTTTAAACTCCTAAGTTTGAGTTCGACTATAACATAACAATTTAGCTTTATATTAAAAAGTAAAATATCTATATAATAATTATTTATTCCATCATTTATTTTATATTGATGCCCTGCATATAAGAATCCTTCTCCTAGTTGTTTAAAGAAAAAATCTAAATTAGCAAGTATACTTAATTCTAAATCTTTTTCTGATTTTATTTCTTTATTTACTTCGATAATAATTGAATTTTTCATATCTGTAGTTATAGAGTATTTCTTTGGAATAATAATATCTATTTTATCAGGTTTATTTACTAACCTTTCATAACTATTAGATTTTATTTCTTTAATTAGTTCTCTTACTGATAAATGATTTTTAAAGCATAAATTCACGTAATAATTTCTTTTATTTTCCTCTTTTATGGATAGTAAATAACGATAATAAGACCAAGAAAGTTGGCACGCTGTGCCAAGTATCGGAAAATATAAATAGAACTTCCTAAATCTAGATAAATTAGTAGCATCATATCCTTTTCCGTAAAGTTCTGTAAGTTTCAAAGACCATTTCTTAATTAATTCATTACCATACTTAGCGCGTGAAGCCCCTCCTTGGGCTTCCACCAAAATTTTACCTATTTCCCAGTATGTTTTTACCAAATCATTATTTTCTTCTAATCTTCTTACTTGTTTTTGGATTTCATTCTTTTTAATTAAATGCTCTATTTCTTCATAATACTTTTCTTCATTCATGATTGCATCCCCCTGTCTAATCTCTGTATAACATATCATCAATAATTTGTAAATAACTATCAGATGGAATGGTCCCCAATTTTTATATTTACGACTTTATCTGGTAAAACTTGTGTAAATAAAAAACAGGAGTGCTATCCTGCATTAACTATTTAAAACTTCTTCATACTCATTTAAAATATTTATTAACTCTTCCTCTGTTTTAGCTTTACAAATTAAGTCTTTGTATTCTTTGCTTTTTTTCATTCCTTTAATATAGGCTAGAGCATGTGTTCTTATTTCTAAAAGAGCTAATTTTTCATTTTTATCTTCTTTTAATAAATGATAATGATATTTGATCATCTCTATTTTTTCTCTATCTGTTGGTTTAGGAATTAATATTCCTTTTTCTATATATTCAAGACATTCTTTAAATATCCAAGGATTTCCTATAGCAGACCTGCCAATCATTACTGCATCACAACCAGTTTCTTTTAGCATGCGCATGGCATCCTCTGGTGTTTTTACATCACCATTACCTATTACAGGTATAGATACACTTTCCTTAACTTGTTTTATAATTTCCCAATTAGCTTTTCCACTGTATCCTTGACTTCTTGTTCTGGCATGAATGGCTATTGCACTTGCTCCAGCACTTTCACAAACTTTGGCTACTAAGGGAGCATTAATATGTTTCTCATCCCAACCACTTCTAATTTTTACCGTAACAGGTACATTTACTGCTTCGACAACAGCTTGTACAATTTCTCTTATTTTTTCAGGATCTTTTAACAGGGCACTTCCAGCCTCTGCTCTTAGAGCTACTTTGGGTACAGGACATCCCATATTAATATCAATAATATCTGGATGCATAGTCTCTTCTACTATTTTAGCTGCCTGAACAAATGTATCAACATCACTTCCAAATATTTGTTGGGCTATGGGACGCTCTTCATTACTCATTTTTAATAATTCTATGGTTTTATGATTTCCATACATTAAAGCATTAGAACTTACCATTTCGGCATAGATTAGTCCTGCGCCCATACCTTTTACTATTTTACGATATGAGGTATTAGAAATGCCTGCCATTGGAGCTAGGACTAGACGACTAGGAATAACTACATTTTTAATCTTAAAACTATTTTTCAATTACTACCTCATCACCAGTTTGAAGTAAAAAACAGTTGGCATCGTCCTTATCAATATGAATTTCAAAGAAACCATTGCTGCTTACTTTAACAAATGCTTCCATTACTCCGCCTTTATCATTATCCACAATTAATTTTACCATATCTTCATTTTTTAATCCTAATTCTTCTGCTTTTTTTTCATTCATGTGAATATGTCTTTCAGCTTGGATACAGGCATCATTTAGGGTTACTTCCCCTTTTGGCCCTATAATAGTAATGGTCTCACTATCTTCTAAGTCTCCACTTTGTCTTACTGGAGGATTTAATCCTAATAAATAAGCATCTGACCTAGATATTTCTACTTGATTGTATTTTCTTAAAGGACCAATTAGTCTTACATTTGGTATTTCTCCTTTTTCTGTTTTTAGGGTTACTGTTTGGAAGGATGCAAATTCCCCTATTTGATTTAATGGCCTTTTAATTCTTATTGGCTCATCAAATAATTTATTGTATACTTCCTCTGTTAAATGTAAGTGTCTATTACTGACTGCTATTTTTCCTATAATTTTTTCTTCCATATATTATCACTCTTTTCTGTTTATTATTTTACCATTTTTTAAAAGAAAAAAGAAGATTATTTTAAATTCTTCTTAATTTCTTCAATAACTTCAAGTTCACTGAACGGATGCTTTACACCTTTAATGTCTTGATATTCTTCATGACCTTTTCCTACTAATAAAATTAAATCTCCATCTTGGGCATTAACACATGCATATTTAATAGCATCCGCTCTATCGGGTATTTCAATGTATTTTGCTCCTACTTTATCTAATCCAACTTTTATATCTTTGTTTATACTACTTAATTCTTCGAATCTTGGATTATCCATAGTAATAATACAAAAATCACTAGCTCCACCTATAATTTCGCCAAGGTCGTATCTACGTTCTTTAGCTCGATTTCCTCCCCCACCAAAGACACTAACTAATCTTTTTGGTTTATAGGCACGCAGTGTTTTTACTAAACCTCTCATTCCATCCTCTGTATGAGCATGATCAATTAACACTTTAAATTTTGGTGTTGATAAAGCCGTTTCCATACGTCCTCTTACTTTTATAGTTGGCAAGGCTTCTTTAGCTACTCTTGTATCTACTCCTAGGGAATTACATACAAGAAGAGCACATATAGCATTGTAAATATTAAATTCGCCAGGCATACATGTTTTAAAGGTATCTTCTATTAAACCAGTTGTAGTAAACTCTGAGCCAAAAAAGTTTTCATCATTAATTAGATTTATATGACTCACTTTTAAATCTGCGTTATTTTTTACTCCATAAGTTATTATTGGTACCTCCGCACCCTTTAAGACATCACTTAAGTACTCTGAATCATTATTGCTAATAATCTTTTTACTATTTAAAAATAATTTATTTTTACATGCTACATATTCAGCATGGGATTCGTGTTCTCCTGGTGCAATATGATCACTAGTAATATTGGTGAGTACACCAAGATCAAAAATGATTCCTGCTAGTCGATTTAATTTGAAGGCTTGACTAGATGCTTCCATGACTACATGAGTTATGGAAGCATCTAACATTTCTCTAAATGCTTCATGAATTTCATAAGATTCAGGAGTTGTATTATTGGTATGAATTACTTTATCTTCATATTTTATTCCTTGACTTCCAATTAATCCACATTTAATATTAGATTGAGATAATATGTCTCTAATCATATGAGTTGTAGTTGTCTTACCTGTTGTTCCTGTAACAGCGATTAATGTTAGTTTCTCGGCAGGATGATCAAAGTAATTTGCTGATGCATAGGCTAGAGCTAGTCGAGTATCATCTACTTTTATTACTGTAACATCTTCTGTAATATTCATTATTTTGGATATCACTATGGCTCTAGCACCTTTTTTTATTGCTTCTTTTATATAATCATGACCATCGGCAGTATATCCTACTAAAGCAAAATATATGTCATCTTTTTCTACTTTTCTACTATCATATTTTATTTTACTTATTTCTATATCATCTGTTCCTTTTAAAACATGATAGCTTATTCCTTTTAAAATATCCTTTAACTGTTTCATTATTTTTCTCCTATAATATGAGATACATCAATATCACTTTCAAAAACAAAATGGCTAGGGCCTTTCATATATAATTCGCCATTTTCGGCATATTCTATTTCCAGTATTCCTCCAATTTGCTCTACTTTACAGCTTCTATTTGTGTAACCAAGAGTACTTGCTATGACTACTGCTGTTGAGCAACCTGTTCCACAACCAATAGTTTCTCCAGTACCACGTTCCCACTCTCTTATTTTGATATAATCTTTATTTACTATTTCAGCAAAAGTTACATTGGTCTTCTTCGGAAAAACTTCTGTATTACGTTCAATTGCTGGTCCATATTTTTCTACATCAAAATTCATTACATCATCAACAAATAATACAGTATGAGGATTGCCCCAAGATATGCTACTTAATTTGAATGTTTGATCTAATATTTTAACATCTTCCATAATAAATTTATCTTTATTGGTATTAACAGGAATTAATTTAGGATCAAAAATAGGTCTGGAAATATTAGCTCTTATGTTGGTAACTACTCCATTTTCCACAGTTAATTCTAGAGTTTTGATTCCTCCTAATGTTTCAATTTTTAAAGTGGTTTTGTCGGTTAATTTATGGTCATATACATATTTTCCAACACTGCGAATAGCATTTCCACACATTTCTGCCTCTGTTCCATCTGGATTAAAGATTCGCATTCTAAAGTCTGCTACATCACTTGGGCAAATGAGTACCATACCATCACTTCCTATACCAAAATGGCGGTCTGATACGAATTTAGCAAGTTCATTTAAATTGTCTAACTTTTGGTTAATAGCATCTATATAAACATAGTCATTACCATAAGCTTGCATTTTTGTAAATCTCATAAAATATTCTCCTATTCTAAAGCTTCTCGTAAATCATTGATAATATCTTCAGCATCTTCTATACCTACTGATAATCTAAGCATACGATCATTGATTCCTAATTTTAATCTCTCACTTTCTGGTACTTCATGATGCGTTACAACTACGGGATAACAAATTAAACTTTCTACTCCGCCTAGTGAACCAGCAAAAATAATCATGTTTACTTTTTCTAGTACTTTTAAGGCTGTTTCTTTGGTGTCTACTTCAAAAGATAATAGTCCACCAAAACCTGTTGATTGCTTAATGCTTGTTTGATAATCTTTATGATCCTTTAATCCTGGATAATATACTTTTGTAACTTTGGGATGATTTTGTAAAAATTCTGCTACTTTTAAGGCGTTTTCGTTGTGTCTTTGCATTCTAACTTCTAAAGTTTTGATTCCTCTTAGAGTTAACCAAGCATTTAGAGGAGCTAGACAAGCACCTTGATAAGTTAAGAAAGTACGCATTGGAGCGAAATACTCTTCACTTTTAGTTACAACAAAGCCAGCCATGGTATCGTTGTGTCCTTCTAAATATTTAGTCCCACTGTGAATTACAATATCAGCACCTAAATTAAGTGGCTTTTGATAATATGGAGTAAGTAGTGTATTATCAACAACTACAATAATTCCTTTTTCATGAGCCACCTTGCAAATTTCTGCGATATCTGCTACTTTCATTGTTGGATTAGTTGGCGACTCAATAAAGATCATTTTAGTATTTTCTTTGATACTTTCCTTAAATAATTCAAAATCACTTAAATCAACAAAATCAGTTTCTATTCCTCTTTCCTTTAATTCTGTCTTGGCAATTTCATAAGTTCCCCCATAAATATCATCACTTGATATTAAGTGATCACCACTTTTTAGAAGAGAGAATACACACATTACAGCAGCCATTCCACTAGATAGCGCTAGAGCATGATTACCATTTTCAAGCATGGCTATAGTACGTTCTAGTTCCTCAATAGTTGGGTTTTGAAGTCTGGTGTAGTCATAGCCAAAAGAGTCTTGTAAACCTCTAAAACGGAATGTTGCTGTTTGAAATATTGGAAAACTAACAGAACCTGTAAATGGGTCATGTCCTACTGCTCCATGAACAACTTTAGAACCAATTTTTAAATTCTCCTTTTTATCATATTCTTTATAGTCTGTAAATTTTTTCATTTAAACCTCCTATACAAACATTTATCTAGTTTTAGTATAACATCTATAAGGAATTTGTCAATAAATGCTGTTTCTACTTTACACTAAAGTGTATGAAAAAAAGAAGTTATTTATTAAACTTTAACTTCTTTTGGGTGTTTCTTCTAACTGAAGTAATCGTTTTTGCAAATAAGCTTTTTCATCTTTTCTTGTACTGTGCTCTAAAGCAAATTGTAATTCTTCTTTGTTTTTTCTTCTAATCATATTTCCTTCAACAATATACTCCACTTGTAATTGAGGATATACTTTTAAAATTTCTGGATTATGGTTAAGGCAAATTAAAAATAATTTTTCAAATTCAATTTCATTATCATTTATAAAATCATAATTTTCAGTATTTATTTTGGTGTTTTCTTTTCGTTTTAATTCTTTTTTAATATATTCTATTAATATTTGGCTCGAATTGATACCAATTGCTTGTAAATATCTCCTAAAATAAGTAAATCCTTCTAAATCAGCATCAATTTCTAATGCTAAATTGAAGTATGCTAAACGATAATAATCTATTTTATGTTGTTTTGAAACAAAGTTTATTACATTTTCTTTAATATATCTTACTGTTTGTTCATCTATATACCCTGTTTTTATCTTTATATTTTGTTTAATATGAGTTAGTTCATGAAATATGGTTTGTAAATAAATAGCCTCTCCATTATATAAACTTATTATTACCTCGGGATTTAACCCTATCCTATTTACTCCTATTGCTTCTCCTAAAGCATCCATTTTTCTTATTTCACAGACTGGTTCATACTTTTCCATTTTATCTTTCCCCAAAGATTTCATGGCATAAACGACTATAACTTTTATAATTTCTTGAAATAAATCAAGGCTTACTAGTTTTCTATTTAAAAGAGCATTTCTAATTACATAATCACTAGGAAAATCTGGAATTAAATTATTTTGTAGTAATACAATAGTTAAATCATTTTCTTCTAAAGTTAGAGTTTCTTCTTTTAATAATTTAGTGATTATTTCTTTGTTTTTCTTTTCAATTTCTTCTTTAATATGGTATTTTTCTAAAAATTCTTCTAGCCCCTCTAAATGTAAGATGTCTTTGAGTCCATATAATTTAATTAAATTCGGTGTTAGTTTAAAATAAGTGTATTTTTTTATTAGTTCTATTAATTCTATCGTTTTAGTTTGTAATTTTTTATTTTCATTGCCACAATAAATACATACACTATGATCAAATTCATTACTTCCACAAGAAGGACAGTTATAAAGAGAAATCATACTATCTATATCAAATAAATCTAATTCATTCATGATGCATACTCCGCTAAAAGCTTTTTTAATTTTCCTAAAATGATTATTTTTTTCTTTTTATTTTGTTCTTCTTTGTAAATTGTATAATAATAAATGATTTTTTCTTCAATTGTTATTTCTTTATCAAAAATTTCTTTTAAATTCATTTTATCCACTCACTTACTTTTTCTAACTAACTTGTAAACATCTTCTGATATTTCTTCTATCGATCTAATCTCACCATTGCTAATGCAATTTACAACATCATAATTATAGATATCTGCTAGTTCTAAATAAGCATTTTCTCCTCTTTTTAAGTAGTTTTCATCACTTTCTGTTTCATCAGGGACTTCATTTCTATTTTTCTTTAGAATACATGCATATTCAAATGGCATATATAAAAGAATTACTTGATCTGGCCGTGGAAGTTCCATTAAACCATACTCTAAAGTATCTATTTTTTGATACATTTTAAGTCTTTCTTCTTTTTTTTCAAGCATACCTCCACGATGAGCCATGTTGCTTGTTACATATCGATCAATAATTAATGTATATCCATTATTTATATATTTATTAATTATTGGTAAGTTGTAACGCCTATCTGCAGCATAATAGCATAAAGCAGCAAGAGAATCTACTTCTCCACCACCTTCAGCAAAAAAGCCATGATCTTCTTTTAATATTTTTTCACACATATGAGGTTTACCAAGTAAACAAGCCCCAACAATTTTTCCAGATGGCGTATCATACATGGGAAAAGAGATTCTAGCTGCTTTAACTCCTTCTTTTCTTAATCTTTCTTCTAATAATTTACTTTGCGTTTCTTTACCTGAACAATCAGTTCCTTCTATAACAATGATTTTACCGTTTGTCATAATCTAAAATTGCTCCTTATTCTTTTTTCATTAATTTTAAAATTTTTCCACATGATTCTTTTCCTTCTTTGCAAAAACCTTGAGTTTCACAGGTTGGACCTAAAATATCACTAAAGCACTCAGCACCCTTAATTTTTCTTATTTCTTCATGCATGCCACTAGCCATATCTCTTGTTTCCCATTGAGCTTTTGTACATTCTCTTAATCTTAAAATATGCTCTAAAGTTTTTCCATCCATACTAGTAATTACATTTACCATATTTCCTGATAAAGTAAAGTATATTAAATCTTCATCTCTAACTTTATAATCTTGTTTAAAATGTTCATACATTTTTATATTTCTAGTAAATATTTCCTCATAAATATCTTTACAACTATTCATTATTTTGGGTGGAATTTTATATTGACTTAAATCAATAACTGGTGAAAAATCTGGTACCATTATATGATGTGTTCTATGTCTAGTTAAGTGAGTTAATATTGCAAAAGATAGTGGTATTTGAAATTCAAAAGATACTTGTGTTAATTCTAGCTTATCGGATTCAAAGGCAATTTTTTTCATTAATTCTTGTTTAAAATCATTATCTATACAAAGTAATTTATATACTTTTCTTGTTTTTTCTAAATCAAATTGATATCTACGCATAATTGCGGATAGTAAAATAGTATCATCAATATTTGAAGTGCTTGCTAAAAGCTTAGGTTTATCTAATACTCTATAAGATGTATCATTTACTCTATCTTTTAAATATTTATCTGTTCCATCTTCTAATTTTAACGGTGTAGCATCTATTTCGGGGATAATAAATGGTATTTGCTCTTTTGCTATTTCATATAATCTTTCTCCAAATTCTCTTAATTCACTTATTTTACTATATTTAGTTTTTGTATATTTTATAATCATGTCTTTTAGGGTATGGGCATCTACTCCCATAATAATATTAGAATAATAACTATATGGTAATACAAAGCGGGCATCTTCTAAAGTTGCTCCTAAAGATACTAACTTTGCATAATCATTAAATAATGATTGTTCATGTTCTTGATATTCTTTTTTTATTTGTTCATTATTATCTAGTAAATTACCCTGTTCATCGTGAAAATCAGGTGTATAAAAGCCTACTTTACTAAAATCTACTTCTCTTCTTGATTTAATTGTGAATGATGAGAAACGCTCAGCGATAATTGTTTGTTCAATTACTGGAGATACATCTTGGATGGCAAATACACAATAATCATGGTCGGTGATAGAATCATGTCCCATACCGACAACTCTTTTAATAAAAGATAAATTTTGTTCTAAAGTTTTACTTTCTGATAATCCTAAAACATCAAAGACTGTACCTGGATTTCTAGATAATCTTCCTGCGGTGGATACAATTTCTGCTTTTCTTTTCATTTCATAATTTTTTAATAAATTAATTAACTCGTCAATATTTTCAACATGTCCCTCTAATTCTTTTTTTAATTTCGCATAATCTAATGCTCCTATTAATTCTATTTTCATATATTACTTCCTCCATTTTAATTATAACAAAAAGATATAGTTAGTTCTATATCTTTGACATCAAATATACATTATTTTATTCTTTTTAAAACTGTTACTTCTTCTAAAGTAGCATCAGTATTAATTTGCATTCTATGAGATAAATGTGGTCCGTGAAAATCACTTCCTGCACTTACTAATAAATTGTGTTCTTTAGCAAAAGCTAAATATTTTCCTCTATTTTCTATACTGATTGATGGATGAAAACACTCAAGTCCATCTAAATTATAACTTGCATAAAGGTAGTTCAAAAATTCATCTTTGTTTTCAATTGCTTGATATTCATCAATATGAGCTAGTAATACTAATCCACCACATTTATGAGCATAATCAATTACTTCTTCTAATCTTGGAAAGGCATATTTATTATCGATGAAAAATTCACTAGTTGGGTTTTGAAATTCATGACGATAAAAATATAAGTGATCTGTAAGTATTTTTTCTGATATTATTTTTCTATTTTCTTCAAAACAAGCTGCAATAGCTTCTTGAAATTTCATATTACAATAATAACCATTTTCTAACTTACGATTTGGCTCTTGATATTTTAATCCTAATTCTTGAGCTTTTTTTAATAGCTTTTGATAAGCCTCTTCATGAAAAAGCCAAAATTTTCTTCTTGTTTCATCTACGTATTTTTTAAACTCTTCTAAATTATAATTATAAACTAATACTTCGATTAAATAATTGGCAATAATGGTTTGGATTTCTACTCCTCGAATCATTTTTCCCTTAAATGTTTTATCATAATGATTTTGTTCATATTCTATATGAGCATCTACACTGTTATGATCAGTAATGGATGCTATTTTTATATTATTCTTATTTAATATATCTAATAATTCTAAAACACTATACTTACCATCTGAATAAGTTGTGTGCATGTGTAAATCAATCATAATCCACCTCTAACAAGATTATAGCAAAAAAATAGCATTTCAGCTATCTTTTGTTTATCATTGATTATCGATTTTAACATTTCATCAACATTTTTATATCCAGATCTCTTACCTTCACGGATTTCTTGTTCGATTTGTTTCCCTTCTTTTAGGGCATCTAATAATTCTTTGCTAGGATTTTTTTCGATATCAAAAGTTAAATTCTCCATATTTTACCTCATTTTTATTTAACAATATTTTACCACAAGACTCTTTCTTTTTTCAAGTTAATTATTTTTTA
>ERZ1643251.2443-NODE-2443-length-18940-cov-4.602012_pt1 | contig 18940 bp, 21 predicted proteins | sample MGYA00579261_ERZ1643251 | MGnify/ENA primary metagenome ERZ1643251 (study PRJEB29033, sample SAMEA4952267) | chicken gut metagenome | biome: Broiler Chicken; feature: Gastrointestinal Tract; material: Caecum | place: Ireland | collected 2018 | study: Broiler...
GCTCGACCACTTTTTTCAGTGCGCTGCAGATCATCTCATTCTTTGCCGCCTGGCTGTTCTCATTGATCAGTGCTATCTTCATCTCAATCTTCCTCCTGTTCTGTCTATTCAGCGCCGCTTGTCCGGCGTATTTCATCTCAAAGGCATTTCTTGTTCCTTTATATTATTATATCAGTTCAAATAACCCATTTCCTGCCTTATCTTTTCAGAAATGTTGCAAATCTTTACCTTTCGGTCTGCGTCATCTCTGCGCTTTCTGTTCCGGATCCGACAGATGCGCCCGCCACGCTGTCCTGCCTGTCAGATTCCTCCGCCTGTGCGTCGCCTTCTTCCTCTATGAGCAGACTGTCCAGTGCTTTCATATCTTCTGCATTGATCTCATATTCTCCCTCTGCATTTTTCGCAATGTGGAGCGTCACATTCCGCGCCTCCCCGTAAAGCAGTCCGGAGTCAACGCCTTCTCTCAGCACATCATAATAGATCTGATAGACCTCGCTCTGCATCCCATCATCCGACGGCATGGCTTCTCCCTGCATCACACTGTCCGTCACCTGATCGGCATATTCCTTCGCCTTCTGCTGAAATGTATCATATGTATCCGAAAACAGTGTCAGCGGCTTCACCGTCACAGGAACAGCATAGCTCCCATCATCCTCCCTGTGCACCTCTCCCACAGTATAGCTGACCTGCATGGCGATCTCACCGAAGAGCTCCCTGTACTGAGGTCTGAGTTCCTCCGGCATGGGCGACGACTCGAATTCCTCCATCGTCGCATCCAGGTTCTCCTCGAAAACAGCTTCCGCTTCCTCTTTCGAGACGCCGGTGATCTCCTCGTACTCCTCCGTCTCCTTCTTATACGACACATCCAGAACCGCCTGCACATACGCCTCGGGATCAAACCGGTTCAGATACAGGCAGATCCCGGCTGCCGCGGCTGCTGCAAGGATGATCACCGCGGCAGCTATAATGATATTCCTTCTTCTTTTTCCTGACATAATGCTCCTCCTTTCCGGCTCAGTATATCACCGGCCGTCCGCAAAAAATGAAGAATCCTGACATACGAAGGACAGCCAGAGTGACTCTATTCAGTCTCCCCGGCTGTCCTCTTTTCACTGTGTCTCACACCGCCCTGCTGCGGCGAAGACTCCCCTGTCTTATTTTTCTGTTCTCAGAAACAGTTTTATTTCATATCGAATCGGATCTTCATATAAGACTTGATCTCTTCCACACACTTCTGGAATCCCAGCTTTCCGCTGTTCAGGCACAGATCATAATTTCTCGCGTCTGCCCACTCATGTCCGGTGTGATATCTGTAGAAATCTCCTCTGTATTTATCCGTTTTCTCGATATACTTCTGCATCTCCTTCTCATCCATGCTGTGACGCTCCATTGCGCGCTCCAGACAGAACTTTCTGTCAGCATGAACAAATACGCTCATCACATTGGGATAATCACTCAGGATATAATCCGCACATCTTCCGATGATCACGCAGGATTCCTTTGCTGCAAGCTCCTTGATGATCTTTGCCTGGTAATTGAACAGGTTGTCATCCGACACAAAATCCCTGTCCTCCGGCGGAAGAAGCTCCCCGTCATAGGGGCGGCTCAGCAGCTTGAACCAGCCTGCATGGCGGATCTTCTCATCTGACATCCCGAACAGTCTCTCATTGATCCCGCTGTCCTCGGACGCCATGCGCAGGATCTCTCTGCTGTAACAGTTGATCCCGAGGTCTTTTGCCAGCATGGCTGCGATCGTCTTTCCTCCGCTTCCGTATTGTCTTGATACTGTGATCACAACATTTTTCATGAAAATGCCCCCTTACTCACCAAGATATGCTTTCTTAATGGAATCATTCTCCAGAAGTTCCTCTGCCTTCCCTTCCAGAACGATCTTTCCGGTCTCAAGAACGTATGCCCGGTCTGCAATACCGAGCGCCTTCTTCGCGTTCTGCTCCACAAGGAGCACTGTTGTTCCGCCCTCGCTCACCGCACGGATGATATCAAAGATCTCGTTTACCATGATCGGAGACAGTCCCATGGAAGGCTCGTCCATCAGGATGATCTTCGGCTTGGACATCAGTGCCCGTCCCATTGCAAGCATCTGCTGTTCGCCGCCGCTCAAGGTTCCGGCCATCTGATTCTTTCTCTCTTCCAGCCGCGGAAATCTCTTATAGACGTTCGCAAGGCTCTCCTCGATCTCTTTTTTATCCTTCCTTGTATATGCGCCCATCTTCAGATTCTCATAGACACTGAGTTCTGCAAAAACACGTCTTCCTTCCGGAACATGCGCCATTCCCATGGAAACGATCTTGTGGGCAGGCACTTTGGTGATCTCTTTGCCCTCAAACATAACTGATCCCCTCTTCGGTGAGAGAAGTCCTGTAATCGTGTGGAGGATCGTCGTCTTGCCTGCTCCGTTGGCTCCGATCAGAGCTATGACCTCTCCCTGGTTCACCTGGAAGGATACGCCCTTGATTGCCTGGATCACACCATAATATACTTCCAAATCTTTCACTTCAAGCATTGCCATAGATAACTTCCTCCTATTCTCCCAGATATGCCGTGATGACCTGCGGGTCATTGAGGACGGATGACGTATCGCCCTGGGCGAGCACTTCTCCGAAGTTCAGCACCGTCAGTTTCTCACAGATACCGCTTACCAGTTTCATATCATGCTCGATCAGAAGGATCGTCATATGGAACTTCTCTCTCACGAACCGGATCATCTCCATCAGCTCTCCCGTCTCATTCGGGTTCATGCCTGCTGCCGGCTCGTCAAGAAGGAGAAGCTTCGGCTCCGTCGCAAGCGCGCGGGCGATCTCCAGCTTTCTCTGCTGTCCGTAAGGAAGATTTGACGCAAGATAGTCAGCATAGTCTTCCAGCTCAAATACCTTCAGGAGCTCCATCGCTCTCTCATTCATCTCTTTTTCCACTCTCCGATATCCGGGAAGCCTTAAGATCCCTTCGATCGTCGAATAGTGATGCTTGTTGTGGAGTCCTACTTTTACATTATCCAGAACACTCAGCTTGCTAAACAGACGGATATTCTGGAAGGTTCTCGCAACTCCTGCCTTGCTGATATCGATCGTCTTCTTCCCTGTGATATCCTGTCCGTCCAGGAGGATCTTTCCTGTATCCGGTTTGTATACACCGGTAAGAAGGTTGAACACTGTTGTCTTACCCGCACCGTTCGGTCCGATGAGCCCATAAAGCTGCTCCTTCTCGATGGAGATGTCAAACCCGTTTACTGCGCGCAGACCGCCGAATGAAATGCCAAGATTCTTTACATCCAATAACGCCGCCATTATTTCACAGCCTCCTTTTTCTTCTTTCCGAAGGAAAGGTACTTTTCTCTCCATTCGATCGCCTTCGGTGACCAGTTAAAGAGCATCATCAGGATCAGTACGATCGCGTAGATCAGCATTCGGTAATCCGATAAGCCTCTTAAGAGCTCCGGAAGGAGCGTCAGGATGACCGCCGCTATCATGGATCCGCGGATGCTTCCGATGCCGCCGAGAACGACGAACACCAGGATATTGATCGACATATTGTATCCGAAGTTATTCGTATTTGCCGTCAGTGTAGAAAGGTTATGGGCGTACAGCACACCCGCTGCACCTGCGAGGGCCGCGGAAACTGTAAATGCCATAAGCTTATATTTCGTCACGTTGATTCCCACAGACTCCGCTGCGATCCTGTTGTCGCGGATCGCCATGATCGCACGTCCGTCTCTCGAGTTGATCATGTTGATCACAATGAACAGCGTGATCAGGATCAGAATCACTCCGATCAGGAACGTAGAATCCTTCGGCGTTCCCGTGATTCCCTGTGGACCGTTCACGAGCACCGTTCCGTCCGCTTCCATGTTCAGATCCATAACGTCCTTTGTCGAAAAGTGGAAACCGTTGGAATCCTTTCCGATAAACAGTACATTGACAAGATTCTTGATGATCTCGCCGAATGCCAGAGTTACGATCGCAAGGTAGTCTCCCTTCAGACGAAGGACCGGAATGCCGATAATGATACCGAAGACCGCTGCAACAGCCATTCCGATGAGCAGCGCCAGGATAAATCTGAGCGGCGCGATAGTGATCACATCTCTCATGCACTTTGAGAAGAATGCGCTGGTGAACGCTCCCACACACATGAATCCCGCATGTCCGAGGCTCAGCTCTCCGAGAATGCCGACCACAAGGTTCAGCGATACTGCAAGAATGATATAGATACAGAGCGGGACCATCAGTCCTTCCATCAGACTGGAAATACTTCCCGTGCTGATCAAAGTCTGCATAATGATAAATGCTGCGATAACGATCCCGTATGTGATCAGATTGCTTTTTGTATTCTTATTCATTTTCTTCAACATATCCCTCACCTACACTTTCTCCTGAATCTGTTTTCCAAGCAGTCCGGTAGGCTTCACGAGAAGCACGATGATCAGCACTGCAAACACAAGTGCGTCTGCCATCTGCGAAGAGATGTATGCTCTTCCAAGGATCTCGATGATACCGAGAAGCAGTCCGCCGATAAACGCTCCCTGGATAGAACCGATCCCGCCGAACACGGCCGCGACGAACGCCTTGATTCCAGGCATGGCACCGGTATACGGCGTCAGGCTCGGATAAGCAGAACAGAGCAGTACTCCTGCGATCGCCGCAAGCGCAGAACCGATCGCAAAGGTCAGGGCGATCGTTCCGTTCACGTTGATTCCCATCAGCTGTGCCGCGCCTTTATCCTCGGATACCGCGCGCATTGCCTGTCCCGGTTTTGTCTTCTGCACGAAAGCGACCAGAGCGATCATGATAACGATACATACCGCAATGGTGACGATCGTCACACCGGAAATGCTCAGGCTCCCTCCCGCAAGAGTAATCCCCTTCCATGTGATCACAGAACTGAATGTCTGCGGATTCGCTCCGAAGATCAGAAGCGCCAGATTCTGCAGCAGATAGCTGACACCGATGGCAGTGATCAGAACTGCCAGCGAGGATGATGCGTTTCTCAGAGGTTTGTACGCGATCCTCTCGATCATGACTCCGAGCACAGTACATACAACAACTGCCGCAAGGACTGCTGCCGCCGGAGGCATTCCCGCCTGTGTCATGCTCAGCAGCGCGATATACGCTCCGACCATGATAATATCTCCATGGGCGAAATTCAGCATTTTCGCTATACCATATACCATGGTATAGCCAAGGGCAATAATTGCATACACACTTCCAAGACTCAATCCGTTAACTAAATACGATATAAAGCTCATATTCATTCCCTCTCATCTTAATTGTGTAATTTTTTAGATATCAGCTAATTATAGCATACGTTCCGCGATAATAGCAATACAAAAATCGAGTCCGCTCGGTTTTTTGGCAGCAGTTCGGTATAAACAAAGAAATCACTTAAAAACGCCGCACACGGATCCTGTCTCTCCGCATACGGCGTTCCTGTCTCTTACTCTGTATATAATTACTCTGTATATAATCTGTAAATGTCCGGGTCAACGACCTCCCGGATCTCCTCATACACGGGCTGGGATGCCTCGATCATCTGTTCTCTGACCGAGTCATCCAGCGTGATGATCTCTGTCCCGCTGCCTCGGATCGTCTGTATCCTGTCGTCGATCCTCTCGTCAGACTGCACTCTCGCATATTCCTTGGCGATCGCCTCCGCCTCGATCAGGATCTGCTGATCTTCCTCTGGAAGCTCTGAAAAGAATGACTCGCTCACCACCAGGGAGATCAGATGAGGCACATGGTTTGTCTCAACAATATAGTCCTGCTGCTCATAGAGCCGGTTGGACACGATGACCTCGTAGGGATTCTCCTGTGCATCGATGGTATGCTGCTGCAGGCCGATATACACCTCACTGAAGTTCATGGGCGTCGGATTCGCCCCGAGTTCCTGCCAGAAATGCAGCTGATAGGCATCCTCCATAGTTCGGATCTTCTGTCCCTTGAAGTCCGCAAACTCCGTCACCGCCTTATTGGTAGACATAACACGAAAGCCCTGATCCGCATATCCCAGCAGTTCAAACCCGGCTTCTCTATAGGACTCCTGCATCTTCTCGAGGAACTCCGGCTGGTCCACAGTCTCCCTCACTGACTCAATATCATTGAAAATACATGGAGCGTCAAACACCGCTGTGTCGTCGATAAAACTGACCTGTGGAGCCGTATTCTGGATCACGAACGGGATATCCCCGTCATAGCAGCTCTCCAAAAGCTCTCTGTCGCCTCCCAGGACACTGTTCGGATAGACTGTGATCTTAATCCGCCCTTCGCTTAAGCGGTCCACTTCCTCGACAAATTTCTCGGCATAGATCTGCGTCACTGTGTCCTCCGGGCTTGCCGTCCCAAGAGGATAAGCATACCGCTGCTCTCCGCCTTTACCGGAGGCGCACCCTGCGAGCGCTGCCGCAGCTGCGAGCGCCATGGCAGCACCAAATACATTTTTCTTTCTCATAACTGTCTCCTTCCGAATGAATCCTCCGTCACAGCAACGCCAGGCTGACAGCAGGAACAAAGGTGATAACAAGCAGCGCCACAAGGAAATACAGGATCATGGGAAGCGCGTGTTTTGCGATCTCCATGAGCGGCACATCCGTGAGCGAGCTGGCAACAAACAGATTGACGCCGATCGGCGGTGTTACGAAACCGATCGCCAGATTCACGACCATCATCACACCAAAGTGAATCGGATCCATTCCAATAGACTCCACGATTGGGAGCAGGATCGGTGTAAGGATCAGGATTGCCGGCGTCGTATCCATGACCATTCCCACGATCAGCAGAAATGCATTGATCACGAGCAGAAGGAGGATCGGATTCGTAAAGTGCGACAGGATCCAGGAGCTGATCGCCTGCGGGACCTGCATCAACGTCAGCACCCTCGAAAACGCGATCGCTGCAGCCAGGATAAAGAGGATTGGAGCGTACGTGCGGATAGACTCTACAAGAATCGCCCAGATATCCTTCACCTTGATCGTCTTGTAGACAGCCATACTGATCAGCAGCGCATAGAACACAGAAATAACCGCTGCCTCTGTGGGAGATGCGATTCCCGTGTAGATACATCCGAGAATGATCACCGGGCTTAAAAGGGCAAACGCACTTTCTTTAAGCACCTTCAGCAGACCTTTCTCATGAAGCGCTCCCACAACGACCATCTTCTTCGCCTGATCCTCGCCGTTCTTCTTACAATAATAGAATGCATATACCATCAGCAGCGCTCCGATCAAAAGCCCAGGGATAATGCCCGCGATGAACAGATCGCTCACCGAAGCGCCCGATGCGGAGCCGTACATGATAAACGGGATACTCGGCGGAATGATGACTCCAAGTCCTCCCGCCACTGCGACCAGCGCAGTCGTAAACTTCTTTTCATATCCCATCTCGATCAGAATCGGGATCGTCATGCTTCCCACTGCCGCCACCGTCGCCGGGCCCGATCCGGAGATTGCACCGTAGAACAGGCAGGTCACGACTACCGCGCACGGCATTCCCGCGGTCCTCTTACCCATAAAATATGCAAACACATCAAACAGCTTTCTGGAAATCCCTCCCCTTGCCATGATAATGCCTGACAGCACAAACATGGGCACAGCCAGAAGAGGGAAGCTGTCAAGACCTCCCAGCATGGACCGGATCACATAGGTCGCGCTGGCTGTAAAAGAAGGATCCACAGCACCCGGCAGTACTGAGACGATCCCCAGTGAAATGGAGACCGGGATCGCAATGACCAGACATATTACAAATATGATAAAAACAAGAACCGGCGACATCTCATTTTTCCCCCTTTCCTCTCACTGTCTGAAATTCTATGATCCACCTCTGGAGCACCCGGACTGCAGAAAGCGCAAAGCCCACCAGCGGCGCCGCCTGCACAAAATACATCGGGATCCCCATCGCAGGGCTTGTCTGTCCGTTCGCAACCGCGGACATCAGATATTTCCACGCAAACGGGAGCAGATAGACAAACAGGATCAGTTCAAATGTATGATTCACTACCTTAAACAAAGCTTTTCCCCTCTTCGGGAACAGTGCGACGAACTGTTCGATCTTGATGGAAATACACTTTTTCGTGCAGTAGCTGATGCTCAAAAAACCTGCCCAGATGAAGATATACCTGGTCAGTTCCTCCGACCAGGAAAGCGACGCGCCCAGCACATACCTGCAGAACACCTGCACTCCCATGATTACAGCCATAGCCGCCAGTGCAGCCACAAGCAGGACCTCTTCCAGATAGTCATCCAGCCATCTTATCACTTTTCTCATAAAGTCCTCTTCCCTCCTTCAGAAATTATCAAATAATAAAAGGACGGGAGACGATTCGGGAATCATCGTCTCCCGACCTTTCGTCATAGCATTGCCGCCTTCATGCCGCAAATACTCCAAATACTTTTAGTACAAAATAATCGCCGCCACAACCGCGACCGCCGATCCCATTATCCACGCCTTTTCCTATGACCTTGGTCACGCCCTTTAACTGCTTAAAGCAGAGGGTCACGATGACCGCCGAGCCGATAAAAAGGCTCAGGACGACCACTGCGTTGGTGTTCATATTTGCCAGATTAGAAAACAACAGCACAAGCGCCACTGACAGTAAAAACAGATGGAAAATATGAACAGATTGCTGCCGATAAAGCCGATGCAGCAGTCTGCGCAGGCGGTATGGTCTTCACCGCACACTGTACCTTTGAGGATGCCTGCAGGTCCACAGTCAGGTCGTCAAATCCTTCCTTATCCCCGGTCACCGCCAGAAACTGGGTCACGGTTCCCCCTGCAGAGTTGCCCCAGACCGCGAAACGCTCCGGATCCAGGTTCAGCTTCTCTGCATTGGCGCGCAGATAACGGATCGCTGCCTTTCCGTCGATCAGCTGCGCCGGCCAAAGCGCCTCCTGTACAAGCCGGTACTCCACGGTTGCCACCGCATACCCCTGGGTAACAGGCTGGCACATGGAGCTGATATAATGGGTGCGCTTATGCCCCATTGCAAAGGCTCCGCCGTGGAACACGATGATGAGGGGGAAAGGCCCCTCCCCCTCATCCGGATAGATGATGTCCAGTATCTGATTCTCTGACTGATCCGCATATTTCAGGTCATACTCTACATGCCTGAACTGCGTCATATCCATTTCCGGCTCGGAAGCCAGAAACTGCTCTCTGTTATTAAAACCGGCCATTGTCTACCTCCTTATCCTGTTTTACAGACTCTTATGAAGAAGGTTCAGTACGGTCTGAAGATCCTCCGCTCCCATCTGTCCCGGTGCGGAAGCCTTTCCGACTGCCCCGAAGGTCAGTGCGGAACCGAATACCTCTCCGCAGAGACGGCTGATCACGCCTGTGCCTGACATGGACATTGTGATGATCGGACGGTCCGCATACTCTGATGCCATCTCCTCTGTCGCAGAGAGAAGTGTCAGGACATCCTTCTTATTCTGCGGCATCACCGCGATCTTCGGGATATCAGCGCCCAGTTCCTGCATCTTGCGCAGACGTGAAACGATCTCATCCTTGTCCGGTGTTTTATGGAAATCGTGATTTGATGCAACAACCTTTACACCGCACTCATGAGCGGTCTCAACGACCGCCTTCACTGCATCGTCTCCTGTGAACGCTTCAATATCCACCAGATCGATAAGACCTGTCTTTGCAGCTTTCTGGTTCAGTTCCACGTAAGCGTCTGTCTCAATGGATTTCTCTCCGCCTTCCTTGGATGTACGGAAGGTAAACAGGATCGGGGTCTCGCCGAGCACTTCCCTGAGCGCTTTCATCGTCTCCTCTGTCTTGGCAAAGTCAAAGATGTCTTCATACCAGTCTACTCGCCACTCTACAACGTCCGCCGCCGTAGTCTTGATCGTCTCCGCTGCCTTTAAGATTTCTTCTCTTGTGACACCGACGATCGGAACACAGATCTTCGGAATTCCTGTGCCGATCTCTACATTTCTTACTTTTACTGGATTCATTCTGTTTTCCTCCTGATATGATCTGAATATAAAAATACTGATACGGGAAAAAATATTCTTTCCCGGCGCCGGAGTTCTTCTCAGTCCGGCGTCATATTACTGCATTAACCACAGCAAGGCAGCATTCCGGACAGAGCCTTTTTCCGGTCTGTCCGCAAGCTGCCTGTCTCCTGTCCTGCTTATTTTGATGTATCTGCGTTCTTCAGCAGCACTCCGTATCTTACATTTACGAAGAGTGCGAGAAGGATGCCGATGACAGTGATCACGATGTTCATGATGATAACACCGGAAGCACTCATATTGGAAGCCGCTGTCAGGATCGTGTAGTTGCACAGGCTGGACGCGATCATGACAAGACTTGTAAGCGTACCCTTGATCTTCGGGAACAGATCGTTCGCAACAGCGGTTGCCATCTGCAGCACGCCGCCTGCTCCTGCGTAGCCGATCACAAATGCTCCGACATAGCAGATCATCGGGCTCTTGATCATGTATACAAGTGCCAGCATAACCAGTGAGATCACCGGATAGATCACAAGGAAACGAACCTGTTTGAACTTGGTGATCAGGGCGCTCGTCACGAACAGAGCGACCAGTGTTCCTGCAGAATAATATGTCTGCATCATGGAAACGTCCTCAGACGCTATCCCTGCAACTTCTGTTCCGAATGTCTGCGCACAGTTCAGCCACAGCTGGAATGTAGCGGTACATGTGAATCCGATCAGGATCAGGGCAACACTCTCGAGTGAGAAGTGCGCGTTCTTTAAGTTGTTCAGGAAAGACTCGCCCTTTCCTACTCCTTCAACCTTCGGAAGCGGAGCAAAGATTGCCAGTACGCCGAGTACTGCGATCACGATTCCGCATACGAGAGGAAGCATCAGGTAAGACATTGATGTTCCCACGCAGAGTCCGAGGAAGAACGGAAGCAGGAGCTGTGCAACAGAAATGAAAAGCTTGATTCCCATTGTAGCGATACCTGTGTATTTATAGATGATCTCAGCGACTGCCGGATAGGTAGCTGTATCAAGGAAGGAGTTTGCGATACCTCCGAGTACTGCTGCCACATAGGCGATCGTCATGTTCGGTGAAAATGCGATTCCCACAAAGAAGATCACGTAGGAAAAGCATCCGATCAGAACAGAGATCCTTCTTCCGAACTTGTCGGACAGCGGTCCTGCGAACGGAAGTGAGATCAGTCGTCCAAGTCCAAGCGCGGCTGCAACAGCTGTAACTCCCATTACGCCGTCCATTCCCCACTGCTCTGCCAGAAGCTCTTTCACGACCTGCTGGCTTAAGATGGAGCAGCCGATACCATGGATAAAATAGTTTAAATAAAGGATAAGTGCACTTGGCAGATATTTCTTATTCATGATTTATTATACCCTCTTCTCTCATCTTAATTTTAGTCGTATTTGATATCAAGTACTTCTTTCATATGGTCGATCGGCATGTGCTTTCCTGTCCACAGATAGAACGCTGCATCTCCCTGGAAGAGCATCATTCCGAGACCGTTCATCGTCTTGCATCCTGCCTCTTTCGCCATCTTCAGTGTCAGAGTCTCTCTCGGGGCATAGATCGTATCTGTCACGATCAGGTCCGGACGGAAGAAGGATTTATCCGGGATCACGGACTGTCCCTCAAGCGGCTTCATGCCGACGCCTGTTGCCTGTGCGAAAAGATAACTGTCAGCGATCTCTTCTCTTAATTTTTCTTTGTCGTCCAGGTCATACAGATTTACAATACAGTCTGTTTTGCTGCGGATCGTATCAACTGTCTTCTCCGCTGCTTCCCAGAACTTATCCTTAATATTGAAGATAGAGATCTCTTTCACGCCGTCCAGAGCTGCCTGAACCTCGATTGCCTTCGCAGCTCCGCCTGCTCCTGCGATAGTCATCTTCTTTCCGATCACATCAATGTTGTTGTCCTTTAAGGACTGCATGTATCCGATTCCGTCTGTGATGTGTCCGATCAGCTTTCCGTTGTCATTTACGATCGTGTTGACCGCGCCGCACATCTGCGCTGCCGGTGACAGCTCGTCCAGATACTGTCCTACAACGGTCTTGTTCGGCATGGAAATATTGGAACCTACCATCTTCAATGCGCGAAGTCCTTTGATCGCATCCTCAAGCGTGTCATTGTCCACCTCAAATGCAAGATAAGCGTAGTCCAGACCAAGTGTGGCGAACGCCTCATTGTGCATTGCCGGTGAACTGGAATGTCTGATCGGATAAGCCATCAGGCCGATCAGCTCTGTGTGTCCTGTGATTCTCTCTGCCATGATTTTTTTCTCCTTTTTTTATATTTTTCGTGTTTGTTAAATGTCAAACAACCTCTCTGGCTCTATTATACGAAATTCTATTTTATAGTTCCAATACATCTTTTTGTCTTTTTTGATACTTTTACACTATCATTTATGGTATAATAGCACAAACAGATACTTTATCTTCAGACTAAAAAAGAAAGGAGCTCCGTAATGACGCTTAACCAGCTTTTATATTTTCAGGCCGTTGCAAAATATGAACATTTCAGGCTTGCCGCGGCAAGTCTGAATATCTCTCAGCCTTCTCTGAGCCGTTCCATTGCCAATCTCGAGGAAGAGCTGGGGATCATCCTGTTCGAGAGGAAAGGACGCACCGTCAAACTGACAAAATACGGAAGACTTTTTCTCGAACACGCGAACCGGATACTCACAGACGTACAGCTGGCTGAAAAACAGATGAAAAAACTCTCCGGCAGCTCCGGTCATGTGGACATCGCCTATGTTTTCCCACTTGCAGCGAAGTATATTCCTCATACTGTTCGGAAATTTCTCGCCAAAAGCGCTAACGAAAAGATCTGTTTTAATTTTCACCAGACATATACCGGAGAAATGGTCAGCGGTCTGAAGTCGGAGCGGTATGACGTGATCTTCGGCTCCTATGTGGAAAACGAGCCGGGCATCCAGTTTGTTCCCATCCTCAAGCAGGAGATGATCATAATCACGCCCCTTGGACATCCTCTCACCAAAAAGAAAGATCCGGGACTGAAAGACCTTGAAAATTATCCGGTCATGGGATATGACAGGACATCAGGACTTGGACAGTTCACGAACCGCACCTATGCCTCCTACGCCCTCTCCCCCACTGTCATCTGCGAATCTCCCGACGAAAACGCTATCGCCTCCCTTGTAGCAGAAAATTTCGGCATTGCTCTCGTCGCAGACGTGGATAGCCTGGACCACTTTCCTCTGGAAAAGATTCACCTGACTGATGTAAGCCTCAGCCACACCGTATATATGGGATACTTAAAAGACCATTATCAGATCCCTGCCGTAAAGAATTTCATCTCTTTTATAAAGAAGGAAGGTTCCCACGTCTGAGATAAAGCGTCTCATTCCACCGCTCCGGTGCGGGCAGCGCGTATTCTTTACAGCCCGCGCCGCTTCACATACTCGATAAAGCGATGCACCATCGGCGTCTGATAAGCATCTTTCCGCCAAGCCATATAGACGAACCGCTTCTCATGCTGGTTCCGTATCGAGAGAACATCCACCCCCAGCTGCCTTAAGATCGGGATTTCCGGCATCACCGCGATCCCGAAGTTCTGAGCCACAAGTCCTGCCATACACCCGTCCTCCTCGATCTCATAAGCGATCTTCGGCTTTACCCTGATCTGCTCGAACATCCGGTCCACCACGGGCCGCAGGCCGCTGTTCCCGGTATAAAAGATCTGGGGATATACGGCCGCCTGCTCCAGATCGACCGCCTTTTCATAGGAGAGGGGATGTCCCTTCGGCACAACGACCACCAGATTCTCTATCCCCACCGGTGTGAAATGTATCCCGCTCTCCCGCTCTGCCATGGAGCAGAAGCCAATGTCGAACCGTTCGTCCTTGATCCCCTGAATGACTTCCGACGTATTTCCGACAGTAAAGCTGAAGTTCACCTTCAATTCTTCATGAGTCCGGATAAAATCGCTGACCAGGCCGGGTACAAACTCGCTCCCCAGCGTGTAGATATATCCGAGCTCGATCAGTCCTTCTGTCTGTCCGGTCAGCGTACGCACTTTCTTGATCCCGGCATCCAGCGTTCGGAGTGATTCATCGACGTACTCCCGGAAGATCTTTCCATACTTTGTCAGCGCCACATTGCGCCCCTGCTTTTCAAACAGCCTGGTGCCCAGTTCCTGTTCCAGGGAGCTGATGGCATGGCTTAGGGACGGCTGGGAGATCCCCAGCTCCTCCGCCGCTTTTGTGTAATGCTCTGCTGCCGCCAGTTTGGAGAAATAATGCAGCTGGTTCAGATTCATGATTTCCACCTCATTTTCAAAATGTACTCTTTTATATAAAATATCACAAATCATAGTTATTATCTATAGGTTTGCGTCAAAATATGCATTTGTTTTATATTTAGTTTTTGCTTATAATACAGCTTGTAAACGGATTGTTAATGTAATGACGATACCCCGATCTTACTCACAGGATGCCGCCGGCAGACCTGCTGCGGCAGACCGGGAGACATCAGTCCGTTTCAGACAACCTCTCTCTATATTATTTCAGCTGCCGGTGCGCGGAGAAAGGAACCGCTGTTTTTCAGACCTGTTCCGTACTGCTCATTTTTTCGCGGGCCGGCATGAAACAGGCAGTTTAAAATTCACAACAGGAGACTTATTATTATGAAGAAAGAATACAGACATATTTTTGAGCCTTTCACTGTTCGCCGCATGACCCTGAAAAACAGGATCATGATGACTCCCATGGGAACAAACTACGGTGAGCAGAGCGGAGAGATGAGTTTTCTCCATATTAATTACTATGAGCAGCGTGCCAAGGGCGGCACAGGCCTGATCATGGTAGAAAATGCCAGCGTAGATTCGCCGGAAGGCTCCAACGGAACCACGCAGCTGCGCATTGATCATGACAACTACATTCCCCGTCTCTTCAAACTGACAGAGACAATCCATAAACACGGCACCTGCATCGGCATCCAGCTGAACCATGCCGGAGCATCCGCACAGTCTGCACGTACAAACATGCAGCCGGTATCCGCCTCCAACATTCCCTCCAAGGCAGGCGGAGAGATCCCGCGTCCGCTTGAGAAGGACGAGATCCTGCGGATCGTAAAGAAATACGGCGAGGCAGCAAAGCGCGCCCAGACCGCCGGCTTTGACACAGTGGAGATCCATGCAGGACATTCTTATCTGCTGAGCCAGTTCCTCTCTCCGCTCACCAACAAGAGAACGGATGAATTCGGCGGCTCACCGGAAAACAGGGCACGTTTTGCCCGTCTTGTCATGGAAGAAGTCAGAAGACAGGTCGGGCCGAACTTCCCTATCTTCCTGCGTATCAGCGCAGACGAGTTCATGGAAGGCGGCAACACACTTGACGACTGCCTTGAATATCTTCAGTACATCCAGGAAGAAGCTGACGTCATCGACGTTTCCTGTGGTCTGAACGGCTCGATCCAGTATCAGATCGACTCCAACCACTTCCCGGACGGATGGCGTTCTTATATGGCAAAAGCTGTAAAGGAAAAATACAACAAGCCCTGTGTCACAATGGGAAATATCCGCGATCCTCATGTCGCAGAGGATATTCTCGCCAGAGGCGATGCTGACCTGATCGGAATCGGCCGCGGACTGATCGCTGATCCGGAATGGGTGAACAAAGTAGAATTCGGCGATGTCTGTGACATCCGCAAATGCATCTCCTGCAACATCGGATGTGCCGGAAATAGAATCGGGATCAACCGCCCGATCCGCTGTACGATCAATCCTGCGGTTGCCGAGGGTGAAGATTATAAGAAACATAAGATCAACAAACCGTGTAATGTCGTGGTAGTCGGCGGAGGAACGGCCGGAATGGAAGCTGCCTGTACAGCTGCGGAAGTAGGATGCACCACTTTCCTGATCGAGAAGAAACCTTATCTCGGCGGCCTGGCAGCAGAAATCTCCAAGATCCCGGATAAGAAGAGACTTTCTGATTTCCCGAACTATATGATCCACCGCACAAACAAGCTTAAGAACCTCTTCGCCTTCACAAACATGGAGGCTGACGTCAACTTCATTAAGAACTTAAAGCCCAACATCATTGTCAATGCAACAGGCTCTTCACCGCTCCTGCCTCCGATCGCAGGTCTCCATGAGAACCTCGGAAAAGAAGGAAGTCATGTATACAGCATTCTTGATATGATCGAACATGTCAACAATCATGACTATCCTGAAGACCTGACCGGAAAGAAAGTCGTTGTCATCGGCGGCGGCGCTGTCGGACTCGACGTCGTCGAGTACTTCGCTCCGCGCGGAGCAGAGGTGAGCATCGTGGAGATGATGCCAATCATCGGAAACGGAATCGATCCTGTATCCAAGGTGGATATCAATACTCTGATGGATAAGTACGGCGTGAAGCAGATGCCGAACACCGCACTCAAAGAAGTCCGTCCGGACAACTTCCTTGTAGAAGCGGCCGGAGAACAGAAAGAGCTTCCGTTTGACTACGGTTTTGTCTGCCTGGGAATGAAGGCAGAACATCCGGTCCTTCAGCAGATCAGAGAGGCCTTTGAGGATGACGACTCCATCGAGATCATCAACATCGGAGACAGCGTCCGTGCAAGAAGGATCATCGATGGAACCGAGGAAGGAAGAAATATCCTCAACACACTTGAGAAGCGTGGATATCTGTAAAATCCGGTTTTACCGGCTCCTTAAAATTGTCCGTCATAGAGACGGGAATCAGAGCGCAGCAGATCTGCGCTCTGCTCCACCCTTTTAAAAGATTTTATAGAAAGACCGCAGAGATGTGTTCCGCCATGTACACGTCCCTGCGGTCTATCTGATCAAAAAATATCTGGCTTAACAAAAGCAATAATTTTATCTTGAAAATGCATAAAACCGGAGAGGCAGGATTCAAAATAATTCAAATCCAGTCTCTCCGGTTTCATACATTATTCAGATCAGAAGCTCCCGCAGGAACCCCCGCCTTTTACTACTCAGCCTGAAGAACTTCGTAAGCGCCATTCTTGATCACAACAACTGTTGGCTCTTTTGACGGCTCTCCGTCTGCATCCCAGCTGATCTGTTTTCCAGTCAGTCCGTCGATCGTGATCTCTGTCATTGCGCTCTTCATCGCATCACACATATCAGAAACACTCATATCCGGTGTGACGTCAGCCTTCTCTGCAGCTGCCTTGATCACATACATACAGTCGTAAGCGTCAGCCGCAAACTGGATCGGTGTGTCACCGAACTCTTTTTCGTAATTTGCAACGAATGTCTGTGTTGCCTCATCATCTGCATCCGGTGTAAACGGTGTCAGGAACATAAGTCCTTCTGCAAGGCTTGCATCGAATCCTTCCACATCCAGAATTCCATCCATTCCGTCAACACCAAACCACTCCGGAGCAAATCCTGCTCTGTCGGCCTGTGCCAGGATCAGAGAAGCCTGCTGATAGTAGATCGGCAGGAATACAAGCTCTGCGCCTGAATCCTTTGCCTTCTGGATCTGTACAGAGAAATCTGTGTTGCTGTCTGCTGTAAACGCCTCAGCTGCTACGATTTCAAGTCCCTTTGCATCTGCCTCTGATGCAAAGCTCTGATAGACTCCTGTTGAATATGTGTCAGAGCTGTCATAGATAACAGCTACCTTTGTAGCAAGTCCGTTCTCAGCGATATAATCTGCAGAAACAGTACCCTGGCTCGGGTCAGAGAAGCACATACGGAATGCATTGTCATACTGAACTGCTTCTACTGTTGTTGCTGACGGTGTGAGCTGGAACATATTATCTGCATGTGTCTCCTCAACAACGGCAACACACGGCGTAGATGTAACAGTTCCTACCAGCATCTGCATGCCCCAGTCCTTCAGAGTATTGTAAGCATTAACAGACTTCTCTGAATCGCTCTGGTCATCCTCAAACTGATACTCGATCTGATATCCGTTGATTCCTCCGTCTGCATTGATCTCGTCAACTGCAAGCTGGATTCCGTTTTTAACGGCTGTACCGTAAATTGCATTGTTTCCTGTTGTAGGTCCGATTCCGCCAACTTTAAAAACATCGGAATCTGATGATCCTGAATTTGAATCATTGCCGCCGTTGCTTCCGCATGCAGCCAGTGAAACTACAAGCGCAGAAGCCAGTGCCAGGCTGGCCGCTTTTTTCCACATTTTCATAATAAACTCCTCCTAAAAATAAGTTCAAAAGATATGTTACCCTTATGGAGGACGTTTGTCAAGTCAAAAAACAGATTACGCTCTTTTTTATCCCATTTATGCCTGATATCTGCTGAATACATCAAAGGCTCTGGCATCATCCGTTACCGCATGCAGCATGAGCGGCCTTGAGAGATCCAGACTGAAGATTCCGAGAAATGATTTTGCATCCACTGTCTTTCTCCCGGAAACAAGATCGAACTCCCCTTTGATATCCGCAATTTCCTTTGAAAACCTCTCGATCATGTCATAAGATCTGAACTGAATACTCATCGATTTCTTCATACTCTTTACCTCCTAACAGAAAAAGAGACAATAAACATGTCGTCCATCATCGGACTCCCTATTTATTGTCTCTTATCGTCGTCTGTTTTCACAGACAATTTTTAAATATGTAAATATAATATCAGATTATATCTAACAATTCAAGTGTTTTTATAAATTTTCCGCCTTTGCCTCTTACAAAATTTACCGTCTTTGTCTCTTCATGATAAAATTCCCTGATGAAATACATCAGTCCTGCATGTATTCTTTGTATTCTGTCTCGCTTGCGAAAAGCATGTATCTTCCATTTACAAATCCCATATATCCTTCTGCTGTTGTGTATCCCTTCATATCCGACACCTCCATGATCTTTCTATCGGTTTTCTGAACTGAATACACTTTACAACATTGGATGTCCTATAAAACGGACTTTTCTTTTTTCTCAGTAAAAATTATAAATATAATTGATCCGAAATATATCTGAACGTCAGATACTGTCTGGGAAATCAATCAGCAGCTCTCCGGAAAATATT
>ERZ1643251.2444-NODE-2444-length-18931-cov-17.918044_pt1 | contig 18931 bp, 38 predicted proteins | sample MGYA00579261_ERZ1643251 | MGnify/ENA primary metagenome ERZ1643251 (study PRJEB29033, sample SAMEA4952267) | chicken gut metagenome | biome: Broiler Chicken; feature: Gastrointestinal Tract; material: Caecum | place: Ireland | collected 2018 | study: Broiler...
AATTAACGTCATCACTTCTTCTAAATCGTCAAAATCAATTCTCATAATCTCACAGTCCGGTTTATGAGTTGAAGTGTCTTCATATTTTTTTGTATGGTCTTTCTGGTCTAAATCGCAAAATATGATCCATTCAGTTTGTATGTAACGCAATGCTTCAATTACTCGCATGATAACTACTCCCCATCATAAGGCATAGGAATATCCATCCACGCCACAACCTCACTGTACTCTGGCAATAAAATATCTGTACCGTTCATGTAAAACGCATATCCCGGAGCATAATTTTTTTCCAAATAATGCACTGGATAGCGCAATTCTCTTCTACCTCCGTAACCGTGATTTTTAATTGTTACAATCAGACAACTTCCGACTGGCGGTAATCCGTCTTTTTCTATCGTTTTCCAATCGTTTGAATACATCATTCTTTCACTCCTTCACACAATCTGCTTCCCATTCAGTATCATATACCTGTTATACGTCTCTATCGTCTTTCGCCGGTATCTAGCCGTCATTCATGTGCCTGCGGATAATTTCTTTCGCCCTGTTTAGCCCATAGCAGATATCAACATCTCTCATCTCCGGGTCTTTTCTGCGTTCTTCTATCTCTCTATCTATCTCTTCCAGAATCTTTTCTAATTCCTGCATATTATTCCTCCTTAACTTTTCTTAACTAAAATCATTTCATGGCAAGTCATAGATTAGTCATAGTCAAGTTATAGCCAAACCTGTTTCTTCTTCCACCGTTTTCTTGATATCCTCAAAACTATATCGTCCATCTTCCAGATCTTCTTCTGTTTCGAAAAATTCATCCAGGGACCTTTCCAGCCGCACCGATCCCCAATGGAAACGGTTATGCAGTGCCCATACCGAAATACAGAGTACTTCTGTCAAGAGCGTATCGACTGCTTTCTGCGTTGCTTCTTCTTTTGCTCTATGGAGCTGTGCTTTGTTGAAATTAACAGGCTTTCGGTTTCCGGATTTTCTTCTTTGCGCTCTGTTCATAAACTTCCCCTTTCCACTTTAAGCAAATTTCAGCTGATTCTCACTATCATCAATCTTCATATTTGGCATCCGTTCTCCAGCTTTCAGATACGGACAATTCACCTCTACGAGTTTCTGTGCCATGATCGGCACCACACTGTTCCCAATTCTTGCCACTTGCTTTGCAATCGAATACGGCTTCCAGTTATAATCCCGCTTGATGATATAATCCTCTGGGAATCCCTGCATCAGCTTTAATTCTTCTGGTTTTAACATCCTGAGGAAAATGTCTTTTAAAATGTATTGTTCACCGTCAATATCAATTACTACATTCACCAATCCGAACCGGTCCTTTGTAGTAATCGTCGCAAGTGGTTCTGTTAATTTCTGTCCGGTGCCCGATCCATAGTATTTAATCAGAAATGCAGATATTAATCCGAAATGCCCCGGAGAAGTTGTGATCGTGTGCAACGGTTCGTCACATCCCTGTCCGATGCCGCTCTTGTAAAACTTCGTCACGAACGCCGTCACAAGGCCGTACCGGTTGCTGGTGTCTATCGTCTTGATCGGTTCTGTCAGAAACTGTCCCCGCGAATCTCCCACTTTCGTCTCTCCGTGATATTGGATCAGGAAGGCAACCGCCTCTTTATCTCTCACGATATAAGGAGATGGATTATCAATGATATATTTCCGTATGCCATTTGCAATCCGCTTCATCGTTGCATCTGCCAGTGGCTTTTTACGTCCGAATATGGACTTGCCCAGATCAGACCAGTCTATGTAATCCCCGCACTGCTTCCAACGCGGATCCCGGTCTTTAAAATACGTCGGTTCCGGCCATGCGATCTCGCGTCCATCCCGCCGAAATATCGCATACCATCGCTTCCGTGTTGTTGGTGCTCCATAGTCTGCAGCTACCAGCTCCCGGCAGTCAAATCTATATCCGAGGCTTTTCATTGCTGTTATGAATTTCTTATAATCCTCTCCGCGGCGTTCCTTGATCGGATGACCTTCATTGTCCAGCGGTCCCCACTGTTGTATCTCTTCTACATTTTCCATCAGAATCACATCCGGCAGAATAGCTTTTGCATGTTTATACACTGCCCACGGCAAAATCCTTAAACCTCTTTCTCTCGGTTTTCCTCCTTTTGCTTTGCTGTGACTCGTACAGTCAGGAGAAGCCCACATCAGTGAAACATGCCTGTTTTTGACATATTTCTTCAGGTCAACACGGAAGATATCCTCTGTCAGATGCAGCGTGTCCGGATGATTGGTTTTATGCATCAGAATTGCATCTGGATCGTGATTAATTGCAATATCAACTGGTCTTCCCAGTGCCATTTCTATTCCAACACTTGCTCCGCCACCGCCGGCAAAACAGTCAATTATCAGGTCTTTCATTCTGTTCCTCCATCTGTTTTCTCCTTTCTGCCCGCTGCCAAAGGCAGCAGGCTCATGGCTTATACAATTGTTCCTTATGCGCAAGTTTCTGTGGTATATGAAACTGGTGCGCTCAAAGCGGCCATCCTGGATTCCTGACGGATAATTAAGAATCACTTGAAAAAACAACTATATTTTTGGTTTACTGTTACTGGCAGTCTCCCGATCAGGCCGGCTCTTTGCCTATTCTTCTTTTTCCTCAACGAGGTGATACACCGCCACGCTCCGCTTTGTAAGGCTGTCCCGTCTCTTGCCGACAACCTCGATCTTGCCATCCTGCATGAGTTCCGTCAGCCTCGGCTGTACCTGTTGCCTTGACGGAGACAATACTAAGCCGTGCCGGTACAGCACTGCGCCAATCTCCCTGGCTGTCATATCTCCGTAGGCTAATTGTTCCAGTATCATGCTGTACATTCCCTGCCTGTCCGTCTTTTCGTTGGACTCCCGGCGTGTCTGCCGGGTGATCCGGCTGCTTTTGTAGGCGGTAGGACATCCAAACATGTTCAGCTGCTCCATGGTCACACCTCCCTCATCTGTTTCTCCATGAGCTGTCTTTCCAGCTCGTCAAAGTCATAATCTCTCTGTGTAAAGTTGTGCAGTTTCTCCGGCTCTTTCTTCTTTCCGCCTTCTCTCCGTTCCCAGCTCCGTACTGCTGCCTTCCAGTCCTTCATCTTGTTTTTGCCAACCATCCAGCCTTTTGACTGGTAAAAGTCCAGGAATCTCTGTGCGTCCACATCGTTTCCTCTCTCCTGGCAATAACTGGAGACTTGCTCGTATGAGGGCGGCACGAACCGTGCCCTACTACACTTCTTTTCATTCTTTTCATTCTTTACATTCTTGTTTGTGTGTTTCTGTGACGTTTCAGTGTCGTCTTGCTGTCGTTTTACTGTCGTTTTTTCGGTTTCAGAATCCTGGAAAACGCTGTAATTTACGATATTTATCACCGTCTTTTTACTGTCGCTTTTTACGTTCACCATTCCATCATCTTCGAGCATTTTCAAAAACCGTCTTACCTTGGTGTTGCTCCATCCCCACCGGTCACAAAGTTTCCGGATGGATGTGATCGTCTGCCCTCGATCGATCTCCTGTAGTGTCCCATCGATCAATGCCTTTTTCGGCGTATGGTTCACAAGGAGCAACAGATCGATCCATGCCTGTCCTTTTGAAAATGGCTTGTCCTGCCACAGCCAGTGATCTGCCAGGCTCCTGTAAACCTTAAGCCATCCAGACAATCAATCACCTTCTTCTATCATTACTTCTATCCTTGGATGTTTCTTGTCAACATGGAAGAAATCGTGGAAACCTTTGATATATTTCTGGCTGTCATTCGGGAAGACCTGTTTTGCGACCAGGGCATCCAGGATGAACTTTTTGGCAAAGCAGATATTATCCGGATCCCTCCGCCGGTCCTTTTCATACCAGTGAAATGTGAGCGTGACCGGATACTTCATCTCCTGATCCCGCATCTGGTACGGAACCTGTGCAGCGATCAGTTTTTCATTCCTGTGCTTCATCTTGGCTCCTTTGTAGGACTTTGTCCTGTTCGCCGCAGTATAATCATTCAGTCCGTCTAATCTCCCGTGTATGATGATCTTATGTATCACAGCCATGATCTCCCAAACTCCTTCCTGAAGTCTTCCCTGGTGCCGATATATTCTTCCCAGTACCTCTGTGCTGCCTGTTTCAGATCTGTATCAATATCTCCATTCTTTGGATCAAAATGTACGCCGTTCGGGTGGTAGTCCGGCCGGAGCGGTACGACAAAGCCATACTTTTCGCTCCGGGAGCGGTTTGCTCCTCCAAAAATGTGATGCCGCTCCACTTTGTGGGAGCCGGTATAGATACAGCAGTCCATATTGTCCGTAAATACACTTTTTAGTTTTTTCATAATTCCTCCAAAAGTTCTGGGTTGTCAAATATGTTTCCAATTATTTTTACGCCGTGATTATCAATTGAACTTTTAGTTACAGGAAAATGTATTGATTTATTTCTTAGTCTAAGACCGTATGTAAATTTTGTATTTACAAATTCTACTTTGTAATTCCCTTTGTATTTTGTTGGCTTGATGGAAATTGGTTCTAAACGTGGATATTCTAATTCTGGATATTTTAAATGAATGTATTGTGCTATATCGTTTTCAAATATCTGATTTCCGTCCTCGTCTTTTATTCCTGTATACTGACAAAGTGTTTCTGAATCAACCTCATATATTTCACTTTCAACGACTTCAAGCGGAAATCCGTCAGAAAAATTTCCATGCTGCTTATTTTTGATTTCAACGATATAATCTCCAACATCTTCTGCGCACATTTCTCCGTTTGCAACTATTGTTGCTCCTGAACTCATTTTTGGAAGTTGACAATAATATCCTTTCACCCACTCACTGTTATCAATACTCTTTGCCTTAAACAATATCTCTCTCATTTATTTCTCCTATAAATTCACATTATATTTTTCTTTTAACAGTTCCTTTTCGTTAGGTGTTGCAATTTCCGAATCTGGTATCCCTGCTTCTCTGCAGCAGGTAATCAGCCCATCAATCAAACGTGACATTTCTTTTGTGTTATAAGTCCGTGATCCCCTTAGTAGCCGATATGTACGATACATAACATCATCATTGCCCATCCGGACCTGAGATGTAGGAGCAAGATGATAATCCGTTGCATTATTTACTTTCTTCTCAGATTCTTCAGTGTCAGGAATTGTCACATATACTGCTTTACCGTCAAATATCTCTGATTGTCCGTATCCTCGTAGCATCATGTTGTGGGCTTCTGGATTGCTCAAACCTACCACATCTGCAAACTTGGTAAGAAGCGTCCAGTAATAAGCATTAGCATCCAAAGATCTCTTTTTCCTGTACTGGACAATGCGGATCCGCAGCTTATCTTTATCTTTGAGCTTGTCATACTCTTTTCGGATATCGCTGTCTATTTCAATCTCCAGCTTTTGATGTCTTGACATCAGATCAATTCCAAGACTCTTAAGCCGTCCTATGCATTCCATCCATCAGCACCCCACTGCTTCATGTATTGAGCGTGCACCCGGATGATCGTTGCGTGCTGATTCTCGTTCAACTCCGAAATATCTTTCAATGCATAAGAATCCAATACCTTTCCGATATCCAGATGCTTCTTATGGCAGAACTCCAATAAGCTTTTCTGTTTTTCTTTGCTGATCTTCTGTTTTCCAACCGGTTCCTGCACTTCCTGGGTTGTCTCCTTGCCGTATCCCCTGGAAAATACTACCTTCTCTGTCCTTTGATTTTTGATCTCGAGTTTTACGATCTTCTTGTCCTTTATCTCCATCCTGCTGACCCGGAAGTTGTCTCTGGTCCCATATTTCCCTCTGTCTTCATATATATTGGCATCACTCGGAGTGATCCAGATGAACGGAGCTGTATAGAGTTCTCTTCCAATACCCAGGTTAAAACATGCCCGCTTGAAAGAGTCCGAAGCCTGTCCCTTCTCCTTCTCTGATCTGGATTCTTTTCCAACATCCTGTTTGGAGATCCACTCTCCTTTCTCAGCATCGTATAATTCCACGGTACAGAAGAGATTTCCTGCGATCATCTCGTGATGTCTCTTCCATCCCATGATCCCGACTGTCTCATCTAATATGTTCATGTCGCACCGAGCGTCTTTGTACAGTAATAAGCTACAACCGGTTGATTTGCAGGTTGCCACCCTGCATTCTACTTCGTCCGCTCTAAGGTCTCTAAACTCAATTCCCATTTCCTTCTCCTACTATCCATGCCTGCCGCCAGAATCCTTTCCTCTGGCTGTTTTCTGCTCTGTTTTCTTCTGCATATCTCCGGTATCTATCTGCTCCATACCTTTTAATCCTTGATTTCCGGTCTCTCAAGACCTGTTCTATCAATGCATCCACCTGATCCTGACAAAAATAAAGTCTGGGAAGTCCTCTTTTATTTTCGTATTGATACTCTTTTACAAATGGACCTATGTTATATCTGTATTTCAGGTACCGTTTCCCCGGATGATCACTGATCCGGATAGAGTTACATACTCCAAAATCTAATTTGAGATAGATACTGTCGGTCTTATATGCGTCATATCTCTGCACTGTAAAACCTTCTGCGATCAACCTTCCGCAAAGGTAATCAGCGAGTTCTTTTAGGTTCATAACGCTTCGCCTTCGAGAACCCGACTTGCCCACATGTCTGCAAAGTGCAGGATCAGATACAGCGCCGTTTCCTTCCCCTGGATCTGGTACCGGAAGTTTCCGTACAGTCCGTTATGCCAGAGGATGGCCTGCTGTTCTTCTTCGGTAAGGTCTATGTACTGCTGCGCAATCACAATGGATCGGACCTCATGATCCACATACAACAGATCTGGATTTGTCTTGTACGGTTTACTTGTGCTCTGCTTTCCGCTCTTTAAGATATTCTCTACATAGTTTTCTTTTCCGTACTGCCCCATCTTGCCGAGATCGTGCAGCAGGCATACGATGGTCAAGCTGTCTTTTAATTCCTTGGGCAGGAGTTCTCCATGAGATAATCCGAGGCTCATGCCTGTTGCGGCATTAAGTACGTTCAGGCTGTGCTTTGCCAGCCCTCCTTCTTCTGCAAGGTGATTTCCTCCACTGCATGGAGCGGTAAAGAATCCGCCTTCTTCCATAGCCTCAATCAGCTTGTCCATGCCCGGTCTGTTTGTACTCTTTAACAATTTGATGATCGTTTCTTTTGTTTCCATTTATTCTTCCTCCTGCTCTTCTTTTCCCTCTTTGTTCTGTGGATTATTTGCCAACAGTAACAGATCTTGTTTGCTTACGTAGTCATCTCGCTCTAAATTTTGGATGATAATATCCAGTCGGACTTCCTTTTCCAAAAGCTTTTTATATTCATCTACTGTAATTTCGATATATCTTTCATCTAAATTTCCCATTTCTTTTTTCTCCTCACTCTCTTATTCATTTACCTGCCTCGTTTTCATCAACTTTTATTGCCTCTTCGATTTTTTCTCTGTTTTCCATTCCATTTCTCCTTTTACCTGTGTTATAATGTTTACGTGTTGTAATGTTACTTGCCCTTAGGAGCTTCGTCTCCTGGGGCATCTTTATTTTTCCAGAACATGCAAGACTTCGGTAAGAGTCACTAACCTGCCTTCCAGCGACGCTATCTTTATCAAGTCCGGACAAGTTTGATACTCTTTTTCCAATGAGTATTCGCACTCCTTAATTTTTGTCTCTATGTAGGTTTTTACTGGATCGTTCATCTTTCTCACCCCCTTCCGGTGTTAAAAAGATTGCCGGGGCTGCCACGCAAATCCCGAGCCATAAAGGATAACCCATCCATACCAGGATGAGTCCTAAGATGGTCAGGATTGATAATTCTATTTTGCTCATTTAGGCTCCTTCCATTTTTTCAATAAACAAATCCAAATTAATCAAATATCTGTTTCCTGCCTTTTCATATGGGATCTGCCCAGTTTTTAGCATTCTTCTGACATTCCACTGATTTATCTTTGTATCCGGATCATGCTTTTTGAAATATTCAACAATTTCTGATACTGTTCGCATGCGCGGAACTTTTACATCTGACATCCTTTCACCTTCTTTCTCAACTTGTTTTTTTCAAAAATTTATTAATGAAATACTGCTGTCCTTTTCCTGTGACTTTGGTTGTTCGTGTAAGCTTCACACTTCCATCTGGGTTTGTAATTGATCTCTCTTTAATTTCAAATAATCCTTGCTCTACATATCTCTGCATTGGCATATTGTAATTGTTCCCTGACTTCATTAAATATCCATTGTCTCTCATCCACTGAAACAGTCTGTTCTGGCCAATTGAGTGGCCATTCTGGCAAATCAACTTTGCAAGCTGTCCAATTAAAATGGATTGTTTAGACGTTGTTACTGCATCAGCAAATATCTCTTTTGGTCTCATCCGTTCAATCTGCGCATTCTGTTCTTCGATGGTCTTCTGTGCTTCCAGAACTGCCAAAGCAAGCAATTCTTTTCCTTCTGGTGCTTTCATCTGATATCCACCGGTCTTCCTGATTGCTGGAAGTACATCGGATGTTACCCAGTGTTTAAATCGTTTCGCTGATTCAAGCTTGCTTCCGAAGATGAGAGCGTATAAGCCGGATTCGTTGATTACTATCATTCCTCTCGGAGTTCCAAAACTGTCGTTTTGGCAGTTTTGCTTATCTTCATCGGATACGTGCTTCTTCAACGCTCCAAAAGTGTCTGAATATCCAAGTGCCGTCGCTACATCCTTTCCTACAAACCACGGCTCATTGTCAATAGTTACTGTTCGGATTTGTCCAAATTCTTTATTTTTGAAAATCTGTAAGGTATTCATTGTCTTATCCTTTCTTTAATTAAATTTTTATCGACTTTTATCGCTACGAGCTCTTACAAAATTTTTCAATGTTTTCATTTCATCCTCCTTCGCTCTAAAAAATCCATTTTAATTTGATTTTTTAGGCAAAAAAATATAGTCAATTGGTATGCCATATAGCTTGCTAAGTTCTAGTCCTTGCGACATTTTAGGTTCAGAAGTTCCTTTTTCCCAGCTAACAATAGTTTGCTTTCCGACATGCATATGTTTTGCCACTTCTTCTTGTGTCATTTCGGCATTAACTCTCGCTGAAGCCAGGGAAATTTGAAAAGGTATCGCTTTACTGTTGCTTGTTTCTGTCACATCATCACCGCCTTTCTTTAACTTTACATTTATTATAAATCCATTTTAAATGGATGTCAATACTAAAATCAATTTATTTTTGACTTTCGGTTGCAAAAAGTCAATTTTTATTGTACTATATTAATAAAGAAATGAGGTGATGAAATGTCAGACGAAAAACAAAAGAAAATATTCTCAAAAAATCTAAACTACTATTTAGAGAAGTGTGGCAAGAGCCAAAAAGAGGTAGCTAAAGCTATTGGGGTAATTCCACAAACATTTAATGCTTGGTGCACCGGACAATCAATTCCTCGGATGGGAAGCGTTCAGGCTCTCGCTGACTATTTTGGCATCGGAAAATCTGACTTAATTGAAGAAAAATCTGATCAGGCTATTGAACTTAACAAAAGAGATGAGCGTGATATTGCAAAACGTTTAGAGCAGACACTAAATGACTTAGAACAAAATCAGGACGGATTAATGTTTTCTGGCGAACCGCTGGACGATGAAACAAAAGAACTCTTGAAAGCCAGCTTAGAAAACAGCATCCGCATCGCAAAAATAAATGCAAAACAAAAATTTACTCCAAAAAAATATAGGAAAGACGAATAAGGGATGTGATTTATTTGGACATTCGAAAGAAAATAAAGTTCCTGATCAGGAAATATGATACAAATAATCCGTTTGATCTTGCTGACTACTTAAACATCAAAATTATTTTTGAGCCATTAGGGAGTATAAACGGTTATTATAATAAGCAGCTTCGCATGAAACAAATACATATAAATAGCGAACTAGATCGACATACGCAAGTATTCACAGCCGCACATGAGTTAGGACATGCATTATTGCACCCTAATGCTAATACCCCATTTTTGAGAAATAACACAGGATTGAATTTAAATAAATATGAAATTGAAGCAAATAAATTCGCTGTAGAACTATTGATCTCAGACGAAATACTACTAGAATACCAAGAATTTACAACTGAACAATTCTCACGAATGATAGGATATAATGAGGAACTCATAAAATTAAAATTTAAATGATAAAACAGGAGGAGAAAAATTATGAGAAAAAAAGTATTATTATTGTTGGCTATGTTTTGCATTGTGATTTTTGGAGCAGGGTGCTCCACAGCAAAGGACAACTATTGTGACAAAGAATTTTTAAGCGCAATGTCGAAAGGATTGAATGACCGATGGAAAGATACTTCTGGAGATGATGTAGATCCTGGAACTGATGAACACAAAGAAGCATTTTCTAAGATTGTTTCAAACGAGTTAAATAATATAAAAGGATATAAAGATAAGAAGTTTGAAGATTCTGAACTACAAGAACTTGCCATTAAATACATAAATGTTTTGCAAGACCAAAAAGATGCTTTAAAATACATAACTGTAGATTACAATAAATATACAGATTTATGGAGTAAAGCATATGACGAGCGTTCAAAATTAATTGTTGAAATTAACAAGAAATACAATCTTGATATCGACAAAGAAAATGAAGATGTACTCGAGGAAATGGAAACAAACTCAAAAGAAGTAAAAGACAAAGAAAACATTGAAAACAGTGTTTCAGATATGATAAAAAATGCAGAGCTAAAACTTGTATCATCTGATTACGGTTACAAAGATTATGAAGTAATTTTAGAAAATAAAACTTCTGTAAAATTTTCATCTTTTGAATTAGATGTAAAACTAAAAGATAGTGATGGAATAATAGTGGATACACTTGTTGATTTTGAAGATAATTGGGAGCCTGGAACAAAAGTAAAATTTACTTTTAATACTGATCAAGATTTTAAATCTTATGAATTTGTTACATCTTATTATACAGAATAAATAAAAACCGCCCGGCGGCAACCGGACGGAAATCTTAGGAACCTATCAACGTAATGTATGATGTATATTCCTAGACCGATACTAGAATTATATCATACATTCTACAAAATTAGTAGGGTGTATTTTTTGTACCCTAATTTAAGGAGTGATGATGTATGGCAAACATTCGAAGAAGAGGCAACTCGTTTCAAATCACTGTTTCGCTTGGATATGATTCTGAAATGAAAAAAATTTCAGAGCGGACAACATTTAAACCAGACTTATACACAGAAAAAGGAAACAAAAAATCAGACAGGACTTTGCTAAAAGAAGCCGAAAATTTTGCCAGGGAATTTGAAAGAGAGATTTTGGAAGGTGGAAGGCTCACCGGTGATAAGATTACTTTCAGGGCATACTATAATGACTGGAAAGAAAAATACGCCAAAAATAATTTAGAAGCAACCACGATCGAGGGATACGACCTTCAAATCAACGGTAAGGTCATGAAAGAAATCGGACATTTAAAGATGTCAAATATTTACCCGCTCACCATTCAAAACCTATATGATAAATTACAGCAAAACGGCATCTCCGCCACCACAATATCCAAAATACACAATATTTTATCAGGACTATTTAAAATCGCCAGAAAATGGAGAATTATAAAACACAATCCCTGCGAAGATGTTTTTAAGCCTAAGACAGAGTATAAAGCTGAAAACGTAAATTGCTGGACGCTTGAGCAAGCACAGACCTTTCTGGAATTGATTAAAACGCCTTTGCCTATAAAATATAAGGACAGACAAAGAAAATCCAATACAGGGGCATTCTATGATGTAAAAGGGTACACCGAATATCGGCGTCTTGACCTGCAATACATTGTCATGTTTGAAATCCTGATTTTCTGCGGATTAAGAAGAGGTGAACTGATTGCGTTAGAGTGGAAAGATTTTTCTTACAAGGACAAATCCCTCAGCGTCAATAAAAGTACAGCTTTTGTGAATAATAAAATGATAGACAAGTCTACAAAAGGGCACAGAGTCAGACAGGCTCCTCTGCCAGAGTTTTTAGCAGACGATCTATTGCATCTGAAGCAGCAGCAAAAGGAATATATGCTTTCCTTAGGCGACAAATGGCGCGGTCCCAGAAATGACACTCAAAAAATATTTATACAGTACAACGGCGAACAAATGTATTTATCTACCCCTTATAATAAATTCAAAAGCATCATACGCATGTGCAACACAGCGATCCAGGACGACTCCAAGAAACTTCCTGAAATTACACTGCACGGTTTGCGCCACACAAATGCCACGCTACTGATATCAGAAAACACAGATGTTCGAACCGTTTCCAGCCTTCTCGGTCATCAGCAGACTTCTACCACAATGAATATTTATGCACATTCTTTGCATAAAAAAGAGAAAGAAGCTGTTGACGGTCTTGCAAAAATCTTAAATTCTAAAACTGTAGTTGTCAAATAGTTGTCAAAACATCATAAAACGAAGAAAAGCACCCTTTCCCGGGTGCTTCTTATTTACCGCAAACGGCGCAAATACGCCATTTCTTATAAGCCGAAAATCGGACTTGAACCGACGACCCCTTCATTACGAGATAAAATTACCACTTTTTTTCTCTTGTTTTATCTTTAATAAAAGCTTGAAAAACATCGCAAACATAAGGTTTCGGACTATCGCTTTTATTTTTTTGTTTTGTATCTTTTGATAACTTTTTAAAATAGTAGTAGTCAAATAGTAGTCAAATCGGTAAAACGATCGAATTTATAATGTTTGAATATTTATGCAACACGGAATTATTATAGAAAAACCGCCCCTGCTTAAGGAGGCGGGATGAAAAAGAAAAAATTAACAGGTAGTATTTACTATACTATACGTAGAAAAAAATATCTATAATATCGGAAAACTCCTTCTTATTCTCTTGACTTTACGCCTATATAGGCGTATAATATAATTAAAGATAAGGAAAGGAGATCATTAAAATGACAATAAATGAAATCAAAAAAATCATCGAAGAGGGAGCTTTTGAATATTTTGGACTTCGTGCCGATAACATGATATACAATGCCGGGGATATATGTGAAAATTCACATCAGCTTTTCCAGGATCCGGATTTTGACGAAGAAGGAGAGTTGATCTACCCGGAAGTCGAAGATCCGGAAAGCCCTTATTATGGTTTTTTCGATGCCGGCGAACTTGACGGAACTTGTGCAGTAAAGGTAACGGCAGATTCTATCGAAAAAGCGATTGAGTCAGTTAAAATATATAGCGGGGACCATGTGTATTTTATAGGTGGAGATTATGTAGAATATGGGTACGACGAAGACGAAATAATAATCAGAGACGCCGAAGTTTTGGGGGTGATCGCATAATGAAAAAAAGATATCCCGACTGTACATCAAATGGAATGTGCGGAGCCTGCTCTCTCTCCAGCAGGGGGCGGGATTGCCACAACAACAAAATAAACAGCATCTTATATAATCGCTCCCTTATGGGAATGACTCAAAAAGAGCTGGCTGGAAAAGCCGGAGTCGGAATCCGGCAGATCCAGAAGTATGAATCCGGTGAATACAACACCGGAAATATGACTTTAAAAAATGCTATTGCCCTGGCCGATGCCCTGGAATGTGAGGTAAGGGATTTGCTATGAAAGATTTGACCGGAAAACGTTTTGGAAAACTCATCGTCATAGGGAAAACTGAACATCGAATATCCGGCTCTGTGGCCTGGATTTGTAAATGTGATTGCGGAAACAAAACAAAGGTGTCCACAAGAGACCTTAATAGAGGTGCTGTAAAAAGCTGCGGATGCCTTAAGAAGGAACGCTACGACATTATAGGAAAACAATTTGGTGAATTGACGGTTATCAAAAGAGAATCTTATGGCCCTCACGCTTCGTTTTTGTGTAAATGTAGTTGCGGAAATACGGTATCTGTAAGAGGGGATAGCCTAAGAAGAGGAAAGACAGTCAGCTGCGGATGCTTGAAGTCTACTCCGCAAAAAGCAAAGCAATTAAAAGATAGCAGGCACATCGTGGACCATACCTCAAACGTGTTTTTTAAAGGGACTGTGTCCAAAAACAGCATAACCGGGATTAATGGCGTTACTGTCGTGAGAGGAAAATACAGGGCATATATCGGATATAAAAACAAAATATATCATCTGGTTACAAGCAATGATTTAAGTATTGCAAAGCAGGCAAGGGTTGAAGCAGAAAAGGCTGTAAAAAACGGAACTTTCGAAGAATGGATTTCTGTTTTAAGGGAAGAAAGGAGGCAAAAAGGGAATGAGAAAAATAACCGATTTGATAGATGACGCATTGAAAGAAAACGACTACAAATTTCGCATCAATTTTTTACTGGGAGGATTAATGTCTTGCGAGTCAAATGACAGTGTGGAAAAAGAAAGGCAATCCACTGCACACTTAAAAGAGATTATGGAATATATAAAAGAATTGCATTTTGATGATAAAGAAAAAAGTGAATACTTTAAAGAGATAGAACGAATCATATCCTCTTATTTAAATTACGCCCCGGAGCAATAAGCCCCGTGGGGTGTATTTTTTTAATTAATTTTGAATCCAGGCGTAGCCATTTTCACAAAGTCACTTGTTGAATAACGAGAGAACAGCATGTTTAGATATAGTCCATATTGTCCCTTGTCAAACGGACGTTTCAATAAGTTTTCGACACTATTCTTGATCTTGGCTGTAAATCTTTCCGAAAATCCAACAAGTCTTAATGCTTCCAGCTTTCCGGTGCTGGTATCAAATAACATGATTGTCGTTGCTAATCCTTTTCCCTGCTCTGTATGTATGCTTGTTAAATTTCTGCTTAGATGAGGCGTGTACGGCGCATCCATCCAATTTAGAGAACCGAATTTCACGAGAAACATCATTGCGTCAGAGAAGTCTAACAACCTGATTTCGAATCTCTTGTCTGATTTAAAATTCTCGGTTTCCTTTGCTGTAGGCCTGTTAAAATACACAGCAATAGTTGCTCCGTCGTCTGCAATATCAAAGTAACATCCCTCTGTATGTCCTACAATTTCTGGGTAGACTTTCCCAACTTCGTATTTTTTCATCTTTCTTCCTCCTTTTTTCTTAATTTACCACGTATGTTGACGTTCCTGTTTTGTCTCAATACCGTTTTCTGTTACTTTCAGGTATCTTACAACCCAATCCCAGTCACATTCTTCCCTAGGATCGTTGCAAGGCTCCATTCCCTTCGCATACACAACCCATTCTCCGGTGCGTCTGGATTCTTCAAGTTCTTTGGCGTGTTCCTCTTCAAAGTACTCCTTTCTGAATTTTTCTTGCCACATATTTTCTTCTTGTGCTTTCTTCTCTTTCAGATATGCCATTATCTGCGGTTTATGTTTTCGTACATACTTAAGATCTTCTTTTTCGATTTCCGGATCTATTATTAACCCTTCGCCTTTTGCAAGAGTATATCCAATTTTTATATTCCATTTTTTTATTAATTCAATCATTTTTTTCATTTACATTTCCTCCTGAAAATATTATATAAAAAAATTAAAAGTTTTTCTAGTTCTTTATCTCTTTTATTATGTCTTTATTATATAACCTTTCTGAGTTATAGTCAATACTTTTTATAACTTTTTTTGATTATTTTTTGTTGACATTTTGAAACATAAAAATTACTATATTAATATAAGCAAAAAGTAGGAGGACAAACACATGATAAAGTATAAATTTGACGTTTCACAGGCATTGGCAACCGCTGGAATGACAGCATACAAAGCCAAAAAAACAGGGATAATAAGTCAAAATACATGGCGTAAAATCAAAAACGGAGATACAAACATTAGCATGGAGTCGTTAAACCGCATATGTGCTATACTCAATATGCAACCGGAGCATATACTGTATTATTGTAAAGACGATGAAGAGGAAAAAGAAATCCTAAAAAAATTTAATGAATAACCTTGATATTATAACTTTATTAAGTTATAATATAATTAAGATAAGGGTAAGGCAAGGAGGAAGAAATATGAAAAATACAAAGTTTACAATCAAATTACACAGACGGAAATCGAAGTCACAGAGGAGTGGCTCGATGACATTCCGATGAAAGAAAATATTGAAAGATTATTACTATTCTATCTAGATGGAAGTGGAGAAAATCTCGAAGTGACATATGATGACGGTTTTAAAAAGAAAAGCCGGAGATTGCTCCCCGGCCTGATGATTATTTTACGGCGGAAAAATTTTAAAAAATTGCTCTTATGGTATTGACTATTGGTTACCAATATGTTATTATATAATCACAGAAAGGGAACGGAGGTAAATGAAGATGAAAAAATATAACTTATCAAACATCATGAAAAGAGCGTGGGAAATGGTTAAAAATATGGGAATGACAATTTCCGAAGGATTAAAAAAAGCATGGAGGGAAGCAAAAATGAAAAAAGAATTAATCGGAACACCTAAACAAGTAGCATGGGCACAGGATATCATTGATGACGCTATGAACACAATCAATGCAAACATCAAAAGAGCAGGAGAAAACGAAAACACAAAAAAATTATTAGGTTTTGACATATGGATGGAAATCAAAAATCAGGTTGTAAATCTTATCGATTCAACAAATGAAGCAAAAGTATTTATCGAAAATCGTGATGTAATTTCTCCTGACAGAATCATGAGAGTTTTTGATGAGATGCATATGAGAGAACAAATTAAAAAGCACATGTAAGGAGTGTAAGATGTATATAAAAGGTATTGGAGTTATTAAAAAAGAAAAAGCAATGTCAATCTTGACAAGCGAAGGTAAACACGCTGTAAAATCCGGAGATATTACTACCAATGAGTTGGGAGAAATATATAAGCTGGAAATGGTAAAAAGATTGTCAAAAATAGGCAGAAACGGATCTACTTTTTCAAACTGCTATAAGTGGATTCCTGATGAGTTGAAAGACGAACTTAGTCCAGAAAACTTGGCGAAACTCACGGACTGTTTTTATAATTGCTATAGTGCAGGGAAAAACCAAAAGTAAAAAACAGGGCAAAGCCCTGTCTCTACAAAATTGCATTAAATACTATTATTTCAATCCGTGTCCGCCGGATTGCTAGCGGATCCGTATCAGAGAGCAATCCACTCTGTACGACAATCTTATTATATATCAGGAGGGAGCATAATGCAAGTAAACCGAAATGTTATTTTTAACAGGGCTGGAGGAAACGCATCAAAAAATGCTATGACATACAAAATAAATATTCCGGCCGATATGATAAAAGGGCTAGGAGTAACAGAAGAAGATAGATCTGTAATTTTGGATTATGATAATGGTATAATAACCATAAAAAAATCCCCGGAGCAATAAACTCCGGGGAAAATTTTATTTTACATATGTTTTTTTGTTATAGTATGCAGCGATCCAGCCGGATGGGCATTTAATCCAGATGTTACTTCCGGATTTCTTTACCTGCTGGCAGGTGATTCTCGTACCTTTATCCAAACATCCATTTCTATCTTTATCGTGTTTCCGTCCATCTGCCGTAAGTTCGCTGTGTTTTTTGGCACGATAATTGGTTCCTGCGCCGGTACGGACTACCATGTTGCTCTGCAGTGTGTAAGTATTCCCTACCTTATAAGATGGCGCGCTGGATGTGGTTTTGTTTCCGCTGCCGGAACTTGCACTTCCAGATGTACCGGATCCACCTGATACAGTTTTACCAATTACCGCCTCTACAATTGCTTTTGCGCACTTATCAACATTCCATTTTGATTTGTCAGTTTTACTATCTACAAAACAACATTCTACCAAAATGGCAGGTGCGGTTGTATGATTAAGTACATACAGATTATCTCTTTCTTTTGCCCCGCGATTCTTAATTTTCAATGCGTTTGCCACTGCTGCACTTACTTTTCCTGCATATGTTTTTCCTTTGCTGGACGTGTAGTATACCTCACATCCCGTTCCTCCACCTGCATTTAAATGGATGGAAATATCCAAATCTACCGTGTGTGCATTGCATTTTGCTACGATATTGGCCAGATTTTTGCTCTGCGTGGTCCCGGCATCGTCCGTGCAGTCATAAACCGTGTGACCAGCAGCCCTGAGATATTTAATCACTGCGTCTTTCACTTTCCGGTCTTCGGTCACTTCATCCAGATAACCGGATGCTCCTGGAACTTTTTTATTATGTCCACCATGTACATTATACTTTGCCATACTACTCTGCCTCCTTCAATTCTTTTTCTGCTTCTGCGATCTCTTCCGGTGTCGGTTCAATCCCTTCATCCAGTTCATATCCTGCTTTCTTTAATTCTTCCATAACTATACCTCCTTTACTGTGTATTCCTCTTCTGTTTTTACCTCCGGCAGTCCTTTAATAGATGTCAATAAAGACGCCACTCCTGCCAGTGCCGCTGTCCCGGCTACAACCTTCCAGTCCACTGCTGTAATGGTCGCAGATGCCGGCAGCATTGCTACAGCTGTCTGTGCCATCGTCTTTACTGCTCGGATTCCTGCCGCTTTTGCCCATGCTTTATATTTCTTCATTCCTCATTCTCCTTCCTGATTTCTTCCTTGATTTCATCTCGTATCTCATCAATCCTCTTCCAGATACTCCGGATTTCTGCCTCTGTCTTGATCTGCCTTTCCGTTAATGCCTGGATCTGGCTGTTGATCGCTTTGATATCCGATCTGGTCTCATTCGTCGTTGCGCAGATCTGGTCAAGTTTCATGTTGGCCTTCAATACGCCCTGGCTGTCCTGCTGGATATCTTTTTTCCGGTTCGCGAAAAATGTGGCCGCCGCAACCAGTAAAGAGGACACGGATACTAATATAGATACGTCGATTACCGTTCCTGGGTTCATCCTGTTCTTATCTGCTCCTTTCTTTGGATTGTTGCATAAAAATAAGACCCTTTAAGGTCTTGCTCTAATCTCCATATGATCACCCACCTTATGCATCTTCCCATGCCTGTGGGTATTCTATCGGGCTAAAATTTGTATCCTGGACACATTTCTTTATGCTTCCGTCCGTCCAGATCATGT
>ERZ1643251.2447-NODE-2447-length-18908-cov-8.464966_pt1 | contig 18908 bp, 12 predicted proteins | sample MGYA00579261_ERZ1643251 | MGnify/ENA primary metagenome ERZ1643251 (study PRJEB29033, sample SAMEA4952267) | chicken gut metagenome | biome: Broiler Chicken; feature: Gastrointestinal Tract; material: Caecum | place: Ireland | collected 2018 | study: Broiler...
CCTCCGAAATCGGCACAAAACTTAATATGCTGCTATGGCTCAGCAGGTAGAGCACGTCCTTGGTAAGGAAAAACAGGCAGCGCTGACAGGGGCGCCGAACCCCTCCGAAATCGGCACAAAACTTAATATGCTGCTATGGCTCAGCAGGTAGAGCACTTCCTTGGTAAGGAAAAACAGGCAGCGCTGACAGGGGCGCCGAACCCCTCCGAAATCGGCACAAAACTTAATATGCTGCTATGGCTCAGCAGGTAGAGCACTTCCTTGGTAAGGAAGAGGTCACCGGTTCAAATCCGGTTAGCAGCTCCAGACGAGAAACCACAAGATATTGTGGTTTTTCTCTTATTTCAGAGCTGAAAAACCACAAGAGCGCCTTATAAGCAAAAGTTGTAGCAAACACGGTAGCAAACACTTTTACGAATCATTCTCGTTATTCGGGACATTGAACCGTCATCTCGGGCGACCCTTTTTTTGGACTGTCTAAGACGGTCAAAAACTGCCTTTTTCGGTCGTTGTAGCAAACAATAGCAAACAACTGCCACGACCGTTCTTCGACGGCGAAAAATTTTTTGTTTTCAACAGCGTTTTCGCCACTGTTTTCTTTTGCCCCGTTTTTGAGCGCAATAGCAAACAAATAGCAAACACTTTTCACAGCAAAAAAGCCGCCGCATTTTCAGCGTCGGCTCATTGCAGAGAAGTGGTGTCATCTTTTCTTTTTCGGGTCGATGCCTCCTTCGTCTACTGTCTTTATCAATTCGTCTATCGACGACACGCCGTAGCCGTTCATCAGACGGGCGATGTTTTGCAAAAACTCGTCTCCGCTTGCGGAAGATTTTTCTTCGGATTCTGTCGGCGGTTCGATGTCTTGTCTCGGTAAGCCGATCGGCTGTCTTGCTTGACTATCTTGCATTGCCTGACGTGAGCGTTCTTCGGACGCATAGCGTTCGTCGAACACATCGATAGCCTTTTGCAAGTATTTGTTGGTGGTTGCGGTGTTGTAGATCATTGTCGTCTCCACCTTCTTGTGCCCCATCAGCAATTGTATGACCTTTGGGTTCTCCTGCGCTTCAAAGAGCGTGTTGGAAAATGTGTGGCGCAATCTATAAAAATGAATGCCGGCGTCTCCCAATCCGTGTTTCTTCAAAAACCGCTTGAACATAGTATTCGTGCCGTAGTAGGAGCGCATTTTGCCGTCGCTTGTGGAAAAGATGAAGTCCTCGGGATTGATGAGCGAGACTTTGTTCATCAGCTCTTGGATAGCGCGGAGTTTTTTCCAATCTACAAGCGCTTCGACGAGAAGGTCGGGAATAGGCAAAACTCGCACGCTGCCTGCCGTCTTGGTCTTGCCTACAACGCATTCGCGTTTGATCACGTTGCCGTTTTCATCAAAAGTGGTTTCAACGGTCTGGGCGCGGACGACGGAGAGCGTTTTGTTGTGTTCGTTGAAGTCTTTCCATCTGAGCGCAAGCACCTCGCCTATGCGCAATCCTGCAAACATGGACGTCATACACAAGGGCTTGAACAATATGCTTCCTTGCAATGCTTGCAAAAACTTGTCGCGCAATTCTTCCGGGATCGCCTTGTATTCCTGCTCCTCCGCGGCGCGTTTCGTCTTGCGCTCATGCGCTTGCAACCGCACCTTGTCCGCCGGGTTTCTGTCTATGATCTGCTCGTCTATGCAATATTCGAAGTATTGTCTGAGCTGATACTTGACGTGCTTAACCGTATCCAGCGCATAACCGCGATCAAGCATTTCTCCGAGGAATGTCTGCAAAAGATCGGTTGAGATGTCTTGTGGCTGATAATTACCCATATAGGGATAGATGTATCGCTTGGCGTTGACGATATACCGCTCAAAGGTGCGGGCGGATATCGTGCGCTTTTTGTATTTCAACAGCCAAAATTGCATATGCGATTTAAGCGGAATATCTATCCGCACGGTATGCTTGCGCGGACCGCCTTTGGGAATGAACGGCGCAAGATTGGCTATGGCTTCCGTGCGCGTTTTGCCGGATACGGCTTTGCGTATTTGCTTGCCGTTTTCGTCATAGCCTATCGTGGCTTGCGCGATCCAAAGTCCGCGCTTGTTCTTATAGACGGTGCCTTCGTGGTTTGCTCTCTTTGAAGACGTCTTTTTAGCGCCCATTGAAATCACCTCCCGCACTTTCACGCATTTGCCATGCGACAAAGTTGAGTATGCTGACCACCTGTCGCTTGCCCACTTTCACGACGGGGAACCGGCGGCTTCGCATGAGCAGACGGACGTTGTCGCGTCCGAGTCCCGTGAGTTTGATGAGATCCTCGCAATCGAGGAACGTCTTGCCGAACATTTCGCTGAGCCTCTTGGTTTCCGCCGCGATGACTTCTTCGATTTTGATGTTGTTCAAGTGTATTTTTCGCCTATGGGCAAAAAGCCGTCTTTTCCGTGTCCCATTTGCACCGTATCCGTTTTGCGGCAAGTCAAGCAAGCCGTCCTTCTTTGATACGCTTTTGCCATAAATGCTGCCTCCTGTTAGTGTATTCAAGGGCAAGATCGGGAGCCTTTCTTTCTGCGTGCGGCGTTCCCGTTCTGTCCTTGTCTGCAGTATAGCAAAAAGCCCTTGTGCTTTGGAAATGGGCGCGCAATGGGTGCAGAATGGGTAAAAGCACGATCGCAATGGGTCAGGAATGGGTGTACAATGGCTGTACAATTGGTCTGCAGTGGGTTGGCAGTGATTTCGGAGCATCGCCTCCGAACTTCGGAACATCATATCTATGTCCTCCTTGTTCTTTATTTGTCTTTCGACGCCTCGGAGAAAATCGGAAAAGGACGGATATGTCAAGGAAAAGCAAAAATCATTGCGTTTATGTTATGCTGTTGAGCGGTTTGAGCAATCATTTTTGCCCTTGACATAGACGAAGTTTTCCGATACCCACAAAAACGAAAGACAAATTTGAACTTTTTATTTGACAGTCCGTGTATATGCACACTGCGAGCTTTACACGGGTCCGATTATTTGATATAATAGTTATAAAAGTATAAGGGAGCTTATGGGCAAGACGAATTTTTCAAAGATCAAACTGTTGAAAATCTGGGAGATCCTCAAACAAGAAAGCGATGAGGACCGTCCTTTGACGACTTCAATGATCATCGATCGTCTTGCCGACCACGGAATAAGCTGCGACCGACGCACTTTGTATGCGGACATCAATGAACTCATCAAAAACGGTTACGACATCAAATATCGTCACGGACAGCATTCAAATCTGTATTATATAGAAAAACGCGCGTTCGATATTCCCGAACTTCGCATTATGATGGACGCCGTTCAAGCCGCCAATTTCATCACCGAACAAAAGAGTGCAGAATTAATAGACAAGATCGCAGCGCTCGGCGGCAGCAATCAAGCAAGATTGCTCAAAAGCAACGTCGTGGAATTCAATACCACTAAGCACAGCAACGAGGACATCTATCTCAATGTCTCCACTCTGTCGGATGGTATTTCTTGCGGCAAGAAGGTGTCCTTCCGCTATTTCGACCTCGATTGCAATAAGCGCGTGCTGCGCAAAAACGGCGATAAGTATATCGTCAATCCCGTCAATCTCGTCTACACCAACGACAACTATTATTTGATAGGCTATCACGACAACCATAATGCCGTGACGACTTATCGCGTGGACAGAATGCAGGACGTGGAAGTTACAGATGCGGATATCAATGCCGCTGCCCGCCCGCAATCTCTCGACATCTCCGAACACCGCAAGCAGGCCTTTTCTATGTTCGGAGGCGAATCGGTCGAGGTCTACTTCGAAGCGGACAAAAGCATTCTCGACGTCATCTACGACAAATTCGGCGAAGACTTGCCCATATATTGCAAGCCCGACAACCGCGTCACCTTCTCCGCCACCATTCAACTCAGCCCCGTCTTCTTCGGCTGGTGTTGCATGCTCGGAGAGAAATTGAAGATCGTCGGACCGGAGAGTGTGCGCTCAACGTTTAAAAACCAACTTTCATTTATTTCTTTTAGATATCAATCTTAACGGAGTGGATTTTACAAATGATCAACAACAGACCATGGGACATATATGAAAGCGCTTTGTTGCTTGAAACCTGTTTAAAAATCGAAGCTGGCGAACAAAGCATGTCGGCAGCATGTGATACACTCTCTAAAAATCTTCGTCTAATGGCAATTAAGCAGGGAGAAAATGTTTCTGCTACCTTCAGAAACTATAATGGCATAAGTTGGCAAATTAGCTTGATGAGAAAAGCACTTCACACAAATAGACATTCTGTTCTTCATCTTAATGAGGTATTTCGCAAGATTGTTGACTTATATTTTGTTGATAGAGTTGAATATACTCGCATTTTGAAAGAAGCGCATAATAAAATTGAAGATAAAATCAACGCTCAACCAGCTCGGTTAACAGCCATGAAAGCCTTTGAACAATGGCTTGCGACGGTTATGGGCAACAAAAATGAGGCTCTTGATGTTCTCGCATTATTTCATAGAATGTCTAATGTATCAAAAGGCTATCGTAAGCTAAATTGTATGCTTTGGGACATAATGGACGAGCAGAAATATTTTGATGCGTTGAATGAAATCGAACAGAATAGCTATATCACTCATGCATTCAAAGACCTCTTCAATAAATTTAATAAAGTAGCGCATTATTATTCTGATTATTTAAGATCCGCTGAATTTAAAGAGTTTAGACAGCAACAATTGAGTGCTGTTAATAGCTCTATGTCTACACAGAATTCAACATCATTATCTTCTGTTGAACAACCGATGATTGCTGCGGATAAATCCTCATCCTTGCTGCATCGTGTAGATTTTAATAATCTAATTGATTTGTCTTATACCAAACCGACAGCTGTAGTTGTAGCACAAAAAAAGTTTATCGTTGATAGCTGGAAAGACGCTTATCTGTCATTATTAAAGGAGTTGCGCAACGACAATAAATCCGTATTCTATTCATTGTGCAATAAACAGGCTTCTTTAGTTGGTGGTGAAAGACCAGATTTTTGTTTTGAGTCGTCTATAGGTCTGTTAAGACGTGCTGCGTTTATCGGCGCCGGCAGTTTTGTTGAAACCAATTTAAGTGCCAACGAAATGATGCGCCGTATTAAACAAATCTTGGAAATGTGCAATATTAGCTTTGGACAAGTAGAAATATATTATGTTCCATCTGCGGACAGAACTACACCTTCTACTGATATTAAACATGATGAATCAAATATTCTAGACTCTAATGTTGCTAATCAAACGATTATTCAAGCAGACAAAACCAACGAAAAAGAAAAGTCGCGTTCGCATGTTACAGATAGTCGTCTGCGAGAGCTTTTAATAGCTAATTTCAGTCATGGGTTTAGATTGCATTCTATAATTGAAATTGTAAAGCTACGCAATATTGCACAGCTGAATGGACTTGCATTGTCGGACGACAATACGATTTTATTAAATCAATTAGAGCAGCTTGGTGTAATTTCAAACCAAATACTTTACATCGTTACTGATAATGCAATGGATTCTATTATCAAAATAATTAATTCCATATCTGATGCTGGCAATATAATAGCCTTCTATGAACAAATTCTATCAGTTTATAATTCTGAGTTTGTTCAATTGCATATATTCGACAGCCCTACTCTAAAAGCATACATTGAATATTGTTTACCGAATATTCATACAAGTAAAAATTTCATTTCATTTACAGAAAAGCTTTCAGAAAAAGATGCTATTATATCTGAAATTAAACGAGCATTTGGCGATACTGATTTGATGAAATATAGCGAAATTTGTTCGTTGTTACCATTTATTCCTCCTGAAAAAATAACATATCATTTGTCAATATCGACTGCATTTACTTGGGATAGTGATGATGTTTATTTTAACATATCTAGATTTATTCTTTCTCAAAATCAAAGAGAGCAGCTAGAACAATTTATATATGATGAATGCACTAAACAAGGATTTACAGCATTCCCCATACTCCCTTTGCAAGAGATTAGAGAAGAAAATTTTCAGCTATCGCAATATTCAATTTATAAAGCTATCGAAGTGCTTATATTGAAGGACAAATACACTGTTTCGGGCAAAATCATTACGTTTAATGGCACATCCGTTAGCGACAATGATCTCTTAACATCATATTGTAAAGAAAAGGACTTATGCACATTTGACGAACTAGAGATGTATTCAAAGAATCTTATTGGCGAAGCTAATCGGCAACACTTATTTCAAGCGTTATATGATAATATGGTTAGAATTGATAAAGATCGGTTTGTATCCGATCATCAGGTTTGTTTTGATATAAAACAAATTGATTTTGCGTTGTCTCAAATGATTTCTTCGCCCATAGTATCTTTATCGAATATAGTTTCTTTTGCGTTATTTCCATACTGTGGATATACTTGGAACTCGTTTTTGCTTGAAAGCTATTGTTATCGATTCAGCGAATTATATCGATATGAGACATTATCATTTAACGATAAGAATGCTGGCGTGATAATATCGCGCAATTTAAAAACAAATTATAAAAATATACTTGCAAGAGTGGTAGCGGAATCTGGTATAATATTATCGCAAGATTCAGTCATGTCTTATCTTTGTCAAAACGGCTATATTGCAAAACGCAGATATGCAGCTATTGACGAGGTGATCGAGATGGCCAAAGTCTTGCGGCAGGAGAAAAAATAACGTATGTACTCATATTCATTTGATAACGAGACAGGCGGGTTATTACTAAATTCATCGCCAACTAATTTTTCAAAAGAGCCTAGACCAGTCTATGCTCCAGAAATGGATTTACTTAATTTCAATAATTTTTGGGACTACGATAGTGCTAATATTGACGAGCCTTATTTGTGGGCAGAATCCAATGTGTATTGGTATAGGGGCGAACAAATTGCCAAATTAAAGGGTGGTAGTTTATACATTGCCCCTGAACTTATCCCAGCGCGCAATATTGATGGCGAAATTGTTCATTCAAACAAGCCATTATTACCAATAAACATTAAAAGAATGTGTGAAAAAAATTCTGAGCTAATGAATATTGTTATTAGCTCAACAGTTAAGAAAATTATCAAAGAATATGAGAAGTTTAAAAATAAGCTTGACATTTTCCATGTTGCCTTTTCCGGAGGGAAAGATAGTGCTGTTTTGCTTGACTTGGTTAAGAAATCTTTGCCTGCGGGAAGTTTCGTTGTTATTTTCGGCGATACGGGAATGGAATTTCCTGATACATATCATACGGTAAATGTAACTAACAAGTTGTGTGCTGAACAAGACATTCCGTTCTATACTGCAACATCACACTTTACTCCTGAGCAATCATGGAAAATATTTGGACCACCGGCTCGCGTTTTGCGTTGGTGCTGTAGTGTCCACAAAAGCACACCCCAGACATTACTTATGCGTGAATTAACAGGAAAAGATAATTATGTCGGACTGGATTTCGTTGGGGTGCGTAAACATGAAAGTCTTGCCCGAAGTACATATGAATATGAAAATTTCGGCAAGAAACAGCGCGGACAATACAGCTATAATCCCATATTAGATTGGACTTCCGCGGAGATTTGGCTATATATTTTTTCAAACAACTTGTATGTTAATCCTGCATATAAGAAAGGTAATTCTAGAGCAGGTTGCTTGTGCTGCCCTATGAGCAATGGCACAAGTGATTTCTTTAGATATAGTGCATATAAAAAAGAAATTGATACTTATATTGGATATATTAAGGAGTCGTATGTTTCTACGGATCCTGATAAGGTAAAATCGTATATTACAAATGGCGGATGGAATGCGCGAAACAATGGAAGAAATCTGAAAGACAACGCCTCGAAATTAATAGAATTGACCGGGGACAATGTTTTTACGATTAAAATAATGAACCCTACTACATCTTGGAATGAATGGATAAAAACTTTGGGCTCATGTTTTTCCATCAATGACACCGATTATATCGTAAAATTTGAGGGCAAATCTTATCAGTTTAGTGTGTTTCCAAAGGATAATGGTTATGATGTTGTGGTTAGCAATCAGATTGTTAATGATTCGCCAAAATTCGCTAAACATTTAAAACAAGTGTTTCGTAAAGCTTGTTACTGTGTGTGTTGCCAAGTATGTGAAACAAATTGCCGTAATGGGTGCATTAAATTTGTAAATGGAGATGTGCAAATAACTGACTGTGTACATTGCCTACAATGTCATTCAATTGATAGCGGTTGCTTATTATTCCATTCTCTGAGGCAACCGCAAGGAGGAGGACGCCATATGAAAAGTTTAAATTCTTTTGCCGATCACGCTCCTAAACGCGATTGGCTAGTTATGTTTTTTGAAATGAAAGAAGATTTCTTTACATATCATTCTTTAGGTCCGATGATGTATGATATGTTTAGACGGTTTTTGAAAGATGCCGGTCTTAATGAGAAAAATCATTTTACTCCTTTTGCTGAGTTAATAAGCAATTTGGGCTGGGAATCGCCTACCGCATTAGGTCTTATGTTGGTAAATCTTGCCATGGAAAATCCGCAAATCGAATGGTATATAAAAAATCTTTCTATTGATATGGTATACGAAAGAAGCCATGTTGAAGATATGTTGATTAACAACGATGTAAAACCCAAGGATGCAAAATCAATATGCAAAGCATTCAAACGTATTGTCGAAACTCCGTTCGGAACCAATTTAAATTTTGGCTATGTAACGAGCGATGATTGTATGGTTAGAACAAAATGCATAATGGATGACAATCGTGTCTTGCTGTATGCGTTATATAAATTTGCCGAAAAATGTAATATGGATAAAGAGTTTAACGTCTCGTATTTGTTAAACAACTTTATTGAGCGAAACACAGTAACGCCTGTGCAAATTTTTGGATTGGATGATTATGATGAGCTGAAATCTAAGCTGCTTGGATTATCATCTGCATATCCGAATTTCATTAATGCAACATTTACAAACGATCTAAAAACCGTAACATTACGCGATAAAACATCTTTGGATGTACTTGATTTGTTCAGGGAGGAGAACTAACAATGGAAAACATTAAGTACTGCGAATATTTTGATGTAGATGAAAAATATTTTCCGTGCATAGATGAATCTGCTATTAGAAACGGCGCCGATTGGACGGCAACTTATCCCCATGAAACTTTCATAAAGTTGCTGAATGCTACCGATAAAATGCTGAGTGGGACTACGAAGAGATCCGTTTGGATACATGGTGCATATGGAACCGGTAAATCTCAATGCGCTTATGCGCTTAAAAAGATATTTGAGGTATCTCCCGAGGAATTGCGTTTATATTGGAATAGCTTTCAGCAATTACAAAAGGATGAAATATTGTTGCAAAAAATACTTGGGCATAAAAGCCGCGGTATTTTGCCTGTGTATAAGTATGCTTCCGGATCAATTACCTCTCCTCAACAGTTGTTTTTTGAAGTACAGAACAGTATTAGCACGGCGCTTGTAGAACATAACATTTCATATAAGGGAGAAAAATCTTTAAAAGAAAGTATTATTTCTTGGCTTGAGGACCCTCTCCATAAAAGTTTTGTAGATGGGCTTTTAAAGAAAAGCGAATGGATGTCTTTATTCGCTCAATCTACATCTGATGAAATTATCAATACTTTGAGAAAAAGCAAAGATGTGTCTTCGCTGATTGACAACATTTTTAGAATGGCTTCTAAAGAAGGTATTACTGCGCTTAATCTAACGGCTGATTCTTTACGAGACTGGATTTTGGATGTTATCCACTCTAACAATAATCTGCAGATAGTATTAATTTGGGATGAGTTTAGCGACTTTTTTCGACAAAATCGTAATTCTTTGGGAGAGTTTCAAAAATTGGTGTCTATTTGTCAAGAAGCACCATTCTACTTTATTATTGTTACGCATCCCTTCTCGTCTATTTCCTCTAATGATGAGGCGTGGAAAATCGTCCAACAACGATTTGATACCGTTGAAATTTCTTTGCCTGACAATATAGCGTTTGAGCTTATTGGACATGCTTTTAATATAAAGAGTGCAGCGAAGAGTCAATGGATTGATCTGGCTGACGATCTTAATGCGCGCCTTGTATCTTCACGCAATGCCGTAATGAAGGCCGCGGATATAGTGGATTCTAATGTGATGCGTAATATTTTACCGATTCATCCTATGGCAGCTTTGGTTTTAAAGAACATTGCCTCTGCCTTTCAGTCTAATCAGCGTAGTATGTTTGATTTTATTAAAACTGCTAAAGACGATAAAGTTCAGGCTTTTCAATGGTTCATAAGAGAGACAGGACCTTTCAGTGATCGTCCTTTGCTGACAATTGATATGTTGTGGGACTTTTTCTATACTAAAGGTCACGAATATTTATCTCAAGACATCCGGTTGATTTTGGACATCTTTCCTCAGCAAGCACAGTTGACTAATGCCGAACAGGTGGTATTGAAAACTGTTTTGATTATGAAGGCCATAGATATGCGTCTTGGTGGAACGCTGAAAATCTTAAAGCCTACAGATCGAAATTTGAAATATGCTTTTGAAGGAGATTCTTCTGAGTATGAAACATCTTGTTGCAGTATTGCTAAGGCTCTAGTCAATAAAGGTATTTTGATACAAACACCTTCAAGCGATGGTCAAGCAGAATATTCCACCGCTGTGTTGGCTGGTGACAATAAAAAAATAGATGACTTGAAAAAAAGAATACGGGATGAACATAACATCGACCGTCTTGTTCAGTCTGGTGGAGATGATTTGAAAAAATCTTTAAATTTGACGCCTGCATTAAGTCTGAGATTTACTCCGCATAACGACGGTTCTTTACCAATAATAACATTTACCAATTATAAAAAAGCTCTTGATTCTTTCAAGCATAAAGATTTTGATTGGCGATTTGTTGCTGTATTAGCATTGGCGAAGACTGATGAAGAAGCGCAATCCTTTAGAACAGCGTTAAGACAATACTTGCTAAGCAACGAATGGACTAATATTGTAGTTATTGACGCGTTGGACTCGCCCTTGGGACTAACTGAATTCGATAAATATGTTGAGCATTCTGCAATGTCTACATATTATTCAGGCAATAACAAACAACAGTCAGAAGCTGAGAAGCGTAAAGCTGATGAGGTTTTGCAACGGATATGGAAAAGTAAAATCTCTTGCGGACAATTCGTTGTTTATTCTTCAAATAGTAAGCAATTCGAATCTGCGAACGGATATCAAAACGTGCATGCTATTTTGAAAGAGATAGTATTGTCAAAATTTAATTACGTTTTTGATTTCAAGCCCGGACTTACAGAGACACAACTTAAATTAACTCAGGCAAAGCAATCTGCCAGATATGGTATCGGGGATATTGATGTAAAGGGCGTGATGTCAAATTGTGACAAGAATTTATTGTCGAAAGTTTGGGGGAAACCTGATTATTGGAAAGATCCTATCCTATCTGATGAACCGATTGTAAAAATTAAAATATGTGTTGAAGAACTAATACAATCTAGTTTTTCATCGTCGGGGAAAATTGATATATCAACGATTTATGATATGTTGATGACGGATTATGGCTTCTCATCGTGCAACGCAACCGCTTTTGTGGTAGGATTCCTGCTGAAAGAATACAGCAAAGATCCTTATCGCTTTACGGACAACTCCGGATTTCGAGATGCGATGTCACCAGACAGGCTCGCTGAAATGATAAGTCTTTATATGACAAAACAAAGTTCTACATCCATAGTGAGTTTAACGGATGAAGAACGTGCGTTCTACGATACCGCCGAGATCGCGTGGGGCGTTAATCCCAATATTGCCTCTTCACCACAAAAAGTAGGAGAGTCTATTATCGTAAAAATGCAGGATTTGCAATATCCGGTTTGGTGCTTAAAAGAGTTGGATAGCGATAATGTGTATGATGTTGTTGAAATGTTTATAGACTTGATTCAAACAGATAACAGCAACAAAATGCACGAACTTGCAAATAGAATAGGTGTAGTATCAAAGCAAAAGGCAAATCTTGCGAGTAATATGGCAAAATTGCTTACGAAAGAGAACTGCTATAATGGTATGCTTTCATTCGTAGAACAGTTTGCAGACGGATATTTGATGTCACTCGCTAAATCTATTGGGAATGTAGATTCTCTAATGATGCGAGTAAAAGAGCTTTACAAGATAGAGTACTCTGCTCTATGGCGTGAAGACACAGGCGTAGATCAATTACAGACATTGATTTCTGAATTTGAGATGATCAAGTATACAAACGATCTTTTGAATATACATGTCGATTCTGTAAAAAAGATTTACGATAAATGGCAAGAGAAATTAAAATTTACGCCATATCCGTGTGATGCCATTAAGCAACAACATCCGACACTTAGCACATTCTTTGAATGTCTTAGAAAAATTTATAATAAGCAGCAACTGCTGCCGGATGAAATTAAGATTTTTGCTGAAACGATGACGGAGAATTTTGATGCTATCAATGCAATTCTTAATTCTCCTATTGACGATTTTTGCATAATCTATGCCAATTATCTCACTGGCTTAACGGATAATGCTTGTGAAGATGTTATGAATACTATTTCAGGTGTTTTTGATAAAACTATTACTCAAAGCAATTCTGAAATTAAAACTGCTGCGGATAACTATAGAAAAAAACAACTCCGCACGCAATTGACAAATCTTTGGTATCAAAAAACAAGAAGTAAAACACCTCTTGATTGGTCGAGTAAGGCTCGTACGCCTATATTGATTTGTGTTGATGATGCAGAATACGAAAAGGCTCGAAAACATTTTAATACGATTAACAGCCAATATCCGATAGAGTCTGATGTCAAGGCTGCGCTGGAATATATATCAAATGCCGCGTACCTCGAAAAGCTTGACGATACTGCTTATCAAGATCAAATGTTTAGAGAAAAATTGATTGGAGTTTACGCTCCTCTTCTAAAGGATTTGGATGAAGTTCGCAACAATCTTGAGAGCACCGGAATCCAAGCGTACGATTGGTCTGGCAATCCTGTTGTACACAAAACTATAAGAGAAATGGCAAGAAACATCTACTTTGCCGGAGGAAGTGATGATGCTTTAAATATCATTGAATCTATGAATGCCGATGATATGAAAAAATGGATCAAAGAACTCGTGCAAAACAATATTGAGATAGGAATTGAAATACTTATCTCCAAGAAGGACTAAGCTATGAATACAACGATAGAAGATTATTTGGGTAAGGTAAAGGGATTTCCGCTGCTGTGTGCAGTTGGTGATTCTCTATACAAATCCTTTTTAGACGAACTTCACCAGTTTGGATGTAAGGAACTTCGTCTAAGTGATTATTGTATGAGTTCAGATAAATTTCCGGATTTTGATAGATTGATCGATGATATCCGAACCGGAGATATAGATTATAGATCAAATAAGTATGTTGTGCTAGGTATTGGAGAGTATTTAGCCCTAAAAGGAAAAGATGAAGCTGATAAGACGTTGGCCCGCCTTAAAGATCTCACTCTGGGCAACGCTCGTGTTATAGTCTTATTGCGCGGAATCACTGCCCAAGTAATGCAGTTGTTTGAGCGGGATCCTCGAATAGAAGCTCAGGGGCGTGGATTGATTTTAGATGCCCCTCAATGTAATCTTTCTATTACCAATAATGTCTTTCTGGCATGTAAAGGAAGAGGCGAAGGATTTAAAGGTTTGTTGCGACAATTGGAAAACGGTAAAACCGGTAAAGTAACTGCATCGACTATTTTGTTGCTTGATAAATCGACGATACCCGTCAAAATCATCTCGTCATCTTATGATGCGGTTTGTTTCGTTTCAAATAATGCCATACCTAAAGAATTGGGCAATGAGGCATTATGGGATCAAATGGCTGATGAATTGCATAAACATTCGAAACTCTCTAAAATGTTCGAGCGCAATTCATTTAGCTTGGATACTTTGTATGAAGATTTTTATAGCAATTTAAACGGACTAGAGTTCAAAAATTGGTTATACTATGTGTTTTTATATGTTAATCGAACCAATGTCTCTAATTCATATTTGCAATATCTTCTTGCAAAAAACTTGGAGTTTGGGCAATTTAAAAAGGCTGTAATTTCGGAAATAACATCTATTGCGCCAGAGTCTTCCAATTACCAAATTTATTATAAAGATAGAAAACGTCTTCTAAAAGAATACAGAGATGCAGATCTTGCTGATTTTATTGCCGAATTGGAATCCGTTTCCGATAATGCTATTTACTATTATACCGACAATACAAAACAGGAGCGCTATGCAATAATTATTTGGTTGGCTAGACACGAAATCAATCCTATACTTGAAAATATTTATCCTGCGTTATGGCAATATCTCAGTCGCTACGAATTTGTTGATTTGCCAATTGCAAAAGAGCTTACTGAGTACTTTGATTTGTATAAGCAGCAAAAAGTTAAGAATAAAATCCATCCGGATTTTTTAAGTTTGGTTGAAAATTATGCCAATATAAAGCTGTATGCTTCACTGAACACAAGAGATAATGAAATTAACGCCATCCCCGAAAAGGAATCAACTATGCTTTATTGGGTAGATGCGCTTGGTGTTGAATATTTATCTTATATTGTTTCCGCAGCTAAAAAATATGGTCTTGCAGTTCATATAGATATTGGAAGAGCCGACCTGCCTACCGTTACCGATATCAATAAAGGTTTTTATTTGAATTGGCCTGGTCCCTATAAATATAAGGATTCTCGCTTGGATGATGTCAAACATAAAGAAGCCGGTGGATTTTTCTATACAAACTGCACCTACCCTATTCATATAGAGGAAGAACTTAATATCCTTGATAATGTCATTGGCTTGGCTGCACAAAACTTGGCTCAACATAAGTATAAGTCATTTGTGATCGCAAGTGATCATGGAGCATCGCGATTGGCTGTGCTTGCTAATCAAGAAGAAAAATACGAAACAGATACAAAAGGCGAACATTCCGGTAGATGCTGTAAAGCATTTCCTGATTGTGATTTGCCCTATAAAATTGAAGAGAATGGATACTATGTTTTAACAAATTACGGAAGATTTAAATATAGCAGAGCTGCAAATGTAGAAGTTCATGGCGGCGCATCTCTTGAAGAGGTCATCGTTCCGATGATTACGCTAAAACTTAAATCTGACATGCCGACAATACGTTTGGTAGGCGAAAAAAATATTTATGCAGATCGGCATGATGGAACTACTATAAAAGTATATATTTCATCTCAGGCGCAAAATTTGTCATATAAACTGCGTTTTGATGGCAATGATTATGCCCCGAAAGAGTGCGCTAACAACACATATACTTTTGTATTGCAAGATGTTAAGCGCGCTCGCAAAAATTGTATTGCAACCATCTATGATGGTCAAGATTTGCTCAAAGAAATTTCTTTTGATATCAAGAGCAAATTAGGTGGCTCAAACACGGATTTTGATGATCTGTTCTAATGGAGGAAAATATGACTACACTTGAAAAACTTCGCGATTGCTTTGATGAGATGTTGGTTTATAAAGATTTAAAGAAAACCAATTTCTTTTCTGCATTAAGCTTGCCTTCGTTTATGCGTGATTGGCTCTTAAAAAAGTTCGAGAATGATTCGGGTGAATTTGATAAAGAGCAGCTTACCGCGTTCGTTAAAAAGTATATCCCGAGAAAAGATGATTGGATCTCAATAAAAAATAAAGTCGTCGTTGAGGGTGTTGGATGTAAATTTTTGGCTAAAATCTCTGTCAATATTGACATTAAAACAGGTGAGGTTTCGTTTGCTTTGCCTGATTTTGGTCTAGGCTTTAAAGAAACAGTTATCGAGCCTTATGTATGGGAAAACTGCAAAGCTGATTTAGTAAAAGGCCGTGATATTTGGGGCATGGTAGAACTTGGTTATCGTTCGCCAGAAGATTTTGATTTTTCGTTCGAATATGAGCGTAGAACCTCAAAAGCGAAGTCTTCTAAAGACGGAAAAATCAAACTTGTATCTTTTAAAAATTTCTGTCCGTATAATATAGACATTGAGGAATATAAGGAAGCGAGAAAAGACTTTACTATTAGCGAGTGGATAGATATCGTGCTTGGAGCAGTAGACTATAATGCATCTGGTTACAGCTCTGAAGAACAAAAATTAACCATGATTACTCGTTTGCTACCTTTTGTAGAAAAGAGGCTTAATCTTATTGAATTAGCACCAAAAGGAACTGGTAAATCTTATCTGTTCGGCAACGTAAGCAGGTTTGGATGGCTATCAAGCGGTGGAACTATGAGCAGAGCTAAAATGTTTTATGATCAAAATCGCCGTCGCGAAGGGCTAATATCTAGTTGCGATTTCGTAACATTGGACGAAGTTCAAACTATATCGTTTACCGATAGCGATGAAATGCGTGCCGCCTTAAAAGGCTATATGGAACAAGGCAACTTTACAGTTGGCGACTATAAGGGGGTTGCAGATGCAGGGATAATATTATGTGGTAATATTAGCCAAGAGATCATGAACAGCGATGGCTATGCCAATATGTTTAAAGAGTTGCCTGAAGTTTTTCATGAATCAGCTCTTATAGATAGATTCCATGGCTTTATTAAGGGCTGGAATATTCCTAGAATGCATGACGATTTGAAAGTAAATGGTTGGGCATTAAATTCGGAATACTTTTGTTCTATCTTGCATGAATTACGGGGAGATACTTCTTACAGAAGCATTGTAGATGAGCTGATTATTGTTCCCGATGGAGCCGATACGCGAGATACAGAGGCGGTAAAACGTATAGCTACGGCGTACTTGAAAATCCTGTTTCCGTATGTTCGCAAAGCTTCGGACATTTCGCAACGCGAATTTAAGCGTTATTGCTTAGACAGAGCTCGTAAAATGCGCGATACTATAAAGTATCAATTAGGTTTATTGGATGAAGAATATAGAGGTAAAGATTTGCCTTGCTTTACAATAAAGGAGATAAAAAGTGACGACACTTCCAAATAAAAAATGTTATGCCTGTGGCAAAGCACCTCTTAGCAAAAACGAGATCGGTTTGACGAAAAAACTAATTGATAAAAAAGCTACTTCTTTTTACTGTATAGATTGTCTTGCAGCCAATCTTGAAGTAACTACTGAAGAATTACTCGCCAAAATAGAAGAGTTTAAAAATGAAGGTTGCAAACTCTTTGAATAATTTATGATACAGAAGATATACGCTGATAACGCGGCAACAACTAAATTAGACGAAGAAGCTCTCGAAGCCATGCTTCCTTACTTGCAGATGCAATACGGCAATGCATCTCAGCCGTATTTGTTCGCTTCTGCTGCAAGAGAAGCGTTGAATGCTGCTCGCAAGACAATAGCAGATTGTATTAATGCCGATCCGTCTGAGATTTTCTTTACTTCGGGCGGTAGTGAGAGCGACAATTGGGCGGTCAAAGGCGCTTATTTTTCAAACAGAAAAAATATCGTTACATCTTCTATCGAACATCACGCTATACTCAATTCGGTGCAATATCTTGAAAAATTCGGTTGCTCGGCAAAATATTTACCGGTCAATACTTTAGGTGTAGTGTTGCCGCAGACATTGTATAATAATTTAGATGATGCGGATGGCATTGTGTCTATCATGTATGCAAACAATGAAATTGGCACCATTGAACCAATTAAAGAATTGGCGGAAATTGCACATAAACAGGGCTGCTTGTTTCATACAGACGCCGTTCAAGCCGTTGGGCACGTAGTAATTGATGTCTGCGACCTCGGAGTAGATATGCTTTCGGCATCCGCACATAAATTCAATGGTCCCAAAGGCATCGGTTTCTTGTACAAAAAAACAGGTGTAGAGATAGATAACTATATCCATGGCGGCGCTCAAGAACATGGTTATCGCGCAGGCACGGAAAATATAGCAGCCATAGTCGGAATGGCAACGGCTTTGAAAAACAACATGAAAAATATTCATGTCAATCAAGCCACATTGAAAGAGCTGGACAACTATTTAATGCAGGAGCTATCTGTTAGCGGACTGCAGTATATCCGAAACGGTAACCCCGATAATCGGCTTCCAGGGAATATTAGTCTGTCATTTAATGGGGCTGACGGGGAGACATTGTTGCATCGGCTTGATTTAAAAGGCATATCTGTTTCTACGGGAGCAGCATGCGATAGTGTCAATACGCAGATATCCCATGTTTTATCTGCAATTAGTTTAGACAGAGAGTATGCCGAAGGTACGATTAGAATATCGCTCGGAAAAGAAAATACTTTTGATGACGTCAAATATATCGTCGCGGCTTTGACAAATATATTAAAGCGTCATTAATAATATTGATTGTCTTAACTAAAGGAGCTAAAGATACTGAAAAGCAACCCGCTAATCTAAGACAACGATAAATTCAATCACACTATAAAGATGTTTTGCGGACAAATTTATGCTCGACTGCCACACATCAAAGAAAGTGGAGAAGGTCATGAAAACGCATGGGGTTAAGAATATTTTACGCCATAGACTATTCCGTCTTAAATTTGCCGGATACGCTTGCAGTGCTCTATACGACATATTTGCAGGATAAAAATCATGTCTTGCCCTTCCAAGATATTTTCAAGCGTGAAATTGGAACTCATTGCCGACAGGCTTGCAGAACTGGATGTTCCGCCAAAGAATGGATCTTAATTTTGAGCAGGAGTATTCCGAAGATAATGCCATCTACTCCGGCGAAAAAACCAAAACAGCTCTTGAATGAATAATGATTGCAAAAATTTAAAAATTCTTTTCACGGTCTGTTTAATTGTACTAATCTGTAGGTTTACAATACATTTGTTACACATAGACAATCAAAGAAAGACAAAAGGAGAAGAATATGGAAACGAAATGAGGGGTACTTAATTAAACTATACGGTGATTTGAAATCAGAGGGGCAAAAAAGTAGCGAACTTATCTCTTTCGTGTTAGAATTTAATTGCACAAA
>ERZ1643251.2448-NODE-2448-length-18895-cov-4.390127_pt1 | contig 18895 bp, 18 predicted proteins | sample MGYA00579261_ERZ1643251 | MGnify/ENA primary metagenome ERZ1643251 (study PRJEB29033, sample SAMEA4952267) | chicken gut metagenome | biome: Broiler Chicken; feature: Gastrointestinal Tract; material: Caecum | place: Ireland | collected 2018 | study: Broiler...
AAGTCGTGGTCAAAAACCCAAATGCAATAGCCGATTCCTGCGATCGGTTAAAGGCGTTCCTTTCGGAGAAGGGGACCTATGCGCCGACGTTTGAAGGCGCAAACGAGGAACTGCGCAGCATGGCGGAGAAGCGTGCGCATGAAATTTATGGCGATCCCCTGCCCGAAGTGGTGCAGGCACGGCTTGAGAAAGAGCTCAATTCCATCATCGGCAACGGGTATGCAACGCTGTATCTGCTGGCACAGCGGCTGGTGCATAAATCCAACCAGGATGGTTACCTTGTAGGCTCCCGTGGCTCGGTGGGCTCATCCTTCGTAGCCACAATGGCTGGCATTACGGAAGTAAATCCATTGCAGCCGCATTATGTTTGTCCAAACTGCAAGCATAGCGATTTTGATGTGGATCGGAATCAATACACCTGTGGCGTAGACCTGCCGGATGCAAATTGCCCCGTGTGCGGTACGCGATATCAAAAGCTCGGCTATGAGATCCCGTTTGAGGTGTTCCTCGGCTTTAAAGGCGATAAGACCCCGGATATCGATTTGAACTTTTCCGGAGAATATCAGCCGGTTGCTCATAAATATGTGGAGGAGATGTTCGGCGAAGGGCACGCGTTTCGTGCAGGCACCATTTCAGGCCTGCAGGATAAGACGATCTATGGCTACATCAAAGGCTATTGCGAGCAACAGGGCGTGAGTTTCAACCGTGGCGAAACGGAGCGCCTCGTTGCGGGCTGTTTGGGCGTAAAACGCACCACGGGCCAGCACCCGGGCGGCATTGTGATCGTGCCCCAGGAAAACGACGTTATTGAGTTTACGCCTGTGCAGTACCCGGCAGATAAAAAGGAAAAGAACACGATTACCACGCATTTTGATTTCCATGCCATGGATGACCGCTTGGTCAAGCTGGATATCCTCGGCCATGACGATCCGACTGCGCTGCGCATGATGCAGGACATCACGGGCCTCGACCCAAAGGATATCCCGCTGGACGATCCGGAAACCATGAAAATATTCCGCACCATCGAGCCGCTTGGCATCACGCTTGAAGAGCTTGATTGTGATGTCGGCAGCATTGCAATCCCAGAATTCGGGACGAGCTTTGTGCGCAAGATGCTTATGGACACCCGCCCAACCACCATGGAGGAGCTGGTGCGCCTTGCCGGCCTTTCACATGGCACGGACGTGTGGTTGGGAAATGCGCAGGATCTTGTGCTCAGCGGGCAGGCGACGCTTTCGCAGGTTATCTGCACGCGCGACGACATCATGAACTATTTGCTTTTGCAGGGGGGAGACCCGCTCATGTCCTTTAAAACCATGGAGAGCGTGCGCAAGGGCAGGGGGCTTACTCCGGAAATGGAAGAGCACATGCAGAAGCTTAATATTCCGGAATGGTTTGTGACCTCCTGCAAAAAGATCAAATATATGTTCCCACGCGCACATGCGGCAGCCTATGTGATGATGGCGTTCCGCGTTGCCTATTATAAAGTGCATTTGCCCCTTGCATTTTATTCCGTGTATTTTACCGTGCGGGCTGATGCATTTGACCTAGCTCAAGCTTCCGGCGGGGCTGAGCGCGTGCTGAAAAACATTAAAGCGTTGAAGGCAAAGGGCAACGATATCGAAACCAAGGAAGCGGATCTGCTTGTTATCCTGGAAGTGGTCTACGAGATGAACCTTAGGGGCATTGAACTGCTTCCGATAGACTTGATGCGCTCGAAAGCAAAACGGTTTACGATCGAAGGCAACGCCATTCGGCCGCCGTTTTCTTCCATTGCTGGCGTTGGGGGGAATGCTGCCATTGGCATTGAAGAAGCGCAAAGCGGAGGGCCTTTTGCTTCTGTGGAAGACTTCCGCCTGCGCACAAAAGCAAACAGCGCCGTGATCGGTGCGATGCGTGCGCTGGGCTGCTTCGATGGCATGCCGGAAACCAATCAGCTTACGCTGTTTTGACTTTTTGAAGCATGCTATAGGAAAGATTATGCTTGCTTTCGTTGGGATAAGCTGGTATAATTTATTTGTTGGGCAGCAAAAGCTGCATTTGAGGTTTGAAAGAGTGGGCGTTTTTCCCGCTCTTTTCTTTTGAAGGCGAGGGAACGGGATGAAAATTACGGAAGCGGTAGACCGGGCTGTGCGCGCAACGGTAGAAGCGCAGGGCTTTGAGTTGGATGAGGTAGAATATCAGAAGGAGCACGGAAACTGGGTGCTCACGCTCTATATCGATGCGCCAGGCGGCGTTTCGCTGGATGACTGCGAGCGCGTCAGCCGTGCAGTCGATCCCATCCTAGATGAAGCCGATCCAATCCCGGAAGCTTATTATCTTTCCGTGTCCTCCATTGGCATTGACCGGCCGCTGAAAAAGGACAAGGATTTCTCGCGTAACCTTGGGAACAAGCTTGATGTCAAACTCTATGCTCCCATTAAGAAAAAGAAAGAGTTTATGGGAACGCTCCTGGCTTTCGATGCAGAAACGTTCACGCTTTCCTTGGCCGGCAAGGGAGGTGCGGCAGGAGAAATGCTGACCATTGCGCGTAAGGATGCTGCGCTGGTGCGCCCACACATAGAGTTTGAATAAGCGCCAAACATGGGGCGAACGATATTATTTTGAGCAAAGATAAAATGGGAGGGATCATCAATGAACGCTGAATTTATCGAAGCGCTCAATGCAATCGAGAAGGAGCGCGGCATCAGCAAGGAAATTCTGATCGACGCTTTTGAGTCTGCGTTGGTTGCGGCATATAAACGTAATTATGGAACAACGGGCAATGTGCGCGCCGTAGTGGATCGCGATACGGGCGAGGTGCAGGTATTTGCCTCCAAGACGGTTGTGGAGCATGTAGAGGACCCACATTCTGAGATTTCTCTGGAAAAAGCGCGCGCAATCAATTCCCTTTACGAAGTGGGCGATGTGCTTGAGGAGGAATCGAATCCCCGCAATTTTGGCCGCATTGCTGCGCAGACGGCCAAGCAGGTCGTGGTCCAACGCATCCGCGAGGCAGAGCGTGGCGTTATTTTTGATGAATATGTGGAGAAGGAAAACGAAATTTTAACCGCCATCGTGCAGCGCGTGGAAAAAGGCGGCGTGTATGTAGAACTCGGCAAAACGGATGGCTTGATTGCCATGAATGAAACGATTCCGGGCGAAGAATACAACAATAACGACCGAATTAAAGTCTATGTTCTTGAAGTGCGCAAAACCAGCAAGGGGCCGCAGGTGCTTGTGTCGCGCACGCACCCAGGCCTTGTGAAACGCCTGTTTGAGTTGGAAGTTCCAGAAATCCAGACCGGCGTGGTCCAGGTCAAATCCATTGCGCGCGAAGCTGGATTCCGCACGAAAGTTGCGGTGTATTCCTCTGATCCACAGGTGGATGCGGTTGGTGCATGTGTCGGCCAGCGCGGAACCCGCGTGGAACGCATTGTGAACGAGTTGCACAATGAAAAGATCGATATTATTGAGTGGGACAGCGATCCCGCGGTCTATATTGCAAAGGCGCTCAGCCCTGCGAAGGTGCTCATGGTCTACATCAACGAAGCAGAAAAGGCAGCCAAGGTGATCGTTCCGGACAACCAGCTTTCGCTTGCCATTGGCAAAGAAGGGCAGAATGCAAGGCTTGCTGCAAAATTGACCGGCTGGAAGATCGACATTAAGAGCCAAACGCAGGCGGAAGAGGAGCTTGCGCTGTATGATGCGGAAACGGAAAACGTTGAAGCAGGCTTGGAAGAGTAAGGATTGCTTGGAGGTGTGCACATGGCTGGCAAGAAAATCCCGATGCGCATGTGCGTCGGATGCAGGCAAATGCGGCCGAAGAAGGAGCTTTTGCGCATCGTGCGCACGCCGGAGAACGAGATTAAACTGGATCGAACCGGGAAGGCTTCCGGGCGTGGAGCTTATATTTGCCCGGCTGTAGAATGCCTGGAAAAAGCGCAGAAGATCCGCGCGCTGGAACGCGCGCTGGAGCATAAGGTAGAGCCGGAAGTATTCGAACGCCTTGGAAAGGAGATCATTGGGCGTGAATGATGCGAGGCAGCGCGGTGCGTTGGGATTTGCCATGCGCGCTGGAAAATGCATTGCAGGTGATTTCGCCTGTGAGCGTGCGGTAAAACGCGGCGGTGCATGCTTGATAGCGCTGGACACGGAGGCTTCTTCTGCGACCAAAGAACGATATTTCGGTATGTGCGAACGTGCCGGCATCCCCTGCGTCACAATTGTGGATATGGGGCATGCGATCGGTAAGGCCGGGCGTATGGTGGCGGCGGTCACGGACGAACGGTTCGCACAGATGATCCTCGGCGCGTCTGCGCCGGGCAATCACGCAAATTAACACGGGGGTGGCATGAATGGCGAAAGCAAAATTCATCGATTCGGCAAAGGCGCTGGAGCAGCAGGCAAAGCAGCTCTTTGAGCGAATCAAACAGACGCATACCGATCTGGGAGCGACGCTGCAAGAAGTGCGCCGCGCTGAAGGTAAGCTGATAGAAAAAGAAAAAACAGCCGAAAAGGAGCGCATCGAGGCAGAGCGAGCAGAACGCCTGCGGGAATTGCTTGCTTCCGACGAAAGCCTGGCATTCCATGTTGGCGAGCCGGATGAACTGCAGCCGCAGGAAGCGCCTGCGCCCGCAGCACCTGTAGCGGAACCTGTTGCGGAAACACCTGCAGCACCCGTTGTTGAACCTGCGCTGGAAAACAAGCCGGCAGAAGAACCGATAACGCCTGCAACGCCTGTTGCGGAGCAGCCGAAAGAAGCGCCTGCGGTACCGAGCGAAGACAAAGCAGCGGAAAAAGGAAAAATGGGAACAACGCCGCCGCAGCTCAAACGCACGGAGCAGCCAAGGCCCGCCCAGCCAAGGCAGCCACAGCCGCAAGCGAGGACACAGCAACAAAGAACGCCAGCAGAACCACGCAGGCAGGAGCGGCCGCCGCGCGCACAGAACAACGGGCAGGCGCAACAGGAGGCACGCCCACAGCGCAGCACGCAGCAGCGCCCCGCAACGGCCCAGAGCGGGTATGCTTCCCGCCAAGGAGCACAGCAGCGTGCAGCTGCGCCCGAGCCTATGGTAGGCAAGGAACAGCGCGCCTATGATCCCAATAAGAATGCACATACGCGGGTGCGTGAAGAGGAGCGCAGCAGGGCAAAAAACAAGAAAGCGCTCATGAAAGAGGCTGCACCTACAGCCCGCGGCTGGGACGAAGAGGGCACATACGGCTCCAAGAAAAAGAAAAAGCAACAGGCGCCTGTGCATAAGCCAGAACCTGTAAAGATTGAGAAAGCGGTGATTACATCGGAAACCATTACAGTAAAAGAGCTCTCCGAAAAAATCGGCAAACCGGCGGCGGAGATCATTAAAAAGCTCTTTATCCTTGGCATCATGGCCACGATCAACCAGGAGATCGACTTTGATGCATGTTCGTTAATCGCGGCGGATTATGGCATAGAGCTTGAACATAACGTTGCAAAAACCTTTGAAGAGGTTTTGCAGGAAAGCAGCGACGAAGAGGATGAATCCAGCGAACTCGTGGAGCGCCCGCCAGTGGTTACCATTATGGGCCATGTTGACCACGGCAAAACATCCCTGCTTGATGCAATCCGCAGCAGCAGCATCACCGAAGGCGAGGCCGGCGGCATTACACAGCACATCGGCGCATACACCGTTACCTGCAATGGCCGCACGATTACCTTCATCGATACGCCGGGTCACGAGGCGTTTACTTCCATGCGCGCACGCGGCGCGCAGGTAACGGATATCGTTATTCTGGTTGTAGCTGCAGACGATGGCATTATGCCTCAAACCATCGAGGCTATCAATCATGCCAAGGCGGCAGAGGTGCCGATCATTGTTGCAATCAACAAGATGGATAAGGATACCGCGAACCCGGAGCGCGTGAAACAGCAACTTACGGAGTATGGCCTTGTAAGCGAGGAATGGGGCGGCGATACGATTTGCGTGCCGGTTTCCGCAAAAACGCATATGGGCCTTGATAACCTGTTGGAAATGGTTCTGTTGGAAGCAGATGTGCTTGAACTGAAGGCCAACCCGAACCGGCTTGCAAAAGGCACCATCATCGAGGCAGAGCTTGATAAGGGCCGCGGTCCGATCGCAACGGTTTTAGTGCAGAACGGAACGCTGAAAGTAGGCGATACGATTGTCGCAGGCACGGCGTATGGACGTGTGCGTGCGATGGTGGATGATAAGGGCAAGCGCGTAAATAAAGCAGGCCCCAGCCAGCCCGTGGAAGTGCTCGGTTTCTCCGAAGTACCGGCCGCTGGCGACATCTTGAACGTTGCCGAAATCGATAAGCTTTCACGCCAGGTGGCAGAAGAGCGGCGCGACAAGCAGAAGGCCGAGCAGCTCAAGAACCTTTCCAAGGTTTCTCTGGATGACCTGTTCAGCCAGATTGCAGAAGGCCAGATTAAGGATCTCAACATTATTGTAAAAGCGGATGTGCAGGGTTCTGTGGAGGCGGTGAAGCAGGCGCTTGAGAAGCTCTCAAACGATGAGGTGCGCGTTCGGTGCATCCACGGCGGTGTTGGCGCAATTACTGGATCGGACATCATGTTTGCATCCGCATCTAACGCCATTATTATCGGCTTCAATGTGCGCCCAGATGCCGCAGCACGCGCAGCAGCGGAAAAGGAAAAGGTTGACATGCGCCTCTATCGCGTGATTTATAATGCGATTGAGGATATTGAAAAGGCTATGAAGGGCATGTTTAAGCCCGTTTATGAAGAAAATACGCTTGGGCGCATTTCCGTGCGCAACACGTTCAAGGTCAGCGGTGCAGGAACCATCGCCGGTGCCTATGTGCAGGATGGGAAGGTCACCCGGAGTGCCCAGGTGCGCGTTGTCCGTGATGGCATCGTGATTCACGAGGGCAAGATCGCATCGCTTAGACGCTTTAAGGACGATGTGCGGGAAGTTGCCGCAGGTTATGAATGCGGCATCGGAATTGAGAACTTTAATGACATCCGCGAGGGCGATACCATCGAAGCGTTTGAGATGGTGGAAGTTAAGCGGTAAGGACGAAATTGGCGGAGGAGCAGGTGCCTGCCTGCTCCTTCCATCACTGCAAGGAGAAATCCAATGGCGAATATCCGATATGACAGGATCAACGAGGAGGTCAAAAAGGCCATCAGCGAGATCATACGCGAAATGAAGGACCCGCGGATCTCCCCAATGACCACAATCATGAGCGCAGAGGTCACAAACGATTTAAAACAGGCGAAAGTGCGTGTCAGCGTTTATGATCAAGACGATGCCGTGCGGGCGGAGTCCGTTGCGGCGCTTAACCGCGCTGCGGGCTTTATCCGGCATGCGCTTGGAACGAAAATAGAGCTGCGTGCGTTGCCACAGCTGAAGTTTATTCTGGATAACTCCATCGAATACAGCGTGCATATCGCAAAAATTTTGGATGATTTGAACCGTGCGCAGCAGGAGCAGAGCGCGAAAAAGGATTAAGCGTCTGCACACAAAAGAAAGCAGGAAAGGGGCGTGCACACATGCGGGAAGATGTGCTGCGCAGCATTGTTGCGTTCATAAAAGAAAACGATGGCTTTACGGTAATTGCCCATACTTCGCCGGATGGCGATACGCTGGGCGCTTCGCTTGCACTTTATGGCACGCTCAAGCGCATGGGAAAACGGGCCGAGATCGTGTGCGAACAGCCTGTGCCGCATGTTTATGCTTTTTTGCCGGGCGCGGAGGCCGTCCAGCTGCCCGAGCAAGCAGCCGGAATGGAGAACGCGGTCGCTGTAGACTGTGCAGACCTTGCTCGCATGGGCGCAGCAGGCCGCCTGTTCCAAGCAGCAAAGCGCACCTGCAACATCGATCATCACATTACGAACGATTCCTATGCAGCCTTCAATGCAGTGGATGCCGAGGCGGCGGCAACGGGAGAGATTATAGCTGCGCTTGCGGCGCTTTTGCTCCCCAAGATCGATGACGCCATCGCAACATGCCTTTATACCGCCCTTTTAACCGATACGGGGAACTTTGCCTACAGCAATACGCGGCCGGAAACGCTTCATGCTGCGGCTGATTTACTCGCCTGTGGCGCGGACAATACCGAAATTAATCGGCAGATATACCGTACGGTGCCTTTCGCAAAACAGAAGCTTTTGGGGCGCGCGCTCGATCATATGGAGCTTTATTGCGAAGGAAAGCTGGGCATTTCTTATGTGACGCTTGCGGATTTTGCAGAGACGGGCGCAAAAGAAGAGGATACGGAAGGCGTGATTGATTCCGTGCGGGATATTGAGGGCGTTGAAGCAGCAGCATTTCTGCGGGAAACGCCTTCGGGGTCGTTCAAGGTAAGCCTGCGTTCCAAACGATTTGCTGATGTTGGCGCGATTGCCCATGCATTGGGTGGCGGCGGCCATAAGCATGCGGCCGGCTACACCGCATTCGGGCCGCTGCAGGAAGCACAGGCGCAGGCGCTGGCATGCTGCACGGACGCGCTGAGGGAGATATGGAAGGAATTATAAACGTTTTAAAGCCGCCAGGCATGACTTCATCCAATGCAGTTGCGGATGTAAGGCATATTTTCAACATGAAGCGCGTTGGACACACCGGCACGCTTGACCCGGGTGCAGCCGGCGTGCTGCCAATCTGCCTTGGGCGTGCCACGCGCTTGTTTGATTACCTTGTAGACAAAGAAAAGGAATATTATGCGGAAATAGCATTCGGCAGCGCGACCGATACGCAGGATTCGTATGGGCGCGTGATAGCGCGTGGGAAAGGGGTGGTTTCCGCGCAGCAGCTTTGCGCAGCGCTTCCCGCTTTCCGGGGGGAAATCGAGCAGGTTGCACCGATGTATTCAGCGGTATGTGCGGATGGAAAAAGGCTTTATCAGCTTGCGCGGATGGGTGCGGAGGATGTGCGTAAAACGCGCTGCGTTACGGTGCATGCATTGGAGCTTGTATCCCAAACCGCAGGAAACCGTTTTTTGCTACGCGTGTGTTGTTCCAGGGGAACGTATGTGCGCACGCTTTGCAACGACCTTGGCATTGCGCTTGGCGTGCCAGCGCACCTTTCTTTTCTGTTGCGTACGCGCTCTGGCGCATTTTGCATTGAACAGGCATATTCCATTGCGGAACTTCAAGCGCTTAAGGAGGCCGGCAGGCTTGAAACAGCGCTCATGAGCGTGGAGAAAGCGTTATCCCACCTTGCGGAAGCCCGGCTCTTAGGCCTTTCAATGCGCAATGCGCACCTTTTGGAAAACGGAGCGGAGATCGGGCATCCGGCGCTCGCCTCCATGCCGGAAGAGGAGCCGCTTCGCGTTTATGCTAACGGGAAATTCCTTGGCATCGGGCTCATTGCAGCGGGCAAGCTGCATATTACTACATTCTTTGGGGAGGATGCACAACAGCATGCAGAATAAAGCGCAAGGGCATGTGCTGGCGCTTGGCACATTTGACGGTGTGCATTTAGGGCACCGTGCGCTGCTTCAACAAACGGTTATGCTTGCAGAAGCGCTGGGTGCCGCACCGATCATTTATACATTCAAAAATCATCCGCTTTCGCTTTTTGGCCGTTCCCCGAAGCTCCTTATGACGGAAGCGGAGCGCATAGCCGCGCTGGAGGCAACGGGCATGCCGGTTGTGGCGGATCCATTTGATGCGCAGTTTGCGGCACAACCGCCGGAGGCGTTTGTCCGCATGCTCGTTGAGCGGTTCGCGTTGCAGGGCGCGGTTGTGGGGTTCAATTATACCTTTGGGGATCGCGGCGCAGGCAATACGGCGCTCCTGCAGGCGCTGGGAAAAGAGCTAGGGTTTGCCGTGCAAGTGATAGAACCGGTTTCCTATGATGGCGCGCCGGTTTCCAGCACGCGCATTCGTGCCTGCCTGGAAGAAGGGGAACTTGATGCGGCAAACGCCATGCTGGGGGCTTGCTATGCGCTTTCCGGCACGGTAGCAGCCAACCGGCGCATCGGCCATACGCTTGGCTTCCCAACGGCAAATCTTGAAGGATATGGAAACAAGGTGCTCCCGAGCCCTGGCGTGTATGCGGCGCATGCTTATGTAGCAGGTCAGGTATTTCATGCGGTTACGAACGTTGGGAATAACCCCACCGTTGCGGGCAAGGTTACAACCGTGGAAACCCATCTTCTGGAGTTTGATCGGGATATTTATGGCATGCCTATGCGGGTGGAATTCGTTGCGCGGCTGCGCGGCGAGATTCGCTTCCCAAGCCGGGAAGCTCTTTCAAAGCAGATTGCCTCTGATGTAGATCGTGCGCGCGAAATTCTGGCGGAAGCAGGACAATAGCGGTTTACAAGCCGCGATGGGTGTGGTATACTTCCAAGGTGTAAGAACCGTTAGCTGTGTTTTGCGACGCTCCGACGCTTGACTCGGTTCACGGCAATTTTCATTTAGGAGGATCAACAATATGGCAACCAAACAGGAAATCATTGCGCAGTACCAGCTTCATGAGGGTGATACTGGCTCTCCCGAAGTGCAGATTGCACTTTTGACGGAGCGCATCAATCACCTCAATGAGCACCTCAAGCTCAACAAAAAGGATCACCACTCCCGCCGTGGCCTTCTGAAAATGGTTGGCCAGCGCCGTGGCCTTTTGAACTATTTGAAGGATACGGATATTGAGCGTTACCGCTCCATCGTTGCTCGGCTTGGCCTGCGCAAATAAAAAGCGAAATGGGAAAAGCCCGCGGATTGTTCCGCGGGCTTTTAAATTGCCGAAAAACCTTGGAGATTGAGCCTCTCAACTTTTTTCGTTCCTGTTGCAGCGTTAATGCATGCGTGCCAAATCGGTCAACCTTTGCACCTTCTGTTCATAGCGTTCAACCGGGCGAAAAGGCATCAAAGGCTGCATTGCTTTTGAAGCCATTCATTTTGAACACGCAAAAGCCCGCAGAGCAAGCTGCGGGCTTTCCTGTTGCAAAGAACGGACGATTATTGTTCGCGATTCTTTTGCTCCTGCTGCTCTTGCAGGGCGGATTCAAGTGCAGTAATTCTTTTGCGCAGCTTTGCAAGCTCCATTTCAACCGGGTCTGGCAGGTTGATCTGGTCCAAATCGATATGGTCGCGCGGTTTGGACTCGGCGGCTGTGATGGTGGGGCAATCCGGAATAGCGCTGCAATCCGCAGCCCCGGGTGTGCACGCAGGCGTTCCATCCTGCGTACGCGGGCAGCCTTTTATTTTTACTACATGCCCAGGGACGCCAACCACGGTCGCATAGGGAGGCACATCCTTTAAAACCACAGCCCCCGCGCCGATTTTTGCATAATCGCCCACCGTGATAGGGCCAAGCACACGTGCGCCTGCAGCGACCATCACGTTATTTCCAATATTTGGGTGGCGCTTGCCCGTTTCCTTTCCAGTACCACCCAGGGTTACGCCTTGATAGAGCGTTACGTTGTCCCCAATAACTGTGGTCTCGCCGATGACTACCCCCATGCCATGGTCGATGAACAGGCGCTCACCAATCACAGCGCCGGGATGGATTTCAATGCCCGTAAAGAAACGGGAGAGCTGAGAAATACAGCGCGCGAGCAATTTCATGCCATGCGTATGCAGGTAATGGGCTGTGCGATGATTGCGCACTGCGTGAAAGCCAGGGTAGCAGAGAAAAACCTCAAAACCGCTTCTCGCGGCGGGGTCGCGTTCTAAAACACAGCGAATGTCGCTTTTAAGTCGTTCAAACATTCCGTATTCTTTCCTTAAATCAATGTCTGTGCTATAATACCACAAAATTGTATATTATAATAGATTTTAATTTTGTGGTGGCATGAAGCACAAAATTATAGTATGCGCTTCATGAACCATTCGGTTTATTTTTGGGAGGGTAAGCTATGGAACGGATTGCTGCAGGTCTGGCCGAGCTGGTCGGCCATACGCCTTTGATGGAATTGCATGGATATGCTAGGCACGTGGAAGCGCCTGCGCGCATTGTAGCGAAGATGGAATGCTTTAATCCCGCAGGCAGTGCGAAAGACCGCATCGGGTTTGCGATGATCGAGGATGCGGAGCGCCGCGGGGTATTGGCACCAGGGGCAGTGATCATTGAACCTACAAGCGGGAATACCGGAATCCGTCTCGCTGCGGCTGCCGCCGCAAAGGGATACCGGGTGATCCTTACGATGCCGGAAACCATGAGCGCAGAGCGCCGGAGTATGCTTGCAGCCTATGGCGCAGAGCTGGTGCTCACCGAAGGCGCAAAAGGCATGACGGGAGCGATTGAGAAAGCGGAAGCGCTTGCGCGGGAGATCCCGGGTGCATTCATTCCAGGGCAGTTTTCAAATCCTGCGAACCCGCGGGCACATTATGAAACGACTGGCCCCGAGATCTGGGCGGATAGCGACGGGAAAGTGGATGTATTCGTTGCGGGCGTTGGCACCGGCGGCACGATTACCGGGGTTGGACAGTATTTGAAGCAACAGAACCCCAAAGTGCGCGTAGTTGCTGTGGAACCTGCAGGATCGCCCGTGCTTTCGGGCGGGAAACCCGGCGCGCATGGGCTCCAGGGCATTGGCGCAGGCTTCATCCCGGAAGCGCTCGATACCGCAGTTTACGATGAAATCATCTGCGTGGAGGATGCGGACGCCAATGCGGCGGCGCGCACGGTAGCGCGCACGGAAGGGCTGCTCGTTGGAATTTCCTCCGGCGCTGCCCTCGTCGCAGCAACCTCGCTCGCAAAACGCCCGGAAAATAAGGGAAAACTGATCGTCGTGCTGCTCCCGGATTCGGGCAACCGGTATTTATCGACAGGGATCTATGATTGAGGCTGAAAAGAAAAAGAGCGGGCAGTGTGCCCGCTTTCCATCTGCAGACGAAGTGGTGCGTGCTGCTTTTTGAGGTCCCCTGCACCTTTGGTGCAGTTGGGGCCTCTGCAAGGACGTTTCGGATATACTTTCGCCGATTGCAACCACCACTGTGGCCGCAAAACACTGAAAATCAACAAGCAGAGAGCGGAGCGGGTATGCTGCCCGCTCTTTTGTTTGCATCCTCGAGCAAAGAGAAAGGGGCGCAACGGCTGGACGCTGTTGCGCGGCATAGGCATTGCGCACAGAGGAAGCGGCATGGATCCCCTTCGGGCGCAGCTCTACAGCTGAATCAACATGCGGGCCAAGGCAACAGGGTTTCAAAAGGAAGGCTTCTTGCGACAGTGCCTCATCCAAACCTGGCAAGGCATGTTAAAAGCATATGTTGCAGCATAAAACCTTTCTATGGGCGCGAAAAAAAGATGTGACAGGCATTCCCTTTTCATGTTTTGGATCAATTAGGATTTGTTAGAGCTTTAAATCCTCAAAGGAATGGCATTTATCTACAATAACTTGATAACCGTCTCGTAATACCCTTAGTGTTCCGACATCCAAGGGTTTTGCAATCCAGGAGGGTTCAACAATTCCAAATTCAATCTCCAGTCCATTTTTGTACCATGCGCGAATCGACGTGCATGCACCAAAGTATTCTATTTGTGTTTGAAGAACCTCTCCAAAATATGAAACGAAACCTTGCTTCTTAAGCATGCCGGGTTTATCCGTTGTAACAATGATAAGGTCCACATCCGAATTTGCATGATATGTTCCCCTTGCATAGGAGCCGACGAGTATGACGCTTTGGATATGAGGGACCAGCATCGAATACGTTTCGACTGCATGGAGCAAGCGCTCGATCAAAACAGACATCCCCTTTCTCAATCCAATGTGCCGTTGTGGCTTTTGCTGCCGGCGCAAATATAGGCTTTACAGCTTCGCATGGAAAATTCCGGAGGTTTCTCCCCAGGGATGATAGCCTGTGCCAATACGTTCAAAACCGAATTTTTCATAAAACCCGACATGGTCGCTGCAGAGGTATAAATAGGGGAACCCTGCGGCACGCGCGTCAGCTTTGGCACGCTCGATCAAAAGACCGCTGTAAGCGTGGCCGCGGTGTTCCGGTTCAATATAGAGCGCGCAGAGCCAAGGGTAAAGGTCCATGCGGCTGATGAAATCATTTGTGATCAGCCCGGCACAGCCAATGGTTTTGTTGCCTTCTGCAAGGAGGTACCATTGCGGCAAGGGCGCTGTTGCAGAAACCGCATGGCGAATACAGTCATCATAAACCATGCGGCTTGTTTCGCTTGCCCACTTTTCTTGGAAATATCGGATCATGCGATCTAAGCTTTGCGGGCACGCTCGAACGGAGATTATTCGCATTTATGCTCCTCCTTCGGCTTTCGTCCAATATAAAGCAAGTGCTCGGTAAACGGCAGCGCATCCGGCAGCTCGCACAGGCGAATGCCAAAGCGTAGCCAGGCTTGATAGGTTTCCTCGGACTGCGCGCATACAACCGATCGGAACAGGGGCAAAAAGGACTCGCTGGAAAGGAAATGCAACGTTTCAAGCTGGAATTTCCCCATAAAGGGCAACACGCGCTGATGGCGCTCAAAGTAAACATCCGTGAATCCGGTTCCCGCAAATGCCTGCCCTTGCACGAGGCTCTCAAAGTATTCCTGCTCTTTGGCTCTTAAAATGACTTCCAGAAGAGCACGCATCGCATAAAGCATCCCGGAGTATGAACCAATAAACGAAACTGCAATTGTGCCGCCGGGCTTCAAACGGGAGAGCGCTGCACACATGGCGGTTTCACGTTCATGCGCTTCCAAAAGGTGATACAGCGGCCCCATGAGCAGCACATGATCGAAGATCTCATTGTAAGCGGGGCGATATCCCACGCATCGCCTGCAAAAGCAGCAAGGGGGAGGTTGGCTTCCTCAGCTTTTTCGCGGGCGAAAGCGATGCATCCGGGCGAAAAATCACATAGCGTAACGCGCACATCCTGCTATGCAAAAGCGAGCGCATAGCGCCCTAAACAGCCTCTTAGGTCAAGCAGCGTGTCACCCGGCGCAATGTAACGGGCCAGGAAGTGCATATTGATGTCAAATTCTAGCCGTTCTTTTAAAAGCCGTTCCCATTCCATTTCTGGGGAAGCATCCTAATAGGCTTTTATGGTTTGCGCCGAAGTGCCCATGCGGATTCCTCAGCTTTGTTTAAGATGCTCCGATTATAGGGTAGGTTAGGGAAGATGTCAATGAATGCAAATGGTTTATGCGCGCGAGAAGCAGGATGGATGTGCTATACTGAAAGCGAAATGCCAACAAGGAGGAAAAGCACATGTTTGGGCCGGAAGAATATGCGGCTCTGCGGGTACGCCTTGCAGAGCTGGGGGAGGAAAAATTCCGCATTTTTAACGAAAAGCTTATACCGGGCACAACGGGCACTTATGGCGTGCGCGTGCCGCAGCTGCGTGCGCTTGCAAAGGAACTTGTGCGTGAGGATGCAGAAGGCTTCCTTGCCTGTGCGCAGGATGATACCCATGAAGAGCGCATGCTGCAGGGGATTGTCATTGCCACAATGCGCTGCCCGGAAGTGGAACGCATGGTGCACTTGAGGGAGTTTGTGCCCAAAATCGATAACTGGGCTGTATGCGATGTAACCTGCGGAAGTTTGAAAACTGCCGCAAAGCATCGCGAAGCCTATTGGGAGTTTCTTGCGCCCTATCTGGCCTCGGAACGGGAGTTTGAAGTGCGCTTTGCCGTGGTGCTCCTGCTTTCCCATTTTATCGCACCAGAATGGATTGAACGGGTGCTTGGCGCGCTAACCAGCGTTGCGCATGCAGGGTATTATGCCAAGATGGCGGTGGCATGGGCGCTTTCGGTATGTTTTGTAAAGTTTCGGGAGGAAACATTGCCCATCTTTCAATCGCACGTACTCGATGCATTTACGCAGGATAAAGCCATTCAGAAATGCTGTGAATCCTTTCGTGTATCCGATGAGGATAAGGCCTTGTTGCGTACGATGAAGCGTGGTTCGACTGGGATGGCTGCTGCAAGAGAGTGAAAAGAATAAATTCATGAAATTGGCAAGGCGCTCTTTACATGGACGATAGCGTGGTGTAAAATGAACAAGCAGGCGACCACAATATTTTGGGCCGGCGTTGAATTATTATTCATATATCTTGTGTAATGGAGAAGAGAAATGACGAATTTGAGCAAAAACGCCGTTACTGTGCTCGAGCGCAGGTATCTTGCGAGGAATGAAGCCTCGGAGCTGATTGAAACGCCGGAAGGCATGTTCCGCCGCGTAGCGGATGCCATTGCGGAGGGGGATAAGAATTACGATCCAAATGCAGATGTGGCCGCTCTCTCGGAAAAGTTTTATAAGATGATGACGGATTTGCTGTTCATGCCAAATTCACCCACGCTTATGAATGCCGGAAAGCCGCTTGGCCAGCTCTCTGCTTGCTTTGTGTTGCCTGTGGCGGACTCTATGCCGGAAATTTTTGAGGCTGTAAAAAATGCCGCGTTGATCCACAAGAGCGGCGGTGGCACCGGCTTTTCCTTTTCCCGCCTGCGCCCTTCCGGAGCCACGGTGCGTTCCACGGGCGGCGTTGCATCCGGGCCGATCAGCTTTATGAAGGTGTTTAACGCGGCGACTGAGGCCGTTAAACAGGGCGGCACGCGCCGCGGCGCAAATATGGGGATTTTGCGCGTGGATCACCCGGATATCCTGGATTTTATCCAGTGCAAAAAGGACAATTCGGAAATAACGAATTTCAATATTTCCGTGGGCCTAACGGAAAAGTTTATGGAGGCGGTCGAGCGTAACGCGGAATATGATCTGATTGATCCGCGGGATAAATCTGTTGTAGCACGCAAAAACGCGCGCGCGGTGTTTGACCTTATCGTGGATATGGCGTGGAACAACGGCGAACCGGGCATCGTGTTCCTGGATCGTATGAACCGGGATAATGTTGTGCGCGCAGTGGCGGGCGAGATTGAATCTACAAATCCATGCGGCGAACAACCGCTTCTGCCGTATGAAAGCTGCAACCTGGGCTCGCTGAACCTTGCGCGCATGCTGCGGGAACAGGATGGTAAATACGAGATTGATTATGCGCTGCTTGGGGAAACGGTAGATACCGCAGTGCATTTCTTGGATAATGTAATCGAAGTGAACAAATATCCCCTGCCGCAGATCGAGGAGATGACGCTGGCTACGCGCAAGATCGGCCTTGGCGTGATGGGGTTTGCGGATATGCTTTACCGCCTGGGCATCCCCTATAATTCGGAAGAAGGCATTGAAACTGCAAACGATGTGATGGGGTTCATTAACAATCGTGCGCACGCAGCGTCCATTGCGCTGGGGCAAAAGCGCGGCGCTTTCCCACTGTACGAGCAGAGCACGCTCGCCGCAGAAGGAAAGCCTTACCGCAATGCAACTTGCACAACGATCGCGCCTACAGGAACGATCTCAATCATCTGCGGTGCGTCCAGCGGCGTGGAACCGCTCTTTGCGCTTTCGTTTGTGCGCAACGTGATGGATGATGATGAACTGCCCCAGGTTGATCCTTATTTCGCAGAGGTCGCAAAGCGCGAGGGGTTCTATTCCGATGCGCTGATGCGCCGCATCGCGAAGGAAGGCACGCTTGCACATATCGACGAGGTGCCGGAGCATGTGAAGCGCGTATTCGTTACGGCGCACGATATTTCTCCGAAATACCATATCCGCATGCAATCCGCGTTCCAAAGGCACACGGACAATGCAGTTTCCAAAACCGTGAATTTCCGAAACGAGGCTACACGCGAAGAAGTGGCGGAAGTGTTTATGCTTGCTTATAAACTGGGCTGCAAGGGCGTTACCATTTACCGCGATGGCAGCCGTTCCGGCCAAGTGCTCTATGTAGGCGATAAGAAAAAAGATACAGCCGAAGAACCTGCTCCTGCGCGCGCACTCTTGCCGCGGCCGCGGCCCGAGATCACCCGCGGTATCACGGAAAAGGTGGTCATTGGCTGCGGGAACCTTTATGTAACAGTAAACTACGATGATGCAGGCATCTGCGAGGTGTTTGCCAACCTTGGCCGCGCGGGGGGGTGCCCGAGCCAGAGCGAAGCGACGAGCCGCCTTATATCGACTGCGCTGCGCGCAGGCATGGATGTGGATGCCATCATTGAACAGCTCAAGGGTATCCGCTGCCTCTCTACGGTACGGCAGCGGGCAACAAACCCGAACATCAAGGTGCTTTCCTGCCCGGATGCAATCGGAAAAGTGCTTGAGAAGGTGGCGCGCATCAAAGCCCAGGAGGATGCGGAGCGCTTGCATAGCGATGTGCTTCTGCCCATTGAAAAAGAACCGCTTACGGATGAGTGTGAGGTTGTGGAAGGCCAAACTATGGCGGCGGGCATGCCGTGTCCGGAATGCGGGGCGAAGCTGGAGCATGAGGGCGGATGTGTAATCTGCCGTGCATGCGGATACAGCAAATGCGGCTAAATCCGCAAGAAATTGCATGTGAAATCCTGCGCGCGGGCAGAAAAATGGTTTACAACCCGCGCGCATACTGCTAAAATATTAGATGGTGCGTTATGCGCCGTTCTTTGGCGCACTTCCATATTTTGCGACCGCATCGAAATACTTCATTCTATACCGTGAGGGGGAATCTCAGACAATGAAAGATTACACCGCAGCAAACATCCGCAACATCGGTATCTTTGGCCATGGCGGCGAGGGAAAGACCACGCTTACCGAGGCCATGCTCTTCAATGCCGGCCTGGTTGAACGCTTGGGCCGCGTAGAGAATGGGACCACGACGACGGACTACGATCCAGAAGAAGTCAAGCGCACAATCTCCATCAATGCTGCGCTCGCTCCCCTCGAGTGGAAAGATGTGAAGCTGAATATAATTGATGCGCCGGGTTTCTTTGATTTTTATGGCGAAGTTACAGCGGCGATGGCGCTTGCGGATTCCGCGCTCATCGTGGTGGGAGCTGTTTCCGGCCCTGTGGTAGGCACGGAAAAAGCCATGGAAATGTGCAAAAAAGCCGGCAAAGCGCGCATGATGGTTGTAAACCAGATGGATCGCGAAAACGCGAACTTCGATAAGGTGATGGAAGCTGTCAACGCG
>ERZ1643251.2449-NODE-2449-length-18893-cov-6.514970_pt1 | contig 18893 bp, 31 predicted proteins | sample MGYA00579261_ERZ1643251 | MGnify/ENA primary metagenome ERZ1643251 (study PRJEB29033, sample SAMEA4952267) | chicken gut metagenome | biome: Broiler Chicken; feature: Gastrointestinal Tract; material: Caecum | place: Ireland | collected 2018 | study: Broiler...
GGGACGCCATTTGTTCATTAAACCTTATTTTATAAGGTTTTTTATTTTTCTTGGTCTTGCTTTTGGTCTTGTTTATCTAAAACCCAAATTAACTTGTTTTGTGAATTTGGATATAAATGTGCATATGTGTTTAAAGTTGTTGAAATGCTTTCGTGACCTAAATATTCACTTATTATTTCGATAGGTATTCCGTTAAAAATGCACATACTAGCAAAAGAATGCCTGAAATCGTGAATTCTTATATTTTTGTTTATTTTTGCTTTTTTACAATTCATATCACATTTTCTTTGTAGAGTGGTTAGCTTTATTTTTGATAATCCAAATATTATTTCGGTATTCGTATTTTTGTATTTCTGGAAAATTTTATTAACTATATTTAGCATTTTTATTTTTCTATTAGAACGATTAGTTTTAGGATCTGTACTTTCCGTTCCATTTTTAGGATTTATAGATTTGTTTATATTAATTTCATTATTGCTAAAATCTATGTCGTGAATTGTTAAAGCTAATAATTCGCCCCGTCTCATACCAGTAAAAAATAAAAGTGTAAAAAAATCTTTATATATATCATTTATCTCAAATTTTATAAATTCATCAAATTCATTTTTTGTTAAAAAATTTATTTCATTTTTTAGACTTCCTTTTGATTTCCTAAAATTTCCGACAATACTTGCAACGTTTTTATTTAAATTGAAGTATTTACAGCCAAAATTTAATAGTGATACTAAGGTGACATGAATTGATTGCTTAAAGGAAATAGAAAGTTTATATTTTCCTGTGGTTCTTTTTGATTTTTTGCTTTTTATTACATTTTCTTTATCATCTAAATATTTATGAAAATCTAATATATCTTTATTTGTTAAATCAAGTATTTTTTTACGACCTAAAAATGGCTGTATATGCAAATGATAATTATCTTTATTTTTTCTTACAGTAGAAGGTTTTAATTTTTTTTCGATATATTTGAAATATTCTTTCGATAAATCGTTTAAAGTTAATTTTTCATATTTATTATATTTTTTCTTTTGTAAACTAACTTCTTCCCATTCAGCTTCTTTTTGACCTTCTCGACCGATCCAGTTTTTGTTATGTCTAGTTATTTGCTTTTTATTACCAAATTCATCTTCGACATAAGTCCTAATATAATATTGTTTTTTTCCATCCACTAATTTATCAACTTTTATCCCTGACTTTTTATCTAAAATTTGTTCTGTATAAATAGGCAATTTTTATCCCTCCTTTTAATTGCCTCCCTTCATAATTAATATAATATCATAAAATTTACTCCGAAATCACTCCATTTTTTTACGCTAACAGCGAACGAATGTTTACTTTTTCTTTTTTTTGGTGTATAATTATAAAAATATATAAATTGGTAATTTTTACCAATTAAATAAAAACGGTTGGAAGGAGAAACGGTATTATGTATAATATAAGTGTAGTATGTAGTAGTAGTTTTAGTAGTAAATCTAGAAGAATAGAGGTACGATATGTTAATTGAACTATACATAATACTGCAAAAAGAAAGTTTGTATAATTTATTCACCGAATATATTTATGCAAATGAAAAAGGCACTATTTATTAGTGTCTTTTAACATTTCTACAATTTTTAAAGCTTTTTCAAATTCTTCTATGGTTAGATCGTCGCCATTCATAATACCGGCTTCTTTTAGTGTTGTTTTTAGTTTTTCTAAATTAGCTTTATCATCATTGTTGAAGTCGAGTAAATAATCAGTTGTTACATTAAAATACTTTGCTATTTCTTTAATTAGATTAATATCAGGTTTGCTAGTATTAGCTTCCCAATAAGAGACGGTATTTTTAGCTACACCAAATAATTTACCAAATTCTTCTTGAGTGAGATTTTTACTTTTCCTTAATTCTTTTAATCTATCTCCAAGCAGATGAATCACATCCTTTTTTAATTATATATATACATATTATATATATAAATTATATCATAAAATCAATAAAAAGTATTGGTTTTTATCATGAAAAATCAATTATTTTGAATAACCAGAAGCAAAGTTCAAAAATACAGAAAAATGATATTGACAAAGTTCAATGATTTTGATATTATATATACAGTAGCAGAAAGATAACCAAAAATGAAAATTTTTGCAAAACCGGAGTGATTTCGGAGTGGTTATAATGCTACAATGAAAATGTGATAGGTAGTGTAATCATAACATACACCTGAATGCAAAAAGAGAATAGGTTCGTCCTGAGAAAATGAAGCCTATTCCAATTAACAAGTGAGAAATTATTCTCTGCAATTATTGACAATCTTAACAAGCAAAATGTTACCGTTTTTGAAAGAATAATTGCTTTTGAATAAATTCTCTAATTCATGTAGGAGCAAATGCTCATCATCTTTCTTTTAGAGAATTTCTCCTCAAAAAAAGTGTGCTACACATACACCACTCATCACAAATGTATAAGATAACACCTATGACAAATAGTACTTAAATTGTACTATAAAACACCTAGAAAGTCAATAGTTTACTATTAATTAATGATAGGTGTTTTTCTTATACCCAAAATTTGAGAGAAAGGAGAGAATATGCAAACAATTAAAACTATTGACACTTTGTTTTATAAAGAACTTGGTAAGAAATTAAGGATAATTAGAGAAAAAAGAAATATGACACTTAAAGAACTATCACAACTGACTGGTTATTCTCGATCACTAATAGATCATTGGGAATTGGGATTAAATAAACTTAAACCTAAACAGCTAGAAAAACTTTGTGAAGCATTAGATGTCACAAATAACTTACAGGTTGAAGTGAAATTAGGATTTTTATTAGAATAGGAAGGTGGAATATGCAACATAGTTTTGATGTGAAATTAGCAAAAGATTATGGGATTTTAGAAGCAATTTTGATACAAAACATTTATTTTTGGATAGAAAAAAATAAAGCAAATAATAAGCATTTTTACGATGGTAGATATTGGACTTATAATTCAAAAAAAGCTTTTAGTGAATTATTCCCATATGCTAGTGAAAGACAAATAAAGTATTCATTAGAAAAGCTTATAAAGGCAGAAATTTTAGTTACTGGAAGTTACAACAAACAGTGGTCTGACAGAACATTATGGTATTCATTTACAAATAAAGGTTTATCGATTATACAAAAATGCCAAATGCACAGTACAAATTTGTCCAATGAGAATAGACAAAATTGTCCAATGACAACAGACAATAATGTCCAACCAATACCATATATAAACACAGATAAAAATACAGATAATAAACAAGAAAAAGAAAATAATAAATTATTTTCTAAAGAAAGTTCAAAAAAGATTGTTAAACCATCTATTGAAGAAATAAAAGATTATTGTCAAGAAAGAAACAACAATGTTGATGCTGAACAATTTTATGATTATTATGAATCAAATGGTTGGAAAGTTGGTCGTAATTCTATGAAAGATTGGAAAGCATGTATTAGAACATGGGAAAAGAATAATAGAAAAGTTGATAAGCATTTTGAACAATCAAAAATGGAATCTTCATATGATAGTTGGGGTGGTATAGCACAATGATAAGTTTTAATGAACAAGAAGTAATAAAAGCATTAAAAATTTTAAAAAATAATAATGAATTGTTTGAAATTAGAGTAATAGCAAACAAAAATTGGAAAGCAAGTGGATATTTTACAAATGTTAATATTGCTATTCAAGAATTGAAAAAACTTCATTTAAGAGAAAATTCGAACATTTATTTTACATTAAATAAAATTGATGAAGCGTGTTATTCAAGAAAACAAAAAGACAAATTTGTTGAACAGCCTAGCGTTACGACGAGTGACAGCGATATTACAGTTTATCAATGGTTAATGATAGATGTTGATCCAACAAGACCAAGTGATACATCATCAAGTGACGAGCAATTAAAACTTGTTAAAGAAAAAACTAAAAGAATATATAAATTTATGCAACAACAAGATTGGCACGAACCAGTCATTGCATCAAGCGGTAATGGTTGTCATTTACTCTATCGAATTTCTTTAAAGAACACCCGTGAAAATGTCGATATGATAAAAAAATGTTTAAAAAGTTTAGCGATAATATTTGATGATGAAAATTCTAAAGTTGATTGTTCGACATTTAATCCTTCAAGAATATGTAAATTGTATGGTACTTACGCAAGAAAAGGTTCAAACACAATAGAAAGACCACATAGATTAAGCAAAATTGAGTATGTTCCTAATCAACTAAAAAGAACTGATATACAAGTTATTCTTAAACTAGCAAATACATTTGATTTCAAAGATGAAGTAGTTAATCCAAGATATTTAAACAACAAATTTAATTTAGAAGACTTTATAAAAAAACATAACATTTCAGTAAAAAAAGTTGAACCTATTAATGATGGCAAGAAGTATTTATTAGAAGAATGTTTCTTTGACAGTAATCATAAATGTCCTGATTCTGCAATATTTGAACTATCTAATGGAGTTATAGGTTATAAATGTTTTCATAATTCATGTAATGGTAAAACATGGCATGATGTAAGGATGATGTTTGAACCAGAAGCTTATAATAGAACATTCGAAAAAGAAATAGTAAAACCTAATTATAAACAACAAGATTATAAAATTCAAAAATTAGAAGAGGGTAAGCCAGTGTTTAAAACTGCATCTATGATAAGACAAGAAAAAGTTCCAGAGGCGGAATATATAAAAACTGGAATAATAAACCTTGATAGAAAAATAAGAGGATTAAAAAAAGGTTTTGTAACGGTTTTAAGTGGTTTAAGAGCATGTGGGAAATCTAGCTTAATATCTCAAATAGTAGTTGAAGCCGTTAATCAAGGTTATAAAGTAGCAATGTTTAGTGGAGAGTTAACTAATGTCAATACTCTTGATTGGTTAGAATTACAAGCTGCTGGTAGGGACAATGTTTATGAAACACAATATCGAGGTTTTTACAAAGTAGAGAATAAAGTACAACAAAAAATAGATAATTGGCTAGATAATAAAGTTTACATTTATAACAACGAATATGGAAATAATTTTAAATTTATTTTAGAGCAATTAAAGAAAGTTGTAGAAGAAAAAAAAGTAGACTTAGTTATTTTAGATAACTTAATGGCTTTAAATATTTCAACATTAGATCAAACAAAATTTATGCAACAATCTCTATTTGTCGAAGAGTTAGAGAATTTTGCAAAGATGAGTAATATTCATATCTTATTTGTTGCACATCCAAGAAAAAGTAACGCTTTTTTAAGACTAGAAGATGTAAGTGGTAGTAATGACATTATAAATCGTGTTGATAATGCACTTATTTTACATCGTGTAAATACTGATTTTAAGAGATTGTCAAAAGAAATGTTTGGCAATGATATACCACAAAATATACTAGATGCTGATAATGTTATCGAAATATGCAAAGATAGAGAAACTGGAATACAAGATGAATTTATACCTTTGTCTTTCGAATATTCATGTAAGAGATTATGTAATTACAAAGATGAAAACAAGCATTATAAATGGGAAATAAGTTCAAGTCAAGAGGTGAAATAATGAAAAAAGAAAAAATATATGAAATAAAACTTAATAAAGAAGAAATTGATTTTCTTATGGCAGTTGTTGCAGATAAGATGCTTATAACATTTGATTCGACAGCACCAAAATGCAATCAGTTATGCAATCAATTATTAGAACATTTCGGACTGGTTTTAAGATATCAAGGTGAAGAAAATGATTGATTTATTAGACTTGAGCAACTGGAAAAAGCAAAAAGATATTATATTAGAACTTCATAGAGAATATGGAATAAATATTTCATCTCGTGAATGGCGAATACAAGTGGAAAGATGGAACAAAAAATTTTCTGATGGTGAAGTTGATTATTATATAACACATTCTAATTCAAAAGGTTTTAAGGCAACAAAAGATTATAATGAAGCTAGAATTGCAAGAAATGATTATATGAAACGAGCTTTTAATATGATTAAAAAAGCTTATGATTGTGATAGAGGTTTTAGAAATTTAAACAATTATAAATTTGATTTTGAAAGTGGTGAACTCAAGTGAGAATAGTTGATGTGTTTAAAGAAAAATGGCAGATTGTTGATGAAAATATGAAAATGCGAAAAGGTAAATTTGAAGTAGAACAAAAACTAATTGATAAAGACAAAGAATTAGAAGAATTAAATAAAAAATATATAAATTTGCTTGAAGAAAAAAGTGAACAATTTGATTTATATGTTAAATATCAAGAGCAATGTGTATCGTATGCTAATGAAAAACGAGAATTAAAAAAACAACTAGCCGAATCAAATGAAAAATGTACAATGTTAAGTTTACAAAATGAAGAATTAATAAAAAAAATTGACAAGCTAGAAAGAAAAACAAAAACTTTAATGAATCAATTAAAAAAGCAAGATGAAAAATCAACTTAGTGAAAATATCGAATATAGTTATGATTGGCTTGTTAAAGAAATAATTAAGACTGATTTTGAACAAAAGAAGACTGGGAAAATCAAGTATGTAACAATGACTAAAATAGATTTATTAAAATTAGTACAAAAATTTATAAGATTAAATGAGAAAGGTGATGTTTAATGAACTATAAAGATTATATATTGGAACATTTTCATTATGATAGTGTTAATGGGGTTTTATTTAGAGATGACAGAAAAAACAGTTTAGGCTCAACAGATAAATACGGATATATAATTTTAAAAATTAAAGGGAAACCATTTAAATATCATAGAATTGTTTGGCTAGTTTGTAATGGTGAATTTCCTAATGGAGAAATAGACCACATAGATAGAAATAAAACCAATAATAGGATTGAAAATTTAAGAGATGTTTCAAGAAAAGTTAATTTAGAAAATATTCCTAAAATTATTAATAAAGACACTGGAGAACAAGGAATTTATGTTGATAAAAGCACAAAAGGGCTAATTGCCAAATACATTGTGAGAAGAAAAAATAAATGTTTTAGATTTAGAAGTATAGAAGAAGCAATAAAGAAAAGAGATGAATTATGGAAAATTTAGAAATATACAATAAAGTAAAAGAAGTGCCAAAAAATGCACAAAAGCAAATAAATGCTGGTCGTTTAAAAGGAATGACAGATATTAATCCTCAATGGCGTATAGAAAAACTAACAGAAGTTTTTGGACCTATTGGAATTGGCTGGTATACAGAAGAAACAAAACGAGAATTTGTTAATGGAGCTAACGATGAAATAATGTGCTTTGTTGATATAAACCTTTATGTCAATTATAAAGTACCAATGAATTTAGACAAAGATTTATGGTCTAAGCCTATATATGGAACTGGTGGTAGTACATTTGTTGCAAAGGAGAGTAAAGGATTGTACACAAGCGACGAAGTAGTGAAAATGGCATATACCGATGCAATTAGTGTGGCTTGTAAGCAGTTAGGATTTGGTGCTGATATTTATTGGAATAAAAATGATAGTAAATATCAACAAAATACAAAAAATAATTCGCAACTTCAAAAAGAAAAACAAAATGTTCAGCCTGAAATGATGAGTGAAGAACAACTCCAAGCAATTAGAATTTTATTCAATAAAAATGAAGAATTAAAAAAGAAAACATACGAAAAATTAAAGATTGAACATTCAGAAGAATTATTAAATAAACTAACAAAAAAACAAGCAACTTCATTGATAAAACAATTAAAAGAAAAAATTGGTGATTAATGAAAATTACAAACAAACTGAATCTTCCTAAACAATTAGTAGAATTAGTAAATAGCAATTATAAACCTAATTTGCACCAGTATTCATGTACAACAATTTTAAAACCAACTAGACAGATTATTCTTGAGAGAAGATATAACGATGAAATAGAACAAGATGTATCAGATATGTGTTGGTTAATATTCGGAATTGCTGTGCATAGTGTTATAGAAAATTCACAAGAAGATGAAGGACAATTTAAAGAAGAAAAACTAAAAGTAGATTTAGGCAAGTATTGGAAAGAACTTGAAGGATATTACTTAAGTGGTCGTTCTGATTTAATGGACTTATTAGAAAAAGAAATTGTTGATTGGAAGACATGCAGCGCTTGGAAAGTGATTTATAAGGACTTTGAAGATTGGCGAAAAGAAATGCTTATATATGCTTGGATGGTAAAGGATATGGGATTTGATATTGATAAAGCTAAAGCGATTGCATTTATAAAAGATCACAATAAGACAAAATCAAAAACTGATTCTCAATATCCTAAATTACCGATTTGGGTAGAAAAGTTTAAATTTAGTCAAAAACAGTTTGATGAAATAAAGAAATTTATTTATAACAAATTTATAGAATTGAAAAAATATGAAGACGTTCCAGACAATGAACTTCCTATGTGTAGTATGGAAGAACGATGGAATGATGGAATCAAATATATAGTTATTAAAAAAGGTAATAAGAGAGCCACAAAAATACACGAAACATTAGAAGAGGCTCAAAAACATTTAGACAACTTAGAAAAAGATTATCCTAATGTTTATGAAATTCAAGAACGATTAGGTGAAGACAAAAAATGTCTTGAATATTGTTCTTGTTGCGAGTTTTGTCCTTATTATAAGGAAAAATATATGAAGGGAGAAGTAAATGAAAAAATATGAATTGAGTTTATCAAGAAATTATGTATCTAGTTGGGGAATAGAAGAAGCAATTAGAGAATTACTGCAAAATGCTAAAGATAGCAATGGTGAAGAAAGTATTGATATTGATAAATCTTCTGGTATTATCACAATTACAAATAAAAATACATCAATATCAAGTTCTACATTATTGCTTGGAAATACATCTAAAAAAGATGATTTGGACAAAATAGGTCAATTTGGAGAAGGATACAAATTAGCAATACTTGTATTACTTCGTGAAGGTAAAGATATATCAATCTATAATGGTAATAAAATATGGAATCCAAGTTTTGAATACTCTAATAACTTTGAGTGTGAAGTACTATGTATTACTGAAATAGATAGTACAGGTAATGATTTGATATTTGAAATATCTGGATTTAATGATCAAGAATTAGATGATTTGGAAAATGAATTTTTAGGATTGAATGGACAAGCTTATAATTCAATACAAACAAGTTATGGCGAAATATTAACGGATTCTAGTTATAAGGGAAAAGTTTTTGTTGACGGGTTGCCTGTTTATAATGACGATAATTTTGATTATGGTTATAATTTTAAACCTTGCTATGTAACACTTGATAGAGATAGAAAATCGATAAATATTTATGAACTAAAACGATTAACAGCGTTATCAGTTGCTTGTTGCATAGATAATTTTGCATTTGTAGATGATGTTATCGATGGAAAAGGTAGAGATGGTGAATACATTAAAGACAAAAACATTGAATTTGATGATAACTTTAAAGAAAAATATGCAAAACATTTAATGAAGAGATTTGACATCAAAGAAGATGATATTGTAGTCAATGAGAACAGTTCTGATTTGATTGAATATGTAGGAAGAAAAACCGATAAAGAAATAAAAGAAGTTCCAAAGAAAATATATGCAGATATATTGAATTCACAGTTAACATATTCAGCAAATATAATAGAAGAAGTAAAAAAAGAAAAGGATAGTAGAGATAAAATTGACGATGCTTGGTATGAATATGACTATAGTGATTATAAAAGTTTTAAAGAATGGTTTGATAAATATAATAGTCAACTAGATAATCAAGCAAAAGAAGATTTTAAAAATATAATTTGCAGTTTAGAACCAACAGGATTTGATTTAATTTGTGACGAGGTATGGAAATGACAAAAGAGCAATATTATGGATTACATGAAACTCAAATTATAATTGATGATTTAAGTAACAGTTATACAACACACAATACTATAATTGATAAAAATCAACAATTATATGATTGGTGGAAGGCATTAGATAAAGAAAAAATGCTACTAGGACAAGATAAATTTGACATGATGCTTAAAGGAATTTTTAATAAGAAAGAAGGAATTAATATGATAGAAAGTATGAATTTAATTGATTTATATGCTAATAAACACAGAGAAAGTATCGAAAAAGAAACAAAAAGAAAAATAGAAAAGATTAGAAATGAAAGTTCGATAAAAAAACAATATGATGAAATAACACAAAAATGTAAAGATGATTTGCAAAAATTATACATTTCACAATTTACAGATGAAGAAATTGAAAAAGCAAAAGAGACTTTAGAAGGTGTGAGTGGTTATCAAAAAGAATTACAACATAAAACATCAATTTGCGAATTTGGTTATTTTATTAATAATGACTTTAAAAATGATGAAATCAAGAATCTTGAAAACGAAACGATTAATAAAATAAACGAACTTAATGATTTAGTTAAAATGGTAAAAGCTCATGTTGGAATTGCCAAGACAAAAGAGGAAGTAGAAGAAATTTTAACTAGATATGGAATTATTGATAAGAAGGGAAAATTGGTGACTGAATAATGAAATTTAAAGTTGGTGATAGAGTAAAAGTAATTGATCGTATGCAATGTTATAGTACTTACGAAAAATGGGTTGAAAAATATTGTAAACAATACAAAAATAATTGGGTATATAATAGTTTAGTTTCTAACGGAATTATATGTGAAATAAAAGTAATAGCTCCACATATTAAATTTGGTTGTTACATTTATCTAATACAAGATATTAAAACTGGAGAAGTTTATATAATGGGCAAAAAAGGAATTACTAAAACTAAAGAAAAATACTTCAAGTCGTTACCAGACGATTATACAGGAACTATCGAAGTAAAAAATGGCTATATAGTAGAGCAAGAGATACTTGATGATGTTGAAAAGAAATATTTAACTAATGTCATTAAACCATTTAAAAATAAAGTAAAAGGTATTTCAAAGCGACCTAATGTGAATGAGAAAGCTTATATAGATATAATAATTAACGACAATACTAATGTTTTTCTTCCTGATTTTAAGAATGATACTATGTATAAAGGAATGGTTGAAAATAAAGAATATACATTAAAGGAGCTAGGATTAGATGTTAAATAGAGCAATATTAGTAGGGCGAATATCAACTGACTTGGAATTAAAATATACAAACAATAATAAGTCATATTGTAGATTCAATTTAGCAGTCAATAGAATAAATGAAGGTACTGACTTTATTACTATTGTAGTATGGAATAAACAGGCTGACAACCTAGTGCAATATCAGAATAAAGGTAGCTTAATATTAGTTGAAGGTGCTATTAGCGTTAATAATTATCAAGACCAAAATGGTAATAACAAAACATCATTTGAAATAATGGCACATAATGTACAATTTTTAGGAAACAAAAGTAAAACTACTGATAATTCCAATACAAATAACAATGATCCATATGAAGAAATGTCAGAAGAAATTGATTTAGATGATATATTAGATTAAGGAGACAATTATGAACGGGCAAGATATAGATATAATAGAAAATTTAATAGAGGCAATATCTATTTTAAATAAAACTGATGAATATTTAGAAAATTTAGTTAATATGCTTTCTGAATGTGATAGTCTTAAGAGTGATTATGAACATCTCATCGAAAATACACCTGTTGAAGATGTTAATTTAAGACAATTATATTTAGATATGCAAGAAAATTTTGTAAAAAGAAGAAGAATTAAGAATGATATAACATTAAGAGACAACTATAAAAATTTGACAGCAAGACTCAATAATTCAACTAATCGAGAATTTTTATTGCAAAGTATGAAAAATGTACAATCTAAATTTAGCACAAATTATCATAATCGTATTTTAACAGATACTGACCTTGAAAAATTGAAAAATGTAGATGAACAAGAAGTTAAGAAAACTAGAGGTAGACCTAAAAAAATGAAAGATGAGGTAATAGAAAATGTTTAATAAAAAGAAAAAAATGATTGACAGATTAAAGCAAGAGCTAAAATCTAATGCAAATTATTACGATAAAAAAATAAGTGAATTGAAATTTGAAAATTATAGTTTAAGGACAGAAAATGACAGATTAAAAGAAGAAATCAATACATTAATTAAACCATCTAAAACCATTAAAAAAACGCCTAAAAAAACATCTAAACAATCTGAAATGGTATAAATATGGACTGTATTCCTTACATCAATGATTTACAAATAGAAATACAAATTTTAAAAGATGTTAAGGCGAATGGTAATTGTGATATAGCAATAATCGAAAAAAAAATAGAAGAAAAAGAACAATTATTGAATATTTGTAAAATTAATCTGAATAAATTATCTAATAATCAAATATGTTATAGACTTTATTTATATATGTTAGACGGTTTATCACCTAGTCAAGCAGTGAAAAAAATAGCCGACGAAAATTATAAAAATGATAAAAAACCTACAAGTATATCAACAATTTGGGAAAAATATTATAAAAAAATGAAAAAAATGATAGAATCGGAGTGATTTCGGAGTGATTTCATTGATATTATATAATTGTGATAGAAATATCACAATTTATTGCAAGTGTCACAAAGACACGCTCCTTTCTGAAGTTAGGAAAGTATTTGCCTCCGTTCGTACTTTCCTAAATGGCGGGGTAGTGTAATGGTAGCACATGAGGCTCATAACCTTAAGGACGAGTTCGAATCTCGCGACCGCAACCAATATTCTTGGATAGACAAATGGTAAAGTCATCACACTTTGAATGTGAAGTTTGGTAGTTCGAATCTATCTCCAAGAGCCAATTTAATGTTCTTTGAAAATAATAAATAAATGAACCATATGAAAGACTATAATACAATATAGTATGGATATTATCTTGTTCTTGTTAGTCGTAAGTGCAGATTTGCGATGGATCGAGTACAATTTGTTGGCAACAACAATATTGAAGACCTAGAAACTAGGAAAAAAGATAATAGTGGTTTATTATGAAATGTTATAAGGCACAGAACTAATCGCCGACAACTATTTAACTGACCTGATAGAGTATAAAGGGTTGATAAAACTCGCTAGTAGTAATGCTGTGGTAGGTAGAGCGAAAACGAGATACCAATAAGTCGGTATTGCAGTTGAAACATAGTGATATGTATATAAGATTAGAAGCTGGTACAAGTAGCACAAATCTGCAAATTGAAAATTAGGTACGTTGAAAAAAAGTTTTGATAGTTAACAAATACTTAAAAAGTCGTCTAACGTGTGTGAAAGTTGTTGGAAAGAATCCAATGTAGTCTAAGGCATATTTAATATGCTAGGTATTAGAGGAAATAAGGTCGCTCTTTATCAGGACTAATACTTGCTAGTGGCTGAATAATAATTGTTCATAATGAATTAGTATGAGAAATACCATTTATTTATTATTTTTGAGGAACATTAACACTACTTTATAGGTAGTGTACTAATTGATAAAAAATCGTGTAAAAATGTTATGGATGATATTGAGAGTATCGTATGGGTTAGTAACAGCCTTATAATTATATTAAAATGTAAAATTTGCAATAATTACATAATTAAAATAATTATGAAAGCGTATGGTAGGTATCAAGAGGGTTTGCGATGTCCTTATTAGTTAGTACAGTGCTTATAAGCATTATGATACATAAATAGTCGAGGAAGTTTTAACACATTAAGTTGTGGTTTAGAAAGTCTTTATATACACTGTACGCGTCAGTGTCCTAATATTGGAAAAACTAAGACGATAGGTTGATGACCTTTGTATCGGGGATTATAACGTACACAGTCGGCTATTAATAATAATAGTGGTTATAGTCTTGGGATTGAGTTAGTGCAAATCTAATTGACGGGAATTGGTATCCCCAGCCTATCTTCGGCGACCAAAATATAGGTTAAACACAAAATAGAAGAAAACTATGCCTAGTACAAATAGGCAGATACCATATCGCCTTTATTGGCGACGCAATGATATGCAATGTTTATAGTAAGTGCACTTGTCTATAAATCTTGCTTATATGGGGCATGTAGCTTAATGGGTAGAGTTTGTATCGTAATAACCGGAAATGATACTTAGTCACGGTTGATGTCAGTTCAAGTCTGACCATATGCCCCTAATCAAAATGGAATTTAAGAAGGGAGAAAAATGTTCTCTCTTTTTGTATTTAATAAACGAGGTATAATATGCGAGAAATAACAAAATTAATGATAAACCAATTTAGAATTATGAAATTGGGTTACGATTTTATGGGCTTTACTGTGGATAAAAAGAATAGTTTAAGCTTTCACCATTTAATCATCCCAAGAAGAAGTAGCAAAGAATATGGGATTGGTGAGGGTTATTTATGGTGGAACGGTGCGATATTAAGACAAGATACATCACACGATTATCTACATTTAATAGAAGCTAAAGATTACGAAATATTTCTTGCGATTACTAGCGAAATGATAGACCAAAACATAAAAGGCTATTTAGACATAGATAATTTAAGAAGAATAAATGCCCTATTAAAGATATTTGAGAAAGAACATTGTTATGATCGAGGTAAAAAAGGGAAGTTATTAATAAAAGATGGTTATTATAGGAGAATGAAATTATGACAAGAATAAAAAAAACAAGATATCCAAGAAATATTACAGGGAACATATTAATTTATAATGACAAAGATATTCAATATTTTCATGGTGTGCCAATGGAAATAGGATTAGATACAGATTATATTAGATATTGTAATGTGGATGGATATATGGAGGCATTTCCTACTCAATGTTTTTTAACGGCGAGTATCAAAGATTTTAAGGAATTAGAAAATATAACTTTAGATGATACCACTATGAAAAGAATAGCTAAATTTAACAAAGAGGTAGAAATAAAAGAATTGGACAAAGAAATAGAAGAAAAGAGAAAACAAATTGATGAATTGGATAGTATTTTACAAGATAGAGAGTGTCGAGTTGATAGGTTAAAAAAATTCATTAAGGATATTTATAATATAGATCTTGAAAGAGAAGAAGATGATGAATATTATAATTGGAGTGATTAATATGTACGAAATTTTAGATACTATTACTTGGTACAATGGAATATATGAACCTTTATTAAAATTAAAAGAAATAATAAGTATTTATGATGAAGATAAATTCATTCATATATTAAGACCGGAAGAAGATATTTTTAAAGATGAACAATTTGAGATATTTTGGATGATGTTAGTGTTGCAGTTTGGTGATTATGGGACAAGTCCTAGATATGGTTGGCTAGAGATGGATAAGAAAGATAAAATAATTAACTTTATAGATAAAATAACAAAGACAGGACAAGAGGATAATATTGCAACAGATAATTAAATTTACAATATTAGGTAAACCACAAGGCAAAGCGCGACCTAGATTCCGTAAAATTGGTAATTATGTATCAACATATAATACAAAGCAAACCGTAGAATATGAAAAATTAGTCAAATTATCGGCAATAGAGCAATGTAAAGACGACTTAGATAAAGAATATAGCGATAATGTAAAAGTGACTATAAAAGCCTATTTTAAGCCAAATAAGAGTATCTCTAAAAAAAAGTATAATTCATTAATTGGGAAAAAGTTTTTAAATAAACCAGATGTTGATAATATTGCAAAAATAATATGTGATTCGTTAAATGGGATAGCATACAAAGATGACAAACAAATATCTACGTTAAAAGTAGAAAAATATTATGATGATGAAGAAAGAATAGAGGTTGAAATAGAATATGGAATTAGTGGTTAAAGCAATAATGGTGACAATATTTGTTATTTTATGTTGTTTAATTATATCTAAAGGGATAAATACACAATTAGAAAAAGAAAGAGACCACCAAAAAAAGTTAAACAAAGAAGTATTAAATTTATACCAAAATAAACAATTAGAAGTAGATATGTTAATGGCAGTATTAAGACACATTAAGGAACAATTATTACTATTAAAATTAAAAGATTGTCCACTAGAAGAATATAAAAATATTCCGCTTGAAATCGCTGATTGGATTGAAGAAATTGAAAAAATTAAGGGGTTAAAAGATGATGGGATATATAAGTAGATATGATAGGACGTTTCTTGCATTTGTCAAAAAAAAATATAAAGACTATCAAGTAGAATTTGGTTTTTGGGACGATTATGCTTTGTGGTTGTACGAAATATGTCTACGAAACGATAAGGCATATTATAAACAACTGGAAAAAGATTTATGGCAATATGTAGAATTTCAAAGTGGAAAAGAAAGAGATAAGCGAGGTAAACTAGATGACAACTGGGAAAAAGATTAGCAAAGAAACAAAAATGAAAATTCAGAAAAAGAATTTGGAAAATAAAACGGAAAAAGATTTAAAAAAAGAAAAACTAGTAAAAAAAATAAAAGACGAAACAAAAGAGCAATTATTACCAGCAATACAAACAAAGATGAGTGATGTTGTAAATTATGTTGCAGATATATTAAGAGAAAAAGAAACATTAAGTTCAAATCAAATAATGTCAATTCTTGCTAGAAAAAGTTTGAACGAAATGGCTATGGGTATGTATCAAGTGTCATACACACCAACAGAAATAGCCATAGCATTTAATATATATCTTGATATGATAGACAAAATAAACCAAATAACTAATTTTCCGCCAACCATACATTCATTTACTACTTTGTTAGGAATAACACCTCAAACATTTTATAATTGGCTATCGGATCCGGAAAAAAAAGAAATAGCAAGCTATATAAAAGCATATTTTATTGGTGCTATAAATACTGCTACATTAACAAAACAAGTTGAAACGATAGCAGGTATATATACAACCAAAACAATGGGATTAATTGAAGAACAACAGCCAATAGTAATAGAACATAAAAAAGAAACTAATATAGATAAGATCAACGCTCAATTAAATGCTTTAAAAAAAGATGGAAAAATTATAGATGCTGAATTTGAAGAAAAAGATTTTGAAGGAGAAAAAGATTATGACTAAAGTTGTTGGAGTAAAGATAGATACTAAATCACCACATACAAAAGATAAAATTTATTATTATAAAACGGAAAAAGATTTTAAGCGTGGCGATGTTATAGATATAGTGGTTGAAACCGGTGGTAGTCCGACCGCGACCGTTGCAATCGCCAATAGTAAAAAGAAACATAATGTTCCTTTGAAAAATCTGGAGCTTGACCACAATTAAAAATGTTTTACTTTTCACAATAAACATGAAAACTTCACTTTTTTAAGTGAAGCTTTTTATAATATATATATTTTTTTATTGCAATATTTTTTTTATTTTTAAATTTCACTTTATTATTTTAGTTTTTTAGCAAAGTCACAAAATCCACACCAAATAGCGAGTACAATTATAAAAAACATCAACATATTATTCACCATTTTTTAATTTTTTTAGTATTATTTCGTGATCTTTTGTTTCGTATTTTTCATAACATTTTTTTAAATCTCGCCTAAAAGTATCGATAGGGTATTTGTAGTACAATGTGGCTTTTGCTTGACTAACATTATCATTAACCATATGATCGAGGGTTCTTATAAAATTTTCTTTGTTGCTGTTTTCTTCTCTTGGTCGTCCCAATTTTGTCCCTTTAATTCTGGTAGCTTTTAAGCCTTCTTTTGTTCTTTGGCTTATTCTCTCGCGTTCTTTTTGTGCTGAATAACACATCAACTCTAGTAATTGTTCTTTGATTAATTTTGTTTCTAAATTATCAAGCATTGATTTTTGGTTAGGTAAATTATCGCTCAGTATAGGTAAGTCAATAACAATAATATTAATGTTGTTATCGTGTAGTCTTTTCCATTCAGTTTTTATGCCGTCCCAATCACGACCTAGTCGATCAATCTCTTTTACAATTAAATAATCGTTTGGCTTTAGTTTATTTATTAATATTTGATACTGTTCACGGTTAAAAGTTTTACCAGTAAAAACATCTTGAAAGATGTTTTCGCTAGGTACAGTTATATTATTTTGCTTTTGCCATTCGATAATGGCTTCATTTTGTCTGTCTAATTTTTGCTTATTTGTAGACACTCTTTTATAGTAATAAAAATTATTATTCATTAACACACCTCCAAACCTCCGTTTTTTTTGCATATTTCCATCATAATATTATAAGCTTTTAATAATTTATAATAGTCTTGTTCACTTTCAGCACTATCAAAGCAATTACCTAAAAAAGCCATTAAGTCATTGAATAAAATCATTATAAATTGATATATCTGAAATTCATCAAGTTCATTTTGAATATTTTCTATAATTTCATCATATTTTTTAATATTTAATTTTTTAAATTTTCCAATATTAGACATTTATAATACCTCTTTCAATCATTTTATTTAATAATAAATTAATTATTTTTTGTTCAATTTTATCCATTTTTATGCTTCCTATTTTAATTTTCTAAACTTTCTTTTAATTCTGTAATGGCTTCATCTATACAATAAATAAAGTCATCTTTTTCAACATCTCTTAAATTCCATATCCATCAACAACATAAAGCCCACATACATTATTAACATTATTAAACATATAAAACAACCTATTTTTTCCAAAATTTTTAATTTGATAATCGATGTAATATTCTAACGATTCATCGTCTACAAACTCAACTAAATCTTGCGTTGTATCATATAAATATAAATTGTCTTGAGCCTCATTGTCATAATCAATCATAATATTAATCATATTACAATAATTTTCTTCGTTATCATAACCTAAATTGTCTTTTAATTCTTTAATAGTTTCTTTTTTTAATCTATTTAAATTCTTCATATTATCACCTAGTAGAGAAGAGTAGAGTTATTCTTCGTCTTCCTTTCTAGTCGATAAGAATGTTACTTTTTCGGCGATAACTTCTAATTGTTTATCTTTTTCTAGTCTTTGTAATCTTCCTTTGACACCAATTAGGTCGCCTTTTTTTACATGTTTTTTTGTAGTTTCAGCGATCCCTTTCCATAAAACACACGAAATATAATCAGTATCATATTCCC
>ERZ1643251.2450-NODE-2450-length-18875-cov-4.977736_pt1 | contig 18875 bp, 15 predicted proteins | sample MGYA00579261_ERZ1643251 | MGnify/ENA primary metagenome ERZ1643251 (study PRJEB29033, sample SAMEA4952267) | chicken gut metagenome | biome: Broiler Chicken; feature: Gastrointestinal Tract; material: Caecum | place: Ireland | collected 2018 | study: Broiler...
GGACTTGGAATCTCTCTTTCCTCAAATCCCATCTTTCCGATTCCCAGCGATTCCGCGCCCAGAAACAGGCACCTGCTCCGGCGCCCGCCCCGCAGGAGGATTTTGAGCTGAAATTGCAGCCGGAGCAACCGGCGGCGCAGCCTGCGGCGGGGGATGAGCTGGATTCCCTGATCAACCGTGCCGTCAGCGGGCATGCCCCGTACTACGCCCCCCACGAGGCCGGTGGGGCCGCCTACACCGAACCGGAGGACCAGGGATTCTCGGTGCCTTTGCAGCCGGAACCCCAGGCGGAATCCTTTGACACGCCGCTGGTGCCGGTCCAGCCCGAGACGACGCCCCGTGTGCCGGGGGATACCATGGCCTTCTCCCCGGAGGAGGTGCAGACGACTGCCTCCCACAGCGGCACCATTCCCACCCTGAACGGAAGTTTTGATACGGTGGGCCAGGCGGCCAGCGCGGCCTGGCAGTCGGGACGTCCGCTGTCGGAACTGTTGGACACCCAGCCCGCTTCCCAGACACCCAGCCGTCCCACCGGCACGGAGAGTTCCTTCACCGTGCCACAGCAGGGGGAGGCTGCGCAACTGCGGGTGAGTACGGCGGTGGGCAATTCCGCATCGGCGCCCATCAGTTCGCCGCCGTCGGCGGCCAAGGCAGATCCCCATGCCATGCAGCTGGCAGCGGCCACAAAGGAGCCGCCCAAACCGTACTGTTATCCGTCGCTGAATCTCTTCAACGCCACCCGGCCCGATGATGAGGCCGGTGCCGCGCGGGAAATGAAGAAAAATGCTGATACGCTGGTGAACACGCTGGAAAGTTTCGGCGTCAAGACCAAGATTCTGGACATCTGCCGGGGCCCGTCGGTCACCCGGTATGAATTGCAGCCCCAGGCGGGCATCAAGGTCAGCCGCATTACCAGTCTGGCCGATGATATTGCCCTGAATCTGGCCACGGCGGGCGTTCGCATCGAAGCCCCTATTCCCGGCAAACCGGCTGTCGGTATCGAGGTACCCAACAAGATTCGTTCCACCGTCAACATCCGTACGGTGTTTGAATCCCAGAATTACATCAATATGCGCAGCCCGCTGACCATGGCACTGGGCAAGGATATTGCCGGTACCGCCCAGGTGGCGGACCTTTGCAAAATGCCCCATCTGCTCATTGCCGGTTCCACCGGCAGTGGTAAATCGGTCTGTGTCAACTCCATCATTATCAGCTTTTTGTTCCGCTCCGGGCCGGAGGATGTCAAACTGATCCTCATCGACCCCAAGGTGGTGGAACTGGCGGAGTACAACGGTATTCCACATCTGTTGATGCCGGTGGTCACCGAACCCCGCAAGGCGGCCGGTGCCCTGGGGGCCAGCGTGGCCGAGATGGAACGCCGCTACAAGTTGTTTGCGGAGAACAACGTCCGCGAAATCAAAGCCTACAATAAACTGGCGGCGCAGACGGGTATGGAACACCTGCCCTATATTGCCATTATCATCGATGAGTTGGCCGACCTGATGATGGTGGCCGGCAAAGAGGTGGAAGATTATATCTGCCGCATTGCCCAGAAGGCCCGTGCGGCCGGCATTCATCTGATCGTTGCCACCCAGCGTCCCAGCGTGGACGTCATCACCGGTCTGATCAAGGCCAACATTCCCAGCCGTATTGCCTTTGCGGTTTCCAGCCAGATCGACTCCCGGACCATCCTGGACACTTCCGGCGCCGAAAAGCTGCTGGGCAACGGTGATATGCTGTTCCTGCCGGTGGGCGCGGCCAAGCCGGTGCGTGTGCAGGGCACCTTTGTCACCGACGAAGAAATCGGTGCGGTGCTCAGCTTCATTAAATCCACCTCTTCCTCCCAGTACGATGAGGAGATGATTGCCGAGATGGAGCGCCGTGCGGTAGCGGAAAAGGGCAGCAAGAAGGGTGACGATGACGGAGACGGAAGCGGCGCCCTGGATCCCATGTTCGAACAGGCCGTGGAGTGCGTGATCGAGGCGGGCCAGGCATCCACCAGTTTGCTGCAGCGTCGCTGCAAGCTGGGCTATGCCCGTGCGGCCCGCATTATGGACCAGATGGAGCAGGAAAAGGTCATTGGCCCCTACGAGGGAGCCAAGCCGCGTGCCGTGCTGGTCACCCGTGCCCAGTGGGAGGAGCGGAAACTGAATGGCCAGTACGACGAAGCGTAAGCGCCGGCGCCGCCGCAAAGTCCAAAACCGCTGGCAATGGCTGGTCAGTGCGGTGGCTGCCCTGTTGCTGGCGGCGTGCGGTTTTGTTATTCAGAATTACGGCGGCCGGTACGAGATACCTACCTGGTCGGATCTCTACAATGTCTTTGGAATCACTGCCAACGGGCCCGACGCGGCACTGCTGGCCGATACCGAGACGACGGTTACCGTGCTGGATGTGGGCCAGGGCGACGCGGTCCTGGTGGGGCAGGATGGAAACTACTGTCTGATTGACACGGGAACGGCGGAATCCCAGAATGCCTTGGTCCGTGCCTTGCGGCAAGCGGGCATTCAGGATTTGGAGTACCTGGTGCTGACCCATCCCCATGCCGACCATACCGGCGGCGCTGTTGCCGTGCTGCAAAACTTCCCGGTGGGCGAAGTGCTGCTGCCCGTGTGGCGGCCGGCAGAGGACGGGGCGACGGACTGGCCGGACGACCTGTGGGTGCAGGCCGCGGCGGGCGGAACCACGGTGTCTGAAACGCAGGCCGGGGATCGCTATACACTGGGCGACGGTGTACTGGAAGTTCTGCTGGGCGGCAATGCTGATACCGGGGACGATGACCCCAACAATGCCTCGCTGTGTCTGCTGTTTGAGGCGGGGAATTTCCGATACCTGGCCACCGGCGATGCCGAGAAACAAACGGAAAAAACGCTGGTGGACCGCTATGGCAGCGGTTTGCAGGCGAATCTGGACAAAGCGGGCCACCATGGCTCGTCCACCTCCAGCAGTGCGGAGTTTCTTGCGGTTGTGCGGCCGCAGGCGGCAGTGATCAGCTGTGGGGTGGACAACGACTACGGACATCCCCACGCCGAGACGTTGCAGCGTCTGGCAGACGTGGGTGCGGCCATCTACCGCACCGACACTATGGGGACCATTACATTTACCTACGAAAACGGTGTGCTCAGCGCAACCACAGCCGGCCAGACGCTGGATGCGGCTGCCTGAGCCACACCCCGTAAGGACAGAGGGAGAATAAAAAGGTATGAAGATTGTGGAACAGTTCAAGGCAAAGCGCTGTGTGTTTTCCATCGAGTGTTTTCCGCCCAAACAGACCACCCAGATGGAAAAAATGCGGACCACACTGCAGGAAATGAGCCGGCTCAAACCGGATTTCATCAGCGTTACCTTCGGTGCAGGCGGCTCCGCGGGCGGCGTGTCCACGGTGGAAGTGGCTGACCTGATCCAGAACGAGTTGGGCATTCCGGCTCTGGCCCATCTGATCTGTATGGGCAATGACCGTGCCAGCGCCGCTGCCATCCTGGACCAGCTGGAGCAGGTGGGCGTCCGTGATGTGCTGGCCCTGCGGGGGGACCGTACCCCCACCCGCCCGGAAAGCCCGGATTTTGTACATGCCTGCGATCTGACGGCCTTCGTCAAGGAATATAAGCCGGACTTTTCGGTGCACGGCGCCTGCTATCCGGAAGGTCATCCCGAGGCGGAAAATCTGCGCAAGGACGTGGAAAATCTCTGCACCAAGCAGGCGGCAGGGGCGGAGCACCTGGTCACCCAGCTTTTCTTTGACAATATGCATTTCTACCGGTTCCTCAACCTGGCACGGCGGGCCGGCATTACGCTGCCGGTTTCGGCGGGTGTCATGCCCATCGTCAAGCGCAGCCAAATCGAGCGCACGGTGGCACTTTCCTCCGCCAGCCTTCCTTCTGATTTTACCCGGATGATTTCCCGCTGGCAGGACGATCCTGCAGCCCTCTATGATGCGGGTATCGACTATGCGGTGCGTCAGCTGCGGGACCTGATCGAAGGCGGCGCCGACGGTGTTCATCTCTACGCCATGAACGATGCCAAGGTGGCCGAAAAGGTCTACGACGGCATCCGGGATCTGCTGTAATGGTGCGGCCGATTCCGCCGCGGATCGACCGGGCCACCTCCCTGCGTTATATGGGAGCGGCAGGCTGGCAGCCGGATGCGGCCTCGGCGGCCTTGTTGGATCGTGCAGAGGAAAAGCTCCGGCAAACGGCCTCGCCACGCGCGGTATGGCGGCGGCTGCCCCGTGTGGTGCTGCCGCTGGAAAACCGTGGCGGCGACCTGGCCCGGCATCTGCAAGGATGCGACGAGGTGCTGGTGCTGGTGACCACCCTTGGCAGTGAGGTGGATACCCTGCTGCGCAGATTGGAACTGACGGACATTGCCCTGGCTGCTTCGGCCGATGCCATGGCGTCGGTGTTGCTGGAGCAGGTCTGCGATGAACTGGAACAGGAACTGCGCACGCGACTGGCCGAAGAACATCGGTATCTCACCGGGCGTTTTGCGCCCGGGTACGGCGACTGTCCACTGGAACTGAATGATGAAATCAGCCTGGCGGCCGACAGCGTGCGTGGGGCCGGTGTGGCGGTCACGGCGCAGCATCTCCTGGTGCCGCGCAAAAGTACCACGGCCCTGCTGGGCATAGCGGATCATCCGGTCACCGGGACACTGGCGGGGTGTTCCACCTGTCATCTGCGGGAAACCTGCGTCTTCCGCAAACGGGGAACCACCTGCTTTTCCCAAAAATGAAATGCGAACGGGAGGAACTGCCTGTGCAAATCGAATCGATCTTTGAGCGCCGCCGTTTTGTATTTCTGGACGGCGGCATGGGAACCCAGCTACAGCAGCGCGGCCTGCAGCCCGGCCAGAAACCGGAACTGGCAGCCTTGGAAATGCCGGAAATTCTGACGGCCATCCATGCCGACTATGCGGCCGCCGGGGCAGATCTGCTGCTGGCCAATACCTTTGGGGCCAACGCACGCAAACTGGCCGGTACAGGCTATAGTGTGGCCCAGATGGTGGAGGCGTCCCTGGCCTGTGCCCGCCGTGGGGCGGCGTCCACCGGTGCGCTGGTGGGGCTGGATATCGGCCCCCTGGGCGAATTGCTGGCTCCGGCCGGCACGCTGCCCTTTACCGATGCCTACGCGGCTTTTGCGGAAATTGTGGAGGCCGGTGTGGCGGCGGGGGCGGATTTTGTCTTTCTGGAGACAATGACCGACCTCTATGAACTGAAAGCCGCCATCCTGGCGGCCAAGGAACACAGCCATCTGCCGGTGTTTGTCTCGATGAGTTTCGAAAGTCGCGGCCGCACCTTCACCGGCTGCACGGTAGAAAGCTACGGCGTCACCGCGGCGGGGCTGGGCGCCGATGCCATCGGTATCAACTGCTCTTTGGGCCCGGCTGAAATTCTGCCCTTTGCCCAGCGGCTTTGCCGTACCGTACCGGCGGGTATTCCGGTGTTTGTCAAACCCAATGCCGGGTTGCCCAACCCCGACGGTTCCTACAATCTGGATGCGGCGGAATTTGCCCGGGAAATGCAGGCCTATGCCACCATCGGTGTTTCGATGGTGGGCGGATGCTGCGGTACAACGCCGGAATACATTGCCCGGCTGCGTGCGGTGTTTGGCGCCCTGGCACCGGCACAGAAGGTGCCGGTGCGCCGCAGCTGCCTGTGTACGCCGGTTCGCTTTGTGGAAGTGGACGGCATCACCGTGGTGGGGGAACGGATCAACCCCACCGGCAAAAAGCGGTTGCAGCAAGCTTTGCGGGAAGGGGACAGCGCTTATCCCTGCACCCAGGCGGTGGCTCAGGCGGAGGCCGGGGCTCAGGTGCTGGATGTCAACGCGGGACTTCCGGGTATTGACGAGGCTGCCACGCTGGAACGGCTGGTGACCGATCTGCAGGCGGTGACCGACCTGCCGCTGGAACTGGACTCCTCCAACCCGGAGGCACTGTCCCGGGCCTTGCGTGTCTACAACGGCAAGCCCATCGTCAACTCGGTGAACGGCGAACAAAAAACACTGGATACCATTTTGCCGCTGTGCAAAAAATACGGTGCGGCGGTGGTGGGCCTGACGATGGACGAGCAGGGCATTCCCACCAGTGCCGAGGGGCGGTTTGCCATCGCCCAAAAGATTGTGGCGGCGGCCACCGCGGCGGGCATTCCCAAGGAAGACATCTACATTGACTGCCTGACCCTGACCGCCAGTGCCCAGCAAGAAGGGGCGGTGCAAACGCTGGAAGCACTGCGCCGCTGCAAACAGGAACTGGGGGTGCGCACAATTCTGGGCGTGTCCAACATCAGTTTCGGGTTGCCCTGCCGCGGCTACCTGAACACCACCTTCCTGACGATGGCCATGGCAGCCGGTCTGGATCTGGCCATCATGAATCCCAACACGCCGGAAATGATGGCGGCGGTGCGCGCCTATCGGGTGCTGACGGCACAGGATCCGCAGAGCCGCGATTATGTGGCCGCCTATGCGGATGTGCAGATTCAGACCCAACAGGTCAGCAAGACCGCGGCGGCGGAAAGCCCGTCAGCCGCAGCCGGGGATGCCCTGTTTGAAGCGGTGCGCCGTGGTCTGAAGGCGGAAGCCCATGAAGCGGCCCGTCAGGCGCTGTCCACCCGGGAGCCGCTGGATGTGGTGAACGCTTCGCTGATCCCGGCTCTGGATGTGGTGGGGGACGGTTTCGAGAAAGGAACCATCTTTTTGCCGCAGCTTCTGCAGGCAGCCACCGCAGCCCAGGCTGCCTTTGAGGTGGTCAAGGAGAAAATCGCCGCTCAGGGCCAGCCGCAGACCGCCGGCAAGGGAAAAATTGTGGTGGCCACCGTCAAAGGAGACGTGCACGATATCGGCAAAAACATCGTGCGGGTTATTCTGGAAAATTACGGATACGACGTGCTGGATCTGGGACGGGATGTGCCGCCCGAACGGGTGGTGGAGGCTGTGCGTACCACAGGGGCACGGCTGGTGGGGCTCTCGGCCCTGATGACGACCACCGTTCCCAATATGAAGGCAACCATTGATGCCTTGCACCAGGCAAAACTGCCCTGCCAGGTATGGGTGGGGGGCGCTGTGCTGACCCCCGGTTTTGCCAAGGAAATCGGAGCAGACTTCTACTGCAAGGATGCCAAGGCCAGCGCCGACCTGGCCAAGCAAATCCTGGGCTGAACCATTCTTCCCCCGGAAAGTGAACGCCGCCCCTTGCGGGGCGGCGCTTTTTATGGTATCCTGTTACAACAAAGCATCCCAAGGTGCCCGGGACCCCGCGAGGTTGGCCGGGAGAATAGGGAAACAGGTGCAACACCTGTGCGGGACCGCCGCCGTAATGGCCGAGCCCGGATCCAATCGCATGTCACTGCGCGTCCGCGTGGGAAGACGGGGGTCCGGGCCGTGACGCCAGAGCCGGAAGACCTGCCCTGGGATTCATACTGCCCGGTGTGGTGGAACAAACCGCTGCCGCATCGGGGGCAGGACCCGTGCTGCGGACGGACCAAACGTGGGCGCGGAAAACAAAAGTGCATCGTGTTTTGGTGGGCGCTTTGTTTCGGTATGGGTCTGTCCGGTTGTTTTGGCGGGACAGGCCTTTTCTTTTTGGCGATGCGGCGGGGACGGTTTGTGCATTTCCACACAGGAGGGTTTTCTATGTTCCATCATCCGTTGCGCAAGGGTATGGCTTTGACGTTGCTCGGTGTCGCGCTGCTCTGCGGCTGCAGGGCTTCGCAGCCGCAGGAGACGGCTTCCCGGCCGGAAACCATTGCCACGGCCGAAAGTGCCGGCCATTACCCGGTTACCATTACCAATTACGATGCAGCCGGGCAGGAAGTCCAATACACCTATTCCCAGGCCCCCCAACGGGTGGTGGCTGTGTACCAGGGTTCCATTGAAACGATGATTGCCCTGGGCCTGGAGGACCATGTTGTGGCCAGCTATGGCCTGGATAACGAGGTTAAACCCGAATGGCAGGAAGGGTTTTCTGCCATGCACTACCGGGAGGATGTGTTTGCTCCGGACAAAGAGACAGTCACGCTTTTGCAGCCCGATATGATTCTTTCCTGGGGTTCGCTGTTCAGCGACAAGATGCTGGGGGATGTGTTCGGCTGGAATGCCAAAGGCGTTGCCACCTATATGAACTCCAACACACGTCCGGGCGGACATCCGCGTACGCTGGAAAACGAGTACACCGATATCCTCAACCTGGGCCGGATTTTTGACGTAGAGGAAAAAGCCCAGTCCCTGGTGGACGAGATGCAGCAGACCATTGCCGGCACGCTGGCGGCGGTGGAAGGCCAGGAACCGGTGCAGGTAGCGGTGGTGGAACCGCTGGGGGATGCCATCAGCAATTACGGCGCCACCACATTGGCCGGGGATATGGTCACCCAGCTGGGCGGACAGCTGGCCAGTCCGGACGGCAACGAACTGAGCAAAGAGGATTTGCTGGCCTGTGATCCCGATGTGATCTTTGTGGTCTATATGGCCTACTCGGGGGACGACCCCGAAAGCGTGGTGGCCAGCCAGCTTGCCGTCCTGCAGGAGGACCCGGCGCTGGCCAGCCTGTCGGCTGTACAGCAGGGGCGGGTCTATCCCGTCATGCTGGGGGATATCTACGCGGCCGGTCCCCGGACGATGGACGGCATTCGCACGCTGGCGGCCGGCATGTACCCGGACCTGGCCCTGTGAACGGCGCGGGGGGCTGGCTGCACAGCCAAAGGATCGGGTACGGGGTCTGTGCAGCCTTGCTGGTCCTGCTGCCGCTCTCCCTGGTGGTGGCGGTGACCTTTGGCACCATGCCGCTGCCGGTGGGGGATGTGTACGGCGTATTGTCCTCCAAAATGCTGCACGCCGTGTTCGGCACGGCCGTGCCGGAACGCTGGGCCGCCGGTTCGGCGCTGCATGATGTGGTCTGGCTGATCCGGCTGCCCCGGCTGGTACTGGGGGCAGCCGTGGGGGCTGCCCTGGCCCTTTGCGGCGTGGTGATGCAGGCCATAGTCAAGAACCCGCTGGCCGATCCGTACATCCTGGGCATCTCATCGGGCGCCTCGCTGGGGGCTACCCTGGCGGCGTTGTTCGGTGTGGGGGCTGCATGGGGGGCACGCTCGGTGGGAGCCATGGCCTTTGTGGGGGCCCTGGTAGTCTCCTTTGCGGTGGTGTTTTTGGCCAACCTGGGGGGCCGTGCCACGGCGGTCAAATTGCTGCTGGCGGGTTCTGCGCTTTCGGCGGTCTGCGGTGCATTCTCCAACTTTGCCATCTATCTGCGTAACGACGACCATGCACCGGCCCAGGTCATCCGGTGGACCATGGGCGGTCTGGGTGCTGCCAACTGGCAGGGCAATGGGGTCATGGTGCTGGCTGTGACGGCGGGAAGTCTCTTTTTCCTCACCCAGAGCCGCACCCTCAATCTCATGCTGCTGGGGGACGAATGCGCCATTACGCTGGGCACCGACCTGCACCTGCGTCGGATGCTGTACCTGGCGGTCACCTCGCTGCTCATCGGGTTGGCTGTGTACCAGGCGGGAACCATCGGCTTTGTGGGGCTCGTGGTGCCCCACGGGGTACGCCTGCTGCTGGGAACCGACCATCGGACGCTGGTACCGGTCTCGGCGCTGGCGGGTGCCATTTTCCTGGTCTGGGCCGATGTGGCCTGCCGTGTCGTACTGCCCGGCAACGAACTGCCCATCGGAATTCTCACCTCGCTGCTGGGTGCACCGGTTTTTCTGTATCTGATGGTGCGTCACCGCTACGGATTTGGAGGAGGCACGGCATGACCATGATCGAAGCCCGGGATGTGTGTGTATCCCTGGGAGGAAAAGCCGTCCTCGACCACATCCGACTGACGGCGGGCAGGCAGCAGGTGGTGGGGCTGATCGGCCCCAACGGCAGCGGCAAAAGCACGTTGCTCAAATGCATCTATCGTGTCCTGCAACCCGACAGAGGGGCGGTGTTTCTGGAAGGCCGCACATTGCGGGAATATTCGGTGCGCCAGAGCGCCCGGAAGCTGGCTGTGGTCGCTCAGCATAACACCTACAGTTTTGATTTTACCGTGCGGGAAGTGGTCCTGATGGGCCGCGCTCCCCACAAACGGACGCTGGAACGGGAAAATGCCGAGGATTACCGCATCGTCCATCGGGCGCTGGAGACGGTGGGCATGGCGGATAAGGAAACCCGCATCTTTTCCACCCTTTCGGGCGGGGAGCAGCAGCGGGTGGTGCTGGCGCGGGCACTGGCCCAGCAGACCCCCTGTCTGATTCTGGACGAACCTACCAACCACCTGGATATCCGCTACCAGTTGCAGATGATGGACCTGCTGCGCACCCTGGATCGCACCGTATTGCTGGCTGTCCATGACCTGAACTTGGCGGCGGCCTACTGCGATGTGCTGTACGCCCTGCAGGACGGTAAGCTGGTGGGTAGCGGTACACCACGGGAGCTGCTGACACCGGCGTTCATCCGACAAGTGTATCAGGTGCCGGCGCAGGTCTGCACCGACGAGGACGGAATTCCCTATGTGCTGTTCCGTTCCCTACGGAAGGAGAAAAAACCATGAAACAAGCGCTGATTTGTGCCAGCTTTGGCACCACGGTGGCCAACGGCCGCAAGGACCTGGAGGCAGTGGAACAGGCGCTGCAGGCTGTGGCGTCTGACCGGCCTTTTTGCCGTGCCTGGACCAGCCGGATCATTCGCAAACGGATGGCGGCACGGGGGAAGTCGGTGGATGGGCTTCCCGAAGCGTTGGAAAAGCTGGCGGCAGCCGGATACGACCGGGTGGTGGTGCAGCCCACACACTTGCTTTATGGGTATGAATACGATAAAATAAAATCCGAAATTGCCCCGTATCAAAGCCGGTTTGCCCATCTGGCGCTGGGTAAACCGCTGCTGGCCGATACCCACGACCTGCAGACGGTGGCACGCCTTCTGGGAGAGGCCTATCCGGCGCATCCCGGGGAGGTTCTGGTCCTGATGGGACATGGAACCGAGCATTTTGCGGGGGTGGTCTACCCAGCGCTGCAAAGTGTTTTTGCTTTACAGGGGCGCGACGATGTTTTTGTGGCGGCGGTGGAAGGATGGCCGGCGCTGGCCGAGGTCCTGCCGCAGATTCTGGCGTCCGGCTGCCGCAAAGCACATCTGGTGCCTCTGTTGCTGGTGGCGGGGGATCATGCCTGCCACGATATGGCCGGGGAACAGGCGGAAAGCTGGAAGAGCCAGCTGGAAGCGGCCGGTCTTTCGGTGCGCTGCACCCTGGAAGGACTGGGGCGCCTGGAAGGTATCCAGAAGATGTACTGTGCCAGACTCAAAGCGTTACTGGAGTGAACCATGTCGTTTGATCATACCATCCGCAGCGGACAGCGGCTGCTGCGCTGCGGTTATACCACCGGGACCTGTGCGGCGCTGGCTGCCCAGGGCGCAGCGCGTTTGCTGCTTTTGGGGCAAGTCCCGCGCACCCTTTCCCTCATGACACCCAAAGGCTGGGAGGTGACGGTCCGCCCGCTGACCTGCCGGTGCCAGGGGGAAGCAGCGCTGTGCAGCGTGCGCAAGGACGGTGGGGATGACATTGATGCGACCGATGGATTGCCTGTCACCGCCACCGTCCGCAAAGCTGCCGGACCGGGCATTGCCATCGACGGCGGTGAAGGCGTCGGCCGGGTCACCCGACCGGGACTGGACCAGCCGGTGGGGGCAGCTGCCATCAACCGGGTGCCCCGCCGGATGATCACCCAGGCGGTGAAGGCTGTCTGCCGGGACGCCGGGTACACCGGCGGACTGTCGGTGGTGATCGGTGTGGAGGGCGGTCAGGAAGCGGCCCGCCGCACTTTCAATCCGCAGATGGGAGTGGAGGGCGGCCTTTCGATTCTGGGAACCTCCGGCATTGTGGAACCCATGAGCGAACAGGCCATTGTGGACACCATTGCGCTGGAAATCCGCCAGCATGCCGCCCACACCCAAAATCTCATTCTCACGCCGGGAAACTACGGCACGGATTTTCTGCACGCCCAGGGCTGGGATGCCTGCGGTGTGCCGGTGGTTAAATGTTCCAATTTTCTGGGGGAAGCCCTGGACTGTGCCGCCGTGGAAGGAATGACCCGCCTGTTGCTGGTGGGGCATGTCGGCAAACTGGTCAAGGTGGCGGGTGGCATCATGAACACCCATTCCCGCTATGCCGACTGCCGGACCGAGCTGTTTTGTGCCCATGCCGCACAGTGCGGCGCGCAGACCGAGGTCTGCCGGGCACTGATGGAAGCCGCCACTGCAGACGCCTGCCTGGAAATTCTGTCGGCGGCGGGGCTGCGCGACGCCGTGATGGCCTCTTTGCTGGACGCCATGCAGAACCATCTGCAGCGCCGTCTGGGGGACGGCTGCCAGGGCGGTGTGGTCGTTTTTTCCAACCAATTCGGCCTGCTGGGCGCCACACAGCCCGCCAAGGAGATGTTGCAACTATGGCAGAACTGAAGAAGGGCACTTTGTATGGTGTCAGCGTGGGTCCGGGGGACCCCGAACTCATGACGCTGCAGGCGGTGCGGCGGCTGGAAGCCTGCCCGGTGATTGCTGCGCCCCAGACCAAAAGCGGGCAGATGCTGGCGTTGGAGATCGCCCGGGGGGCGGTGAATCTGGACGGGAAAATCATCGTGCCGCTGCATTTTCCCATGACGCGGGAGCAAAAGGCTCTGCAGACGGCCCATGAGGCCGCGGCCGAATCCCTGCGGTCCTATCTGGATGCCGGGCAGGATGTGGCCATGCTCAACCTGGGGGACGTGTCGGTTTATGCCACCTTCGGATACCTGCAGGAATTGTTGCAGGCCCGGGGATATACCACCGTTATGCTGGCCGGTGTGCCCAGCTTCTGTGCCTCGGCGGCACGGCTCAACCGGTCCCTGACCGCCGGCATGGAGGAACCGCTGACCATTGCGCCGGGCGGTGCGGCGGATGCGGTGCTGGATGCGCCCGGCGGCAAGGTGCTGATGAAAACCGGGCGTCAACTGCCCCGGACCCTGGCAGCGCTGGAAGCCCACGGAAAGCTGGCCAGCAGCGCCATGGTCTGCAACTGCGGGCTACCCAACGAGGAAGTCTGGCCGGACCTTTCGACGTATGACCGGGATCGTCCGGCCGGCTATTTTGCAACGATTCTGGTAAAGGAGTAACCCATGGTTCATTTTGTGGGAGCCGGTCCGGGAGCCCCGGATCTGATTACGCTGCGCGGCGCCGAATTGCTGCGCGCCGCAGACTGTATTATTTATGCGGGCAGTCTGGTAAACCCTGCCCTGCTGGCGCTGGCCCGGGACGGGTGTGCTGTTTATAACAGTGCCGAGATGACCCTGGAGCAGGTGCTGGCGGTGATGCAGGAGCAGGAGCGGCTGTCCCACGAAACAGTACGGCTCCACACGGGGGATGCCAGCCTGTATGGTGCCATCCGCGAGCAGATGGACCAACTGGACCGGCTGGGCATTGCCTATGACGATGTGCCGGGAGTTTCCAGCTTTTGCGGTGCAGCCGCGGCAACCTGCGCCGAATATACCCTGCCGGGCATCAGCCAGACCGTGATCATCACGCGGATGGCGGGCCGCACCCCGGTGCCGGAGCGGGAAGCGCTGTCCAAGCTGGCCGCCCATGGCGCCAGCATGGTGATTTTCCTGTCGGCCGGCATGCTGCCGGCTGTGCAGGAGGCGCTGCTGCAGGGGGCCTATACCAAGGCAACCCCGGCGGCGCTGGTATACAAAGCCACCTGGCCGGAAGAAAAGGTGGTGCGCTGTACCCTGGGCACCCTGGCCCAAGCCGGGGCAGACCATCAGATCACCAAAACGGCGTTGATTCTGGTGGGGGATTTCCTGGCCCCCGCCGGATATGATCGCAGCAAACTCTATGACCCGGGCTTTACCACCGAATTCCGAAAGGGGAGCGAAGGATGAGCGTTGCCTGCCTGGCCTTTACCGAAAAGGGCTATGCCCTGGCGCGGCGGTTGGCCTGTGCCCTGGGCGGCACCGCGGACCGCAGTGGGCAGCCTTTGAGCCTGCAGCAGTGGACGCAGACGCATTTCGCGTCGGAGCGTGCGCTGGTCTATGTGGGGGCGGCGGGCATTGCCGTACGGGCCATCGCACCGTATCTGCACAGCAAAACCACCGATCCGGCGGTGGTGGTGGTGGATGAGGGCGGACAGTTCGTCATCCCGCTGCTTTCGGGCCACCTGGGGGGCGCCAACGATCTGGCGCGGCATGTAGCCAGACTGCTGCATGCCCAGGCGGTGATCACCACGGCCACCGATGTGAACGAGGTTTTTGCGGTGGACGAATGGGCACGCTGCCAGCACTGTGCGGTGCTGCACCCCGAAAACGTCCGTAAGGTATCGGGTGCATTGCTGGCGGGGCGCCCGGTGCGTATCCACACCGAGGTGCCGGTATCCGGAACGGTACCGGCGGGTATCGAATTGGCGGAAAGTGCCCCCTGGGATGTCTATGTGGGGTTGGAACCACAGCCGGCATCGGTTCTGTGGCTGGTGCCGCAGAACGTCATACTGGGGGTGGGCTGCCGGAAGGGCATCACGGACAGGGCGTTGGAAAAGGCCTTGGCATCCCTGGATCTGCCCCCCCAGTGCATCGGCGCGGTGGCCAGCATCGATCTGAAGGCCCGGGAAGCGGGCTTACTGAGTTTTTGCCGGCAACACGGCTGGCCGCTGAAGATTTACAGCGCGGCACAACTGGCACAGGCGAAGGGCAACTTTACCGCTTCCGCCTTTGTGGAGAAGACCACCGGTGTGGACAATGTCTGCGAGCGTGCGGCGGTGCTGGCCAGTGGCGGAACGTTGCTGCGGCGCAAGCAGGCGGAAAACGGTGTGACGATGGCGGCGGCACTGAAACCCTATCAACTGGATTGGAGATTTCACAATGTGTGGTAATTTGTATGTGGTCGGTCTGGGCCCGGGGGATGCAACCATGCTCACCGGGCAGGCGAAGGCCGCACTGGAGGCGGCGGATGTCCTGTGCGGGTATACGGTGTATGTGGAACTGGTGCATCCTTTGTATCCCGATAAGGAAATTTACACCACCCCCATGCGTGGTGAGGTGGATCGCTGCCGCTGGGCCCTGGAAACGGCGGCAGGCGGCAAACATGTGGCACTGGTCTGCAGCGGCGATGCGGGGGTTTACGGCATGGCCTCTCCGGTACTGGAGCTGGCCAAAGACTATCCGGAGGTCCCCATTGAGGTAGTGCCCGGTGTGACGGCGGCGCTTTCGGGGGCGGCTGTGCTGGGGGCACCGCTGGGACACGATTTCTGCGTGACCTCGCTGTCCGATCTGCTGACGCCCTGGGACGTGATCGAAAAACGGTTGCAGTGCGCGGCCATGGGAGATTTCTCTCTCTGCCTGTATAACCCGGCGTCCCATCGCCGCAAGGATCATCTGCAGCGGGCGGTGGACATTCTGTTGGCGGCCGGCAAGGCGGGTGAAACACCCTGCGCCACCGTGCGCAACATTGCGCGTCCCGGCCAGGAGGCCAAACTGTACACCCTGGAAACCTTGCGGGATGCGCCGGTGGATATGTTTACCACGGTCTTTGTGGGCAGTAGTACCACCCGGCAGCAGGGCTCCTGGCTCATCACACCCCGGGGGTATCGACAGGTATGAGAGTGGTCGTTTTTTCCGGCACCACCGAAGGGCGCACCCTTTCCTATACTCTGGCGGACCGGGGGATTCCGGTGGAGGTTTGTGTGGCTACTGAATACGGAAAGATTGACCAGGGGGAGCATCCGGGGGTAACGATTCGTGCAGGGCGTCTGACCGAGGCGGAAATGGCCGCGCTGCTGGACCGTTCCACCCTCTGCGTGGATGCCACCCATCCCTATGCCACCCAGGTCACGGCCAACATCCGGCGGGCGACCCAAAGGGCCGGTGCGGTGTACAAACGGCTGCTGCGTCCGGCCAGCCCCTTGCCGGAGGGCTGTTGGACGGCCAGAGATGCCGCCGAGGCGGTCCGGCTTCTGAAAGATACCCGGGGCAATATCCTGCTCACCACCGGGGCCAAGGAACTGACGGCCTTTGCACCGTTGGGAACGCAGCGTCTGTTTGCCCGGGTGCTGCCGCTGGATTCCAGCCTGACAGCCTGCCGGGAGGCCGGCATTGCACCGGCCCGGATTATCGCCATGCAGGGCCCCTTTGGTACAGAACTGAACGTGGCACTGCTGCATCAGTTCGCAATCCGGTATTTGGTCACCAAGGACGGCGGCAGTCCCGGCGGATTTGCCGAAAAATGTGCTGCCGCCCGGGCCTGCGGCGTGCAGCTTGTGGTGCTGCGTCGGCCCCCGGAAGACGGTGAACCCTACGAACAAATTCTGGAGTTTTGCAAGGAGTGGATGGCACCATGCAGGTGAGTTTACTGGCACTGGGGGGCGGCACGGGGGAAACCCTGACGGCGCAAAGCCGGACGGCCTTATTGCAGGCGGATTGCATCGTGGGCGCGGCGCGCTTGCTGGAGCAGCTGCCTGCAGGCTGCACGACACACCGTGCCGCAGCCACCAAACCCCGGCAGATTCTTGAGGCGTTGCAGCAGGGGGGCGCCAGCCACGGCGCGGTGGTTTACAGCGGAGACACGGGGTTCTACTCGGGGTGCCGCAGTCTGATTCCGCTGCTGGAAGAAAACCGGATTCCCTGCACCGTCTGTGCGGGGGTATCCAGCGTACAACTGTTGGCCGCGGCGTTGCACCGCCCCTGGCAGGACTGGGTGCTGGTTTCGGCGCACGGCGTTCACTGTGATGCGGTGGCGGCAGTCAGCCAGGGCAAACCGGCCTTTTTCCTCACCGGCGGCAGCCTGGGAGTGCCCCAGCTCTGCAGCCAGCTGTGTGCTGCCGGTCTGGGCGACTTGCCGGTCACCGTGGGGGAAAACCTCAGCTATCCGGACGAGAAGCTCACCGCGGGCACTGCGGCGGATATGGCGGGAAAAACCTTCGGGCCGCTGTGTGTGCTGCTGGCCGAAGCGGCGCCGCAGCCGCCCCGGCGGACCCCCGGCTGGCCGGATGACTGGTTCGTGCGGGGCAAGGTGCCCATGACCAAACGCTTTGTGCGTGCGGCTGTTCTGGCCGCGTTGGGACCACACCCCGGGGAGGTCCTTTGGGATGTGGGCGCCGGAACCGGCAGCATCAGTGTGGAACTGGCTGCCGCCGCGCCCGGTGCAGCGGTCTACGCCGTGGAGTGCGAAGCGCCGGCCCAGGAATTGCTGCAGCAGAACCGGGCCAAATTTCACACCTGGAATCTGCACTGCATTTCGGGCCGCGCGCCGGAGGCGCTGGCCAACCTGCCGGCCCCGGATGCCGTCTTTGTGGGCGGCAGCAAGGGCGCACTGGAGGCCATCCTGACGGCCGCGCTGGACAAGAATCCCCAGGCGAGGCTGTGCGTCAGCTGCATTGCCCTGGAAACCCTGGAACGGACGCTGGCCTTCTGCCGAGACCGCGGCCTGAACCCCCAGGTGGCGCAGCTGGCCGTCAGCGGTGCACAGCCGATGGGGCGACTGCACCTGATGATGGCCCAAAATCCGGTTTTTTTGGTGACGGTACACTGCGATGATTGAATGTATGATCGCTGCGCCCCGGTCGGGTGGCGGCAAAACGGTGATGACGTGTGCCTTGCTGGCGGCGCTGCGGCAGCGGGGGATGAACCCCTGCGCCTTCAAATGCGGCCCGGATTATATTGACCCCATGTTTCACCGGGCGGTACTGGGGCTGGAAAGCCATAATCTGGATCTGTTTCTCGCTTCCGCCGATACGGTCCGCACCCTGTATGCCCGCTATGGAGCGGGGCATGGTGCCGCGGTCTGCGAAGGGGTCATGGGTTTCTATGATGGTCTGGGTGGCACCACGGACCGGGCCAGTGCCTGGCATCTGGCGGACACCCTGGATCTGCCGGTCCTGCTGGTGCTGCGCCCGAAGGGAGCCAGCCTGACCCTGGCGGCCACGGTGCGGGGACTGCAGGCCTTTCGGCCCCAAAGCCATCTGGCCGGCATCTTGCTCAATGATTGCAAGCCTATGCTGTATCAGATCCTGGCCCCCATGCTGGAACGGGAAACCGGTCTGCCGGTGTTGGGGTATCTGCCGCCCATGGAGGAGGCTTCCTTTGCCAGCCGTCATCTGGGACTGTACACGGCCGGGGAAATCACCGACCTGCAAGCGCGCGTCAAAGCGTTGGGGATTCAGGCCCAAAAGACGCTGGACCTGGACAGAATCCGGGCGCTGTGCAGCCGGCCGGAACGCCCGCCGCAGCCGGACACGGTCCCAGTGCCGCACCGCACCCGGATTGCGGTGGCCCGGGACGAGGCTTTCTGCTTCTGCTATGCCGAAACATTGGACGCGCTGCGGGACGCCGGTGCCGAGCCGGTTTTCTTCAGCCCGCTGCGGGACCACGCACTGCCGGGAAACTGTGCGGGTCTCTACCTGCCGGGCGGATATCCGGAACTGCACGCCCGGGCGCTGAGCGAAAATGCAGTGCTGCGTGAAACAATCGGCCGTCTGGTGCGTGCGGGCCTGCCCACGGTGGCCGAGTGCGGAGGTTATCTGTATCTGGGACAAGCCCTGGAGGATACCGCGGGCACGGTCTGGCCCATGGCGGGGGTACTGCCCGGACAGGGAATCCGAACCGGACACCTGGTGCGGTTCGGGTATGCGGAACTGACGGCCCATGCGGACAGCCTTCTGCTCCGAACAGAGGAAAGTCTGCCCATCCATGCCTTCCACTACTGGGATTCCACCCAAAACGGAACCGCCTGCACGGCGCACAAACCGCAGAGCGGGCGCAGCTGGGACTGCGGTTTTGCCACCCCCACGCTGTTTGCCTCCTTTGCGCATCTCTACTGGGCCGGGACGTCCCGGCTGGCCCGTCGCTTTGTGGCGGCAGCCCAACACTATGAAAGGGAGCAAGGCGTATG
>ERZ1643251.2457-NODE-2457-length-18851-cov-12.845925_pt1 | contig 18851 bp, 18 predicted proteins | sample MGYA00579261_ERZ1643251 | MGnify/ENA primary metagenome ERZ1643251 (study PRJEB29033, sample SAMEA4952267) | chicken gut metagenome | biome: Broiler Chicken; feature: Gastrointestinal Tract; material: Caecum | place: Ireland | collected 2018 | study: Broiler...
CGAGCCCTTTATCTATCGTAGCTTGAGCGTTTTTGCTGCAAAAGTAAAGATTATAGCAAAAGTTACCCTGAAATACTAGTATTTTCTTCTATACTTTCCTTCATATTTGATGTCATAATAAAAAAGATTCCAACAATAGCAATTAGGGAAACAACGCAAACTAAAAAACTTTTTGTTTTTCTTTTCAACCGGCATCACCAAGCTCTATTCTAATAAAGTTTTTTGTGTTTTCTGTGAAAATCCCATGAAAAAAGAAGATTACTCTTCCTTTAACTCTTCATTATACTTATTCTTTACTTTATCTATCTTTGTTTCAGTAACATTTGAAACAGTATACATTCCATTCTCACTCATAAATAAGTATAACTCATTTTGTAAACTTAAAACTTCATTTAAACTATCCTTAAAAGTCTGATAAACCTTAGCAGTCCCCGACTCGATTGAACCGTGTAAAAAAAGATCGCTAAGTGCTTTTAAATCCCATAAAATACCTTCTAACATTGTCTTATTATCCATCCTTATTCTCCTTTCACTAAAGCATAAAAATCTTGATACAACTTATCTGTCTTTTTTCCAATTTTTTTTAATAAACTAACTTCCTTTACCTCAGATAAACATTCCTGATTTATGCCTAAATGTCTTTTAAAATATTCTAAATGCCCTAAAGCATCATCTACATATAACAATTCTTTTTCACTCATTTTTAATCACCCAATCTTAGTATGGCTCAAAAAAAGAAAAAAATACCCAAAAAGGTATCATTCAAAATCTTTCTTAAAATAAACTCATCTGTTCATTTTGAGGTATTTCTTTTTTATATGCCTTAATAATCATATCCATATCTGTCAAAATATGAGCCTCACTACAGCGCTTCAAAAACAACTCCATCAAATGACGATACTGCAAAGTATTACAAATATTTCGATTTCCATACACAGCAATATAATCTTCCTTTAACCCCGGATACAAAATATCCAAAGCATTATAATAATATTCCCTCTGATTCGTCCGTAAAGTCATCCCCATCTTCGTATAAATAAACCTTGCATTAGCCCACGAACTCTTACTAATCATATTTAAAATATTTTCCTCAGTATCCGTTAAAAATGGTAAAACAGGCGTCATTAATACCCCAGCATACAAGCCGTGATCAGTTAACTCCTTTAAAACCTCAAAACGTCTCGTTGAACTAATAACCCTAGGCTCAATCTTACGCGCAAGCTCATCATCATAAGTTGTAATAGAAATCTTAACAATCACACTATTTTTTTTCTCTATTTCTTCGAGCAAATCCAAATCCCTTAAAATTAAATCACTCTTAGTATCAATCGATACACCAAAACCATACTTCAAAATTAATTCTAAAGCCTTACGAGTAAGTTCCAACTTTTCCTCCAAAGGATTATAAGGATCAGAAAGCGTTCCAAAAGAAACAACACCCTTATACTTCTTACTTTTTAACTCTTCCTCTAAAATCTCCAAAGCATTCTCTTTAATCTTTACTTGATCAAAATTATCAATATGATAAGCCTCACAACGAGAATCACAATAAATACAGCCCATTGGACATCCCTTATACAAATTCATATGATAATCAATACCAAACCAACGATTACCCTGATCAGACTTCGTCATAATCGTTCGGGTTTTAATTGTTTCCATGATATTCCCCCACTTCAAAAACCATGCTTATTATAACGATTTTTTTAATAAAATGCAAACTATTGTTTAGCAATCTTAACAAAGCCATAATTTTTAACTTCAATAATGTACATACACTGTTCTTTACAATCAATACTTTGAATTGGTGCATACTTACGACTATTTTTCTCTTGATAATACTTAAGTTCCTCTAACCCAGTCTCATAAGCAACCTTTGGATATCCCTTTAAAGCAATATAAAGACGCGCTGCTCCAGTATAAGTAAAATAAGAATAACTAAGAAAAACAAAAAGCAAAACTAAAGCAGCCAAATAATAATTCTTTGGTCCTCGCAAATAACATCTCAACAAATAAAACCATAAAAAGACTAAGAAAAGAAACAAAAGAATAGAAAAAGAATTTTGGAAAAATACAATCAAGAAAAATAAAGAAATAAAAGCCATAGAAAGAATAACTCCAAAACCAAGTAGTTTATTCTGTTTTTTCTTTCTTTTTGCATAATATAAACAATAACCAACTAAAAAAAGAAAGAAGAAATTAAAAAGAAACCATACTAAATAAAGAAAAAAATGTTCTCTAACATAATCCTGAAAATAAGAAATAGTCGATATATCCAAAGAAAAACTAACTCTAAGAACAAGTAGATTTACAATCATCATAATAAAATTTCCTAAAGCTAAAAGTACTGCTTTTCTTTTTAATTTTTTTCGAATCAACCACCATACTTCTATAAAAAGAATTAAGTGACAAATAAAAAACATCCAAAACATATAGATCACCTACAATTATTATAATATAGGAAAGCCAAGAAAAAAAGATGCTTTAAGCATCCTAGTCTCTACTTTTTCCAAAAAACTGAATAAATTGTAAAAATAGATTAATAAAATCTAAATACAAATCTAATGCCCCATAGATAGCTAAATTATCATCAGGTAACATATTTGATTCATATAGTCTTAAAATATTTTGAACATCATAAGCTGTAAAACCTAAAAACACAAGAATAGTTACAACTGAAATAATCAAATCAAAAGTTGAACTACCTAAAAACAAATTAATTAAAGTACAAATCAGAATAGCTAAAAGAGCCATAAACAAATAAGTACCCATTCTAGTCAAATCAATTTTTGTTGTCGCTCCAATAAAAGCTAGAATTCCAAAAATCACAGCAGTAATTAAAAAGACATACAGAACACTAGTTATCTCATAAACAACAAAAACACTTGAAAAAGTTAATCCACTAACAAACGAATACAAAAGAAAACCAATCTTCGCTGTAGTAGGTTGCATCTTTGTAATTCTCGCTGAAAGAAAAATAACTAAAGCTAATTCAACAAGAACACAAATGATCATTCCAGAACCACCAAGAACGTTGATAACCATATTTGGATTCATAGACACAACATATCCAGTACCAAAAGTAACTAAAAGACCAAAAAACATCCACAAAAATACCTTTGAAAGCAAAGCTTGACTATTCACCTAAATTCCTCCTTTATGTATTTTATTATACCATGAATAAAAATATTTTCCAATAACTATACATTAAATCGGAAATACACAATATCACCATCTTGCATAAGATAGTCTTTACCTTCTAAATGAAGTTTACCAGCCTCCTGTACACTCTTTTCACTCTTTAAAGTTTCTAAATCCGTATACTTCATAATTTCAGCCTTAATAAAACCACGCTCAATATCACTGTGAATAAGTCCTGCACACTCACGAGCCGTCATACCTTTACGAAATGTCCAAGCTCGACACTCATCACTACCAGCTGTAAAAAAAGTTTCAAGTCCAAGCAAATGGTAAGTAGCAAAAATAAGACGGTCCAAACCACTAGCTGGAATCCCTAACTCAGCCAAAAAATTCTTTTTATCTGACTCATCTAACTCAGCCATCTCACTTTCCAACTTAGCACACATCACAATAACAGATGCATTCTCATCACCAGCATATTCTTTTACTTTTTTCGTATACTCATTGTCTCCTAAAACAACGTCGTCCTCACTGACATTAGCCACATAAATAATTGGCTTAGCCGTCAAAAAACGAAACCCTTTCAAAACCTGCAACTCATCCTCTGAAAAATCATCAATCTTCCGAATAGGAATATTTTCACTTAACGCATCATAACACTTCTTAAGGGTTGCATACTCAAGACACACATCCTTCTCCTTAGTAGTTTGAGCTTTCTTTTCAATTTTAATTAATCGGTTTTCTACAATTTCTAAATCAGCTAAAACAAGCTCAATAGAAATAACCTCAATATCATTAATTGGATCAACACTACCCGCAACATGAATAATGTTTTCATCATCAAAACAACGAACAACCTCAACAATCGCATCAACCTCACGAATATGAGACAAAAACTTATTTCCTAAACCTTCACCCTTACTAGCCCCTTTCACAAGCCCTGCAATATCCGTAAACTCAAAAGAAGTAGGAACCGTACTTTTCGGAACATAAAGTTCTTCCAAAAAAGAAAGCCTAGAATCAGGGACCGTTACCACTCCAACATTTGGATCAATCGTCGCGAATGGATAATTCGCTGCCAAAATATGTTTCTTCGTAATCGCATTAAACAAAGTGGACTTACCCACATTAGGAAGTCCAACAATACCCGCTTTTAAAGACATCAAAAACCCTCCTTATAAAACCGTTGCTCCATTTATTCCTAATGGCAACCCTATTATATACCAAAGGATAAGTAAACAAAGCAAAATAACAAACGTTGCCATAGCATAAGGCACTTGCAAACGAATAGCCTTAAACAAACTAATATTCTCACCCTTCTTACAATGATCATTTAAAACAGCCAAATAAATCACAAAATAAGCAAGAACAGGCGTAAGACCCATCGTCACACCTTCTGAGAACCTAAAAATTATCTGAGCAAACTCAGGAGTCATACCAGCATTCATAAAAACAGGTATAACTACCGGCGATAACAAAGTCCACTTAGACACAGACGTTGGCACAAAAATCGTTGAAATCGCCCCAATAAGGAACAAAAAAATAATTAAAGGTAACCCTTGGAAACCGACTTGTTGAAACAAATTACCCAAATAAGCCACAATAATCGTTCCTATATTAGTATAACGAAATAAACTAACAAATACCGAAGCAAAGAATATCAATACTAAAGTCTTACCAATATTATCCAAAGCATGTCCTAAAGTATCAATAAAATCTTGATGCGTTTTAATCGTTCTAGCTCCAAGTCCATAAGCCAAACCTAAAATCAAAAAGAAAATCGTTACAATAAAAACAAAACCATTAGAAAAAAATGAATTATAACTAAATAGTTTATCAATATATAACACCTGACTATTATCAAGTAGATTTCCTGAAAAAGGAAGTCCTGGAATAATATTATATAAGAAAATAATAACATACACAGAAGCCCCTAAAACCGAAAATACTAAACCTCTGATTTCTCTTCTCGTTAAAGGATCATCATCCTCTTCTAAAGAAACATCATATTTTCCTAAACGAGGTGCCACCATTTTCTCTGTAATTACCGTTAAAACATAAGACAAAATCAACACAGCCACAGCCATAATAAAGACTCCACTAATCGAAGCCATTCGATAAGTAATATCAATAACCCTAGCAGCTGTCAAAGACAAACTAAGCAAAGAACTATCAACACTTGTAAAAATAACAGACAAGCCTTGACCACAAGTAAGACCTGCAAACGCAGCTACAACTCCAATCAAAGGATTTCTCTTACCATATTTAAAAATTAAAGCACTCAAAGGCAATAAAACAATATAAGATAAATCTCCAAAAACAGAAGAAATAATACTAATAAAAATAAGTAAAAAAGTAACTGTATTCTTTCTTAACTTCTTGGTAATCAAACGAACAGCAGTTTTCAAAAAACCACTTTTCTCCATTACCCCAAATCCAATCAAAATAATAATCAAACTACTTAAAGGAGCAAAACTAACAAAATTAGATACGGTTGAAGAAAAAATATACTTTAATCCTTCTACACTAAACAAATTAGAAACCGTCACCGTCGAAACAGAATACTCCAATGTCGTAGAATTAATCGTATAAACACTTTGACTAAAATCAAGTAAATAAAGTACACCACTTAAAACAATGGTAAAACCAATTAAAATCAAAAATGTCATAATTGGATGTAAGGATAACTTATCTTTAACTTTATTCATTTGTATCCTCCATGACCTTCTTAAGCTTACGTTCAAATTCTAAACGATCCATCATAATTTCTCGTCCACAAAAAGAACACTTAAGCTTAATATCTACCCCAACTCTCGTAATAATCCAATCATTAGTCTTACAAGCATGAGGTTTTCTCATAATTACATGATCACCTAACTTATACACTTTTCTTTCCATTATGCACCTCTATCTGATCGTAGGGAATTTTAATATTTCTTTCTTCATACATCTCTTTAATTAACTTTAAGACCTTTCTTTTCACTTCCCACTGATCACTTGATTTACAGTATATTATTATAGCATAATTTATAGCCGATGCATCAAAAGAATCAATTCCTAAATAAGCACTATCTTTATAAACATTAGGAATCTTTAAAGCTTCTTGTACAACCTCTTGCAAAGCTTCCTCAACCTTACTCGTCTTTTCCTCATACGCAGTCGGAACCTTAATAGAAATACCAGCACGTGACTGGGACAAATTTACCACAGCATCTACATTACGATTTGCTAAAATATAAATTTCTCCATTAGCCCCTCTTATTTTAGTACTTTTTAAAGAAAGTTCCACAACTTCACCAGTAAAATTATCAATTCGCACCGTATCTCCAATTACAAAATAATTATCCAAAATAATATAAATACCACTCATTAAATCTTGAACAGTATCCTGTAAAGCTAAGCCCAAAACAACACCAGCTATTCCTAAAGAAGCCAAAATACCATTCGTATCAACGCCATAAATATCTAAAATCATAATAATAGCTATAGCGTAAACAAAAAAACTTAAAATCTTAGAAATAAGCTCAACAATTGTCGTTCTCTTTTTAGCTTCAAAATTATCTTTACCTCTTGTAAAAAGCTTGCGAACAATTACCTTACCAACCCGAACAATTAATATAGTGGTACAAACAATTAAAATAGGTAAAACAATCTTTCTTTGCAAAACAAAACTAATAATACTTTCCATTATAATCCCTCAATTCTAATCCCCAGAATTTCCAAAATTCTTTCCAAATCTTTAGGAGAATCATAAGGAATTTCAATCTTCTTTGCATTAATCTTAACCTTAGTTCCAACCTTTTCCCGCATCATCTTCTCATAAATCGTATTACGAATAGATTTTGATTCACGTGCTCTTGTCTGCTCTTGTTTACGAGGAAGATCCTCTTCACTAATCAATTGTTCCAAACTACGAACACTAAGATTATCTTTAATCGTTTTATCAGCCAAAGCCAAAACCTTCTCAGGATCACTAATCTTACTAAGCGCTCTAGCATGCCCCATAGACAACTTCTTCTCTTGAACATACACTTTTACTACTTCCGGTAAAGAAAGCAACCCAAGCATATTCGTTACATGACTACGACTCTTACCAAACTTTTTAGCAAACTCCTCCTGTGTAAATCCTCCAAGCTCAATAATCTTTTGATAAGCAGAAGCTTCCTCAATAGGATTTAAATCTTCCCGTTGAATATTTTCAATCAAAGCAATTTCCATCATCTCTTGATCATTAAAATCACGAACCACAGCCGGAATCGTCTCAAGTCCCGCTAGCTTAGCTGCCTTAGTTCTTCGCTCACCAGCCACAAGTTCATAACCCTTAATAGTTTTCTTAACAATAACAGGCTCAATAATCCCATGTTCCAAAATAGAATCAGCAAGTTCCCTCAAAGTTTCCTCATTAAAAGTCTTACGTGGTTGATAAGGATTACTTCTTAACTCACTAATTTTAACTTCAACAATATCACTTTTCTTAGCATCATCAACAACATTTTTTTCAAAATTTTCAAAATTAATTACTTCATTAGAAAAAAGTTGTTCTAAACCTTTTCCTAAAGCCTTACGCTTAGTTTCCATTTCGACTAATCACTTCCTTTGCTAAATTTTGATAAGCAAGTGTGGCCCTACTTGTCGGATCATAATCACTAATAGGTTTGCCATGACTAGGAGCCTCAACCAAACGAACAAGTCTTGGAATTATCGTATTAAACACCTTTGATTTAAAGCACTTACGCACTTCCTCAATAACCTCCAAACCAATATTAGTCCGACCATCAAGCATCGTAAGTAATACACCTTCAATACGTAACTCAGGATTCATCTTAGACTGTACCATAATAATTGAATTGAGTAGCTGCGTAATTCCCTCCAAAGCATAATACTCACATTGTACAGGAATAATAACCGAATCACTAGCAACCAAAGCATTCATCGTAAGAATACCTAAAGAGGGTTGACAATCAATAATAATATAATCATACTTTTCTTTAACCTCTTCAATTGCCACTCTAAGTTGCTCATTTTGATGAAAAGTATTATCCTCTAACATCTTCTTAACAAACTCCACATCAACACCAGCCAAATTTATTGTTGCCGGAATAATAGACAAATTCTTAAACTTAGTCTTAATAATAGACTCCTTAATATTTGCACCACCTGTAATCACATCATAAATATCATGTTCAAAGTCATTATTATTAAGACCAAGCCCATTTGAAGCATTACCCTGAGGATCCAAATCAATCAAAAGAGTCTTTTTCCCTTCCTTACCCAAAGCAGCTGCCAAATTAATACTTGTTGTAGTCTTTCCTACACCACCTTTTTGATTAACTAATGAAATAATTTTTGCCATTAATACCACCCTCTAATCTCAGTCTATTAACATTTTAACATAATTATAATCTTTTGTCTTTAGAAAATCGAAACAGATTTCGTTTTTATTCATTTCATCCTAAAATATTCCTCTATTAAAAATGCATAATCATCCCAAAAACGATAAACAAGTCTATCCATAAAATTTAAAATATCCTCTAAAGAAAAAACATTTAAATCCAAACTTTCTAATTCGAGACTTTCATTAACATACTCCTTAGTCTGTTTAAGTACCGGTCCCACTTTAAAATAATCAACCTCACTAATTCCTGGATTAACAAAATGATCTCTAGCATAAATTTCTAAAGAATCAAAATCCAAAGAAAAATCCTCTTGCCCGAGCAACAACGCATTCATAATCGTATAATCCTGATAAATTCCCCCGTGATCCCAAAATTCATTTACTCGGTATAACACATTATTTTTAAATATCTTAACAAAACGAGCTCGGCTTTTAACCAACGTAGGCCTAAGCGAAACATCTAAAAATTGAAAAGATCGTGGAAATAAATCCTGAAAAAAATAACGATCCGTATACAAATGAAAAAAATAACCTAAAACAGATAAATGTTTGTAAAAAAGTTCACCATACTTAGACAAAAACAAAGTTAAAGAAGGATACTGAATACAATACAAAGAACGAATATGATTTCGAAAATGAGTTGAAATTTTTTCTTTTTGAACTTCCTCCTTCCATTCCAAAGGAGTACCTTCAAAATGTTCAAAAAGAAGACGTGACGAATCAGGCATAAAATTACCCAACAAAAATTCATTCTTCTCAGCTTTAGACAAAACACACGAAAACTTTTCTTCAATAAAAGTACACATTTTCAAACCACAAAGATAATGAACAACAAAAGAAGCCATAAGTCCTCCCAATCCAAACTCATTGTAAAAAAAGATTTAAAAATAGTCAAGAAAAAAGATGAAACTTATTCTTGTTCCATCTCATTCTCAGCATCAGAAATAGCTTGTTCAAGCTCATCCTTACTCATCTTTGAATAGCCCTTAATCTTCAAACTCTTTGCTTCTTCCCGAAGCTTAGTTAAAGTAGGCTCATCACTAATATCAAAAGAACCATCTTCAATTTTACCTTTTCTTACAAGTTCATCAATTTGCTCTTTTGTAATTGTTTCACGTTCAATCAAAGTATGACTAAGAAGCATAACCAAATCTTTATTTTCCTTCAAAATCTTCTTAGCATTTTCATAACACTCCATAATAATCTTACGTGCCTCTTGATCAATTTCTAAAGCAACTTGATCAGAATAATTCTTTGTTTTATTGTAGTCTCTGCCTAAGAAAACATTCTCACTAGAATTTGCTTCATAACGAATAGGTCCCAAATCACTCATACCATATTCAGTAACCATACTTCTTGCTAAACCAGTGGCTCTTTTAAAGTCATCACTAGCCCCAGTCGTAATATCATCTAAGAATAACTCCTCAGCAGCACGACCACCTAAACAACTTGTAATCATCGCAATCATTTCATTCTTCGTATAACGACTTATATTATCTTCCTTAGGAGTATAAGCTGTATATCCACCAGCCATACCACGAGGAACAATTGTAATCTTCTGAACTTCCATTGCATCCTTAAGCTTTAATCCTAAAACTGCATGTCCAGACTCATGAACAGCAGTGAGCCATTTAACATCATCACTTAACTTACGACTCGTCTTAGCAGGTCCCATTAAAACACGATCAGTCGCCTCATCAATATCTTGTAAAGTAATAGCGGGCTCATCCTTACGAACAGCAAGCAAAGCAGCCTCATTCATCAAGTTTTCCAAATCAGCCCCTGAAAAACCAGAAGTTCTTTGTGAAATACTCTTCAAATTTACATTAGGCGCTAAAACCTTGTTCTTGGCATGAACTTCCAATATTGCTTCACGTTCCTCAGTATCCGGAAGATTTACCGTTACCTGACGGTCAAAACGACCTGGACGAAGTAACGCTGGATCAAGTACATCTGGTCTATTCGTTGCAGCAATAATAATAATTCCTTCATTAGCTCCAAAACCATCCATCTCAGTAAGTAACTGGTTAAGTGTTTGCTCTCTCTCATCATGGCCACCACCAATACCAGAACCTCTTTGACGTCCAACCGCATCAATCTCATCAATAAAAATTAAACATGGTGCATTACGTTTAGCTTCCTTAAACATGTCCCTAACACGGCTAGCTCCAACACCAACAAACAATTCTACGAAGTCAGAACCACTAATAAAATAAAATGGAACATTAGCCTCACCAGCTACAGCCTTAGCAAGTAAAGTTTTACCTGTACCTGGAGGACCAACAAGTAGTACACCTTTTGGAATACGCGCACCAAGCTTTTGAAATTTCTTTGGATTTTTCAAGAAATCAATAAGCTCTGCAACCTCTTCTTTTTCCTCTTTAAGTCCAGCAACATCTTTAAAACGCACCTTACCACCATCACTAGATAACTTAGCACGACTTTTACCAAAATCCATACTTCCTTTATTAGAATTAGCCATCTTCATAAAAATATAATAAGTAGCCCCAACTAAAATAAGAAGCGGAACAATATTAATAATAATATACCACCATGAAATCGTTCCAGGATCTGGATTCGTTTCATAAACCTTTAAATTATTTGATTCAGCATACTTAGTAATACTGTCAATCTCAGCTTCAACTACCGTTGCACGAAACTGTTCATTCTCCCCATAACTACCTAGCTTACCATCAATATAGTAAACACTCTCTTCACCACTTGGGGTAATTGTAATTTCAGTAACATTCTTATTTGCAATTTCACTCATCAATTCTCCAGTAGTTATCTCATGAACCGTTGTTCTACCAATATTTAAAACACTTAAAACAGCAAAAATAACTACTACGAGTATTAAATAAGGAAATAAATTTTTAATCGCATTTTGATTTGTTCTCTTCATATTTATTTTTCCTCTCTTTTTATATACTTGTATATTATATCATAACTTTCATCTTTTTCTAGGTCATATTTTGACTTTTTTAAACCAAGAATCCATAACACTTTTCCATTACTATCAATCAAAATAGGAATAGCATCCTTCTTAAACTGTGGTATATGTTCATCAATTAAAATATCGTTAACCTTTTTAGAACCATGTAAATTTTTTACTTCCATTTTCATTCCCACTTTACGCGTCGTTAAATAAAGTGGAAAACAAACATCACTAGTTCGCAAATGAATATAATAATTACTCTTTTCTCCATAAGAATCCATTTGTTCCAAACGATCCCCATTAGGTAGTATAGTACTTTTAGAAACCTTTATACAATAAGGTTCAAACTTTTGCTTTTTTTGCAAAAAACACCATCCATTCTGCTTAACAAAAGAAAACTGTTTAGGAAAATCCAACATACATGAACTTCTTGCATTTTCAATCATTTCAATAAACAAACGAACATGCTGTTTAGAAATCACTTTGATATCCTCTTGATAAACATCACTTAAATAACTTTCTGCATAAGCTCTCTTCATTTCCAAAGATAGCTGTTTAAACGCTAAAACATTAATCTTTTGATCTTGTTCAATACTCGCCCTTAATCTTTTAACTTCCTCTTGAATAAGAGAATTACTACCTAAAAGAACCTCACTAAACTGTAACATCTTCCTATGATAATTAGGATTTTCTTGCCCAAAAAAAGGTAAAATTGTATGACGAATCCGATTTCTTAAAAAAGAATCATCTAAATTACTTTCATCCTCAACATAAGGAACATGGTGTTCATCCAAGTAAGCATAAATATCTTTCTTTCTTACCGTCAACAATGGTCTTAACACAACAATATCATTCCATAAAGATTTTCTTTGAATCCCAGCATAACCTTCTAAAGTACTGCCCCTTAAAATGCGCATCAAAATTGTCTCCGTCAAATCATCTCCATGGTGTGCAGTAAGCAAACACTTAGCCCGATATTTCAAAACAACTTCCCTAAATCTCTCATATCGAAAATCCCTTGCTTCTTGCTCAGTAAACTTTCCCGATTCATAACGATCAATCGCAAAATATTCTAGAGGTATCCCGCGTTTTTGCAAATAATCTCGCACAAAAACATAATCCCTTTCACAAGACACACGAGTATGATGATTGATGTGAACACAAACAACTGAGATGCCAAGTTCCAAAAGTAAAGAAAGCAAACACATCGAATCTGGTCCACCCGACAAAGCAAGAACACAAATATCATCTTTCGAAATATATGACTGTAAAAACTTTTTTTCTTCTTTCATAAATCTCCTTAAGACCACTCATATTGTACTGTATTTATACTATTTTTGCAACCTTTTTTAGCACTTAAAGTTAAAGAGTGTCAACTTTTGCTTTCCAAAACTAACAAATTAGCATTATGTTGTTCATAAGCACTTGTTACAACAATAAAAATACGTGGATCTATCTTGAGCAAATCTTGCCGAATCCGATAATAATCATTTTCATGAACACTAGAAAGTAAAATCTTTCGCTTTCTTTTTGAATATCCACCCTGAGTCTGCAAAATTGTCGCATCATAACCTTCACGAATTAAATAAGAACGAATGTCTTCAACACGTGAAGAAGTAATATATAACATTCTATTTTTATTAATTCCTAATTGAGTATTATTAGAAAAATAACTAATCAAAGCCAACGCAATCAAAGAATACATCAAATTAGTAATTCCAAAAACAAAACCACCAAATAAAACAATCAACCCATCCACATACAAAATAGACTTACTCATTGGAATATGAAAATACTTTTCCATCATCTGGTTTAAAATATCAGTTCCACCAGTCGTATAATTATTCTGAAAAACTAAACCATACCCATAACCACTTAAAATACCACCTAAACAAGCAACAATAAAAGAATCCAAATCCAAAACAATAACACTTGTAATCTCCTTAGTTATAGAAACAAAAAAAGGAAATAAAAGCGATCCCAAAATCGTATTTCTAGTTTTCTCTTTTCCTAAAAACAAATAACTAACAACAATTAAAACAAGATTGGCAATAAAAATAAAAACACTTTCATTAATAGCAGGGACTAAATGATGAACAACAATAGAAAGACCTCCTACGCCACCTGTAACATAATTGTAAGGAGACAAAAACAAATTAAAGGCAATTGCCGTAAGTAAAAGCCCAAATAAAATAGTAAAATACTTTTTTTTCTTAATCTTCATGATTCACCTTTAAAAGAGATTCAAATAACTCCCTCAAATCTCCATCCAACACTTTATCAACATTACTAGTTTCATATCCACTTCGCAAATCCTTAATTAGCTTATAAGGTTCCAAAACATAATTACGAATTTGACTACCAAAATCAATTGAACTAACCGTACCCTTTAAAGCATTCTTTTCTTTCTCTCTTTTTTCAACCTCTAACTGATACAATTTGTTTTTCAATAGTTTCATAGCCTGTTCCTTATTTTTAAGCTGACTACGTTCATTTTGACAAGTAACAACCACTTTCGTAGGTAAATGCGTAATACGCACAGCTGAATTCGAAGTATTTACAGATTGTCCACCAGCTCCACTAGAATGATAAACATCTATTTTCAAATCACTTTCTTTAATATCAATATCAATTGTCGTATTATATTCAGGCGTAACCGTAACAGATGCAAAAGATGTATGTCTTCGTCTACCGGCATCAAAAGGTGAAATTCGCACTAACCGGTGAACACCCTTCTCATTTTTAAAATAACCATACGCAAACTCTCCTGAAATATGAAGAGTAGCACTTTTGATTCCAGCTTCATCACCTTTTTGCTCCTCGATCACTTCACAAACATATCCATTCTTTTCACAAAACATCTTATACATCCGAAGAAGCATACTAGCCCAATCACAAGACTCAGTACCACCAGCCCCAGGATGAATTTCTAAATAGCAATTCAAAGAATCAAACTCCCCATTCAACAAAGTGGTAATCTCAAGCTCTTCAATTTCTTTCTGTAAAAACTTCAAAGGAATATCTTCAAGTTCACTATCACTAAGCAATGGTAACAAATCTAAATCATCTTGAATTTCATTTTTTAAATCATTAACCTTATCCACAATCTTACGTAATCCAGATAAAGATCTTTGAATTTCATTTGCAAAATCAATATCATTCCAAAAACCATTTTGATGGGTAATAGCTTCTAAACGCTCGATTTCATTACTCTTAGCCTCTAAGTCAAAGTGACCTCCCTAAAGATTCAACCTTCTGCTGTAACAACAATAACTCACTTTTTAATTCATTCATATTTTAACCCTCTCTTATATAAAAGAGTATACCATAATAACTTTATGGATTCAAAAAAAATCATTTCTTTTTCTTTTTTTGATACCAACCATGACGATACAAAAAAGCCCCACAATGTGCATTCAAAAAATATCCTTTATAACTAGCCATTGCCGACTGTCTATACGCAAAAGGTAACTCAGGATGATTCTCTATATATTTCATTTTCTTGCAAATACGTCTTTTTGTTTGAGGATTTAAAAGAACAATAAGTTTTTTTCCCTTTAAAATAAAACGATACCCAATAAAAGAAAACCCTTGTTTCATCGATATAATCTGTGTTTTTCGATTCAATTCCAATTTAACCTTAGCTAGTTCCTTTTCAATTTCTTTCAAACAATATTTTAAGTATTCTTTGTCTGGATGAAACAAAATAAAATCATCCATATATCGAACATAATATTTAATCTTCAATTTTTCCTTAATAAAATGATCCAAATCATTCAAATAAAAAACAGCAAAAATTTGACTAGTCATATTACCTATCGGAATACCCTTTCCCTTATCATAAAACGGAATCCTATTTAATTCCGAAAGACGATACTCCTGATCACTCAAATTCTTCTCTTTAATACGCTTTTCCTCTTTAGAAATTAAAGCCCGAATACGTTTATTTGTCTCTTCAGAATTTGTTGTTTCAATAATATCTTTAATCATATCTAATATCTCTTTATCCTTGATATAACAAGCTAATTTTTCCAATAATATTTCATGATCAATTTTATAAAAATACTTAGAAATATCACATTTTAAAATATAAAAATGATCACATTTAAACTTTAAAGAATTAATATACTTTTTGACATAATATAAACCTTTTTTTAAGCCTTTATCCTTACGTGTCGCAACATTCATCTCAATCAATTTTGGCTCTAAAATAGGTAAAAGAATTTCCTCACTGAGCAAATGATTCACGATCTTATCCGAAATAATCTCACTCATAATAATACGATACTTTGGTTCTTTAATTAAAAACACATTATAAGCACTATGCTTATACTGTCTGTTTTTCAAAACAAAGTATATCTGAGCAATATTGATCATATAAAAATTTTCAAAATTCACAATTTTTCTTCGATGTTTAGAAGTTAACCGAACATGATGATAATACTTTTCTATTTTGGCAATATCACAAAGCTGATCATACATCTTCCTCACTCCTAAACAAACCATACACGAGCTTTCGACAATCAATCATAATACTCGTTAAAACCTCCAACTGATGCTTACTAATATATTTTTTATGAAAACTTTGCCGTGTATAAAAATCAAACATAGCAAGTTTAATCAAATAATCCTTTAAATACTTATCCTTAATCCTTTGACTCTGTTGAATATTATAGCCAAAAATGTTTTCAATCAACTCATACTCATTTTTCTCTATATTATTACGCAATACAAACTCCTTCTTAGGAAAATTAGGAAGCCACTTATTCATATAAGCAATCAACTTTTCCGTATTAGATAACAACTTAAACTTTATCTCCATAATATCTCCATTTCCTTAAAATAAAACCACCTTAAAATAGCATAAACCCCCTTATGCTTTTTATTCGAGTTATACTACTCAGGAATAATCTTGTTTCCAATCTGAATCGATTGCTATTTCTAGCTACTTCTTCTTATCATCAGTCTTAACCAATAACATTGAGTACATTAGCCTTAGCTAACCGTAGTAGGAAGCTTCGCGCGAACACCAACCCAGCTGTTCGTCACATTGTTATTACCCACATTGCCATCCGAATTGAGAGCAAACTCATTCGCCGCCGTATTACCGACATTGAACTGGCCCGGAGACAAACTTTCACTAATAGATTATCCCTTACCTTATTTTATGTCATATAAAACAAAAAGGTGACGAAAAGCCACCATACAGTATAGGTTAAAAGTTCAAAACAAACATTTCTTACTCTCTATACTTTTTATTCGAGTTATACTACTCAGGAATAATCTTGTTTCCAATCTGAATCGATTGCTATTTCTAGCTACTTCTTCTTATCATCAGTCTTAACCAATAACATTGAGTACATTAGCCTTAGCTAACCGTAGTAGGAAGCTCCGCGCGAACACCAATCCAGTTCGTCACATTGTTCCACTGATTCACATTGCCATCCGAATTGAGAGTAATCTCATTCGCCGTCGTATTACTGACATTGAAAAAGCTCGGAGACATACAAGATGAATCAAACTCGTCAGATTATCCCTTGATAATAAAAGAATAACACAGCTAACACTGAATAGCTAATCACAATAGGAAGCTCCGCGCGAACACCAATCCAGCTCTCCGTCACAGTACCCCAGTCAGCAACGTTACCATCCGAGTTGAGAACGATCTCACGCGCCGTCGTATTACCGACATTGAAATTGTTCGGAGACAGCAAAGGCATACAGTATAACTTCTAAATTATCCCTAGTATATTATATGAAATAATATAAAAAAGGTGACAAAAAGCCACCCACAGTATAGATTAAAAGCATAAAAATTTATTTCATACCCTCTATACTTTCTATTCGAGTACTATACTCAGGAATAATCTTGTTTCCAATCTGTATTGATTGCTATTTCTAGCTACTTCTTCTCATTATTAGTCTTAACCAATAACATTGAGTACATTAGCTTTAGCTAACCGTAGTAGGAAGCTCGCGCGAACACCATTGCTGTTCGTCACCCAGTTGTTGTTCACATTGCCAACCGAGTTGAGAACAAACTCATTCGCCGCCGTATTACCGACATTGAACTGGCCCGGAGACAGACTTTTGCTAATAGATTATCCCTTACCTTATTTTATGTCATATAAAGCAAAAAGGTGACGAAAAGCCACCCATAGTATAGGCAAAAGTATAAAACAAATGTCTTATACTCTCTATACTTTCTATTCGAGCAAATACTACTCAGGAATAATCTTGTTTCCAATCTGTATTGATTGCTATTTCTAGCTACTTCTTCTCATTATTAGTCTTAACCAATAACATTGAGTACATTAGCTTTAGCTAACCGTAGTAGGAAGCTCGCGCGAACACCATTGCTGTTCGTCACATTGTTCCACTGATTCACATTGCCCTCCGAATTGAGAACAAGCTCATTCGCCGTCGTATTACCGACATTGAAATTACTCGGAGACATACAAGATGAATCAAACTCGTCAGATTACCCCCTTGTTTCTAAAAGAATAATTCCATCTTATATTTAATAGCTAATCACATTTGGAAGCTCGCGCGAACACCAAAGCTGTTCGTCACATCGCCCCAGTCGGGAACATTCCCATCCGAATTGAGAATAAGCTCACGTGCCGACGTATTACCGACATTGAAATTGCTCGGAGACACGTATCAAAATCATTGAATTATCCCTTACTATATTTTATGTCATATTTAAAAAAAGGTGACAAAATGTCACCCACAGTATAGGTTAAAAGTAAAAATATTATTTCATACTCTCTATACTTTTCATTCGAGTACTATACTCAGGAATAATCTTGTTTCCAATCTGTATTGATTGCTATTTCTAGCTACTTCTTTTTATTATCAGTCTTAACCAATAACATTGAGTACATTAGCTTTAGCTAATCGTAGTAGGAAGCTCGCGCGAACACCATTGCTGTTCGTCACATTAGCATTCTGATTCACATAACCATCCGAATTGAGAATAAGCTCACGCGCCGTCGTATCACCGACACTGAAATTGCTCGGAGACATCAAAACACTTAAAATTATCCCAGAAACAATTTATGCTATTAAAGGAATAAATATCCATTAACAAAAACTTTAAATACTAAATTAGCTTCTATTAGCCAACAGAAAGTAGCAATAACAGTAGAAAAAATTTTTGTTTCAACTCATATTACTATCTATAATAGAAAAAACACTCAAAAACCATAATTTTTCGAGTGTACATTAGCCCAATTTCAAAAGCGGGTTTCAAAATGAAGAGTCATTTTGAAACCAAATCCCTCTCGTTTTACGTGTTACCGACTACAAAAGGATCATTACTCGTTCCAATTCCCCCACTGATCTGAGTGTCAGACTTCAGATTGATCACCGCGCGAA
>ERZ1643251.2458-NODE-2458-length-18846-cov-15.219946_pt1 | contig 18846 bp, 10 predicted proteins | sample MGYA00579261_ERZ1643251 | MGnify/ENA primary metagenome ERZ1643251 (study PRJEB29033, sample SAMEA4952267) | chicken gut metagenome | biome: Broiler Chicken; feature: Gastrointestinal Tract; material: Caecum | place: Ireland | collected 2018 | study: Broiler...
CGTTACAGCCGGAGCAGGTGTAATAGGCGGTGTGCCCCATGGCGGCGCAGGTGGCAGCCACGGCAGGCTCCAGGGTCAGGGTATGGGTATGGCCGGGCTCTTCCTCGCTGAGATCGTGCTCATTTTGGTTCATGGCGCTTTGCAGGCTGGCCTGGGCGGTGGTGAGATCCATGCGGTTGGCGCCGGACATGCCCAGCACTTCCTTGGCGTAGGCAATGCGATCTTCAAGCACGTTGGACTTCTCCGCCACGGCCTCGGCCTGGGTCAGCAGGCTCTGCAGATTGGCGATTTCATCCTGGGGGTTATCACTTTCGCCGGGGGTGACGGCCACCTCGTCCGACCACGCAATCTCCTCGCCGCCGGACATGGCCACCGCGCGCAGATAGTAGGTGGTGCCGTTCGTCAGGCCGGAGATTGAGAACTTGTCGGGGTTGTGCTTGCTGGTGAGCCCCACGTACTCATGGGTGTAGACGCCGGGCTCCGTGCCGTACTGGATCTTATAGGTATAAGAACCGCCCAGCGTTGCGAATTGGATCTGGGCGCCTTCATGGAAGGAGGTACCGCCGGCGGTGTCCAGGGTTGAAGTGGCCGATGCAATATCCTGCTTTTCCTCTTCGCTCACAGCCCGCACCGAGAAATCGTCGCAGGTGAAGGGGAATTCATACGAGCGCACGCCCACCTGTCCGGCGGCATAGCGGTTGTCGGTGACGACGCCCATCAGCACGTCGTCCACGTAAATGGCGAAGGAATTGCCCACGACAGCCACCCGCAGCCGGTAGACCACGTCCGCCTGGTAGTCAAAGGGGATGGTCTCAATCAGGTTCCAGCTGTTGGCGCCATAGCCGACCACCACGCCCTTCACGCCGCCGAAAATGCCAAGACCCACATAGTAGCCATTGTAGCTGTCGGCGTTTTCCCCGGTGGCATTGGTGGTGCGGAACATCAGGCCGCAGTTTTCCTGCACGGACGCGACACTTCCCACGAAGGTTCCCTCCACGGTGTAGTCCGTCCAGCTTTCGTCGCCGGCCACCACCTTGATGTTGTTGCTGTGTCCGACCACCATCTTCTCGCCGTTAAAGCTGACCGCTCCGGTGTCGCCCAGGACAGTCCAAGGGGCAGGATCGGTGTCGCTGAAATTGTCCGTAAAGCCGACAAAGCCGGTTTCAAACACCTGCTTTTCCGCCTCGGTCACTTCGCGGACGGTGAAATCATCGCAGGTGAAGGGGAACTGGTACGAGCGCACGCCCACCTGTCCCTGGGTAAACAGGTCGCTGGTGAAGATCTTCTGGAACTCACCGTTGACGTAGACGGCAAACTGGTTGCCCACCACCACGACCTTGAGGGTGTAGGGGGTGTCCGCCGTATAATCATAGGGGATGGTCTCCATAAAGTTCCAGCTGTTGTTGCCATAGCCGACCACAATGCCCTTGATGCCGCCAAATGTGCCAATGCCGACGTAATAGCCTTGATACGAATCGGGGTTTTCATTCGTTGCACCCGTGGTGCGGAACATGAGGCCGCAGTTCTGATCTTTGGCTGCATCGCCGCAGGTGAAGGTGCCCTCCACGGTGTAATCTGTCCAGCTCTCCTCGCCGGCCACCACCTTGATGTTGGTGCTGGAGGCGACGTTCATTTTCTCGCCGTCAAAGCTGACCGCGCCGGTGTCGCCCAGGGCAGTCCAGGGGGCGGCATCCATATCGTCAAAGTCATCGGTGAAGCCCACAAAGGCATGACCGAAGAGTGCCTTTTCGTCATCGGTCACCGCGCGCACGGTGAAAGTGTCGCAGGTAAAGGGGTTGTTATAAGAGCGAAGACCCACCTGGCCGCTTGTATACTCCACCGACGGTGTGATAATGCTGCCGACCTGCACATCATCGACAAAGATGGCAAATTGATTGCCCACCACCACGACCTTCAAGACGCAGTCCTGGTTCTTTTCAATGTTAGCAGGAATTACGTTTCCCATCTGGTTCCAGCCGCCGTCGGCATATCCGACAATAACGGCGCCTTCCTTCACGCCCACATAGTAGCCGTTGTAGGCGTCGGGTCCATTGGCTGTTGCATTGGTGGTACGGAACATCACGCCGCAGTCTCGGCCGCTTTCGCCGGGATTGAGCGTGGCTTCCACGGTGTAGTTCTGCCAGTTCTCGCTGCCGGTAACCGCCTTGACATTCAGGCTGTCGCCGATGTTCATCTGGCCGCCGGAATAGGTCACCACGCTGTCGCCCAGGACGATCCAGCGATCCTTGCTGGCCGTGGCGTCGTCGAATTCGTCGGTGAAGGCTCCGGAAACGTTCCACGGATCGGTGATCCCGCTCTCCTCGGCAAGGGTTTTCACGGTAAATTCACTTGTTCTGGTCAACACACCATTCACGCGCATCTCAATCTGCATGTAATAGGTGGTGTCCGCTTCCAGTCCGGTTAAATAGGCCGTTCTCTCGTGATGTCCCTCGGAACTCATGGTGTAGGCGCCGCTTTCAGTGCCATAGTACACCGTATAGAAGCCGTCGGCACGGTCGATGTTGGTGATGAGCTTGATGGAGTCCATGGTGGCACTGGAACTGGTCACCTTGGGTCCATCGAAGGTGCCTGCGGGAATAATCTCAATCTTTTCGATGGTCACGCCTGCATTGCCGGTGAAGCGAATCCTGTTATAGTGCTCATAGCAGAACCGGAATGCCGAATCAGTCACCAGATCCTCCAAATTTCCCACCGTCACCGTGGTCTGCCCGGCGGGGAAGGTAAGCTCCTGCGTGTACTTGGTGTTGACATTGAGGGTCAGATCGCCGGAGCCGGAATAGGTCACGACCATGGTATAGTCGTCGGCGTCGGGGACAATCACGTTGTCAAACTGCACGGTCTTTTCGCCCTCATAGGTATAGGTCTCCGCCGTGGTGGCCTCGCGGGTCACCGTATCCTCGGCCTCGCCGACCCAGGGAATCTGATTGATGTGCATGCGGGTGCAGCCCGTGGGGATCAGCTCAATCTCCGTTTGCAGGGACGTATCTGCCGCCAGGGGCGAGTAAGGCGCCTCAGGCACAGAGTTGCCCATGAGCTTCCAGTCCGGCACCAGCTGCCCGGTGACCTTTAAGGTGATGGGCGCGGTGGAGACGTTGAAGGGCTGGGCGGCCACCTCATCGGTTCGTACCACCTCGAAGGATCCCTGGATATCGTTCTCATCGATGACCAAGGCATAGTTCCAGGCGCTGGCAGGATAGGTCTCCTTAAATGTGAAGGGCTCCACCTCCTGGCGATACCCTGTAATGGAGAAATCATCGGTATCGCGCCAGTCCTCTTCCACCTTGACGCCGAAGATCAGCGGGCCGTACTTCACCGAAAGGGCGTTATTGTACCAGGTGGATAGCTCTACCTGCATGGGGAACACCAGCTCAATGGTGTCGCCCTTCTGGAAGGTGCGGTTGATGGTCAGATAGCCGTTAACCACGTCGCCGGTAACGCGCTCGCCGTTGAGCAGAATCGTCCAGCCCTCGCACCATTCGGGGATGCGCAGCTTGAGGGGGAACGCAGCCGTGTCGCCGCTGTAGGTGAGCGTCACGGTCTCTTCAAAGGGATAATTGGTGCTCTGGGTGAAGACCGCAGTCTTGCCGTCGGCCACCTTGGCCGTGACGGTGTTGGGGCCGTAGGCCACAATGGCCAGGCCGTTGTCACGAGTAGCCATCCACATGGACTGGACAAACTTCGGCCAGCCCATATGGCCGTTGGGGAAGCAGCACTCAAAGCCGCTGAAAGCGCCGAAAGCAATGTCGTCGCCGTGATCCTGGTCAAAATCGTGGGTGCCGTGGGTCAGCATCACCTGATTTTGCGCCTGATAGTAGGTTTGATTCCGTAGATCAGGGGAATATGCCGCCGGCAGGGAATTGTAGGCCAGGCTCTCGAGATCGTCGCCGATCCAGCCCTCGCCCAAAATGCGCATGGAAATCGACTCGGAGAGAATGCCCTCGGAAATGGAGCAAAGCTCCGTGCCGCGGTAGGGATAGTTCTCTCGGGCAGCCTCGTCGGCATTGGCCAGGCCGTCCACGCGGCCATGGTCGATGGAGTAGTTCTCAATGCCGTAACGCAGCGCCGTCTTATCCTTCTCCGCGCCGGTGATCTGATACATCACAGCCGGAGTCTTGAGACCCTGGGTGGTGTTAACCACGTGCTGGCGGGATGTGGAGTCCTGTAAAATGTCTGTCCACTTGTAGGTGGTCTGGTAGAGCTTGTTGGCAAGCTCGATGAGCCAGGCGCTCTCGTCGGGATTATTTGCGTCGTACAGGCGGTTATAGAGCCAGAGCACCACTTCAATGTTATCGCCGCCGCGCGCCTCGTCCCAGTACTGGTTTAAAGGCCACTCGTCAATGTGCTCGAGCTGATAACGGAAGTAGTTTTCCAGGAAGGGCAGAACCCGCTCGTCGGGATCGCCGTAGTACTCGGTTGCCTCGTAGTAGTCCTGTAAGGTGAGAAGCACCACCATCCGCGGCCACCAGTCCCAGGATTTGTTGGTACCGTCGCCGTCCTGGCTGGGTCCCATAAAGCCGTTTTCCCGCTGGTTATCCAGGGTCCAGTCGATCCACTCCATGGCCTTTGCCTTGAGCTCCTCATCATCTAAGATGAAGGCAGTCTGCGTCAGGCCGCGGAAATAATAGGGTCCTTTTTCCCAGGTGTCGCCGCTGCCGCCGCGCCAGCCATTGGAGTCGCTATAGATGGGATAATTGTCCTGCATATTGCCAAGCAGGCCTTCCTTTTGGAGCAGAAGCTGCTCGCGCAGCCATTCCTCCGGCTGCACCGCGCCCAAAGGCAGCATGGTGAAGGCATCGTCTACCAGTTTACCCTGGTTACTGAAATAGTTCTGATTTCCCTCCCTTTCACTCGCTTGATCTGCCAGCGCTGCTACCGCATACGAAAACAGCAAAGAAATGCACAGCAGAAAGCAAATGACACTTCGCCATAGGGATGATCCTCTTTTCATATTTCTCCTCCTTACCTTTTCTCCAACCTTTTGCAATTAATAATACTGTTCACCCTACATATTTACCTATCAATAAAAAGTTTTCACTACCTCCCCTCGGGGAACACAAAACTGATTATGTCATGTGCAAACTCTCTTGGCACAAGATGCAAATCGCTTATCTTTTTCAGCGCGATATCAGTAAAACAAAAGTACGCTGCCGCGATTAATTCTTAAACCGCAAACAGCATTTTAAGTGTATTTCTAGGTGTTTTGCATAGACATATACATATTATCATTTCGAATCATCTTTGTCTTTGCATTTTTTTATTCCGATTTTAAGGTATCTTGTTTCAAGCAATCGCTTGTATTCAAAATATAATTTAGATATATAGAGAGCGTATACAGCGTGCCTTTATGCTGCACGGAGGGAAAAGCTGAACGTCGAATAATTAAGTAGAAACAAAAAATGCCGCCTGCATGATCCTCTCATTCACAGCGGCATTCGCTCCACTATATATATACAGATTCAACCCCATGACCTACCGGGTAATTGGGCTCATATTCTTGGAATTTCTCCCCTTGTTAAACGCCTTCCTTCTTGTATCGCAGTGCTTTTGTTTCCTTAATTACAAATATCGTGTTGCTGCACGACAAAGGGCACCGCGCTAGGCGGTGTCCTTTGTCGCCAGCGTGTCGAAAAAGTATTTTCGCCCCGCTGTGCGGATTTTGAAACTTTCAAAAAAGTTTCAAAATCCTGTTGATTGAACGCGCGGTGGGCTTTTTGCCCCCCGCACACACCCCCCGCTGCTCTGTCCCGGACATCTTCTGCGAGGTTTTTTGACAGTCTCACGACAAAGGACACCGCGCTAGGCGGTGTCCTTTGTCGCTCATGTCATGGCTAAAAAGAGGGCAAAAATGGGAAGGTTTTCCTCATAGAGCTGGGGAAGGTCTGAAAGCGGCAGGGGGTTTTCACCGTGGCCTGCTTCGATGGTGAAGGCCGGTCTGTGGTACTCCTCCAGAAACCAATCCCGATACCCGCCATGGGCGCTCTCCGGCGCCGGGTCACATAGGCGGTAGCCCGAGGCCGAGGCCAGGCGCTTGGCCAGCGCTTCGTCCGGGATCTTGCCTCGGCGGTCGGCGGCGTAGATTTCCCCGCCCTGGGTATGGAAGGCCGCCACGGCGTGGGGTGCAAAGCGGCGGGTATAGTCATAGAGCGCCCGGCTCTCCGGCTGATCCAGGGGCGCCTGGCCGGGATAGTCCCGGGCAGCCGGTGCGGTGACGCCAGCGGCCGCCTTGATGGCTTTGGCCTCCTCCCAGCCCACCGGATAGTTGAGGTTGAGATCCACCCCCGCGCCGTTGGCCTTCCAGCCGGTGGGAAATGCCACGTGCTCCGACATGGCAGCGGCTGCCTCCATCTCCGCGGGCGAGGCAGCACCGCAGGCTATGTCCGCTCCATCGGGATTCACCAGGGGCACCATGCAAAGCGTCGTCCGCCGCAAAAGTCCCCGGGCGGCAAAGCCGAAGAGTGCCCCCTCGTCTCGGATGGCCGTGATGTAGTCCTCCAAAAGCCGCCACAAAAGGAGGCTGGTAATCCACTCGTTTCCGTGGTGGCCGCCGGTGAGCATCACCCGCCTGGGTCCCGTGCCCAGCCGCAGCATCCACACCGTCCGACCGCCTCTGGTTTTGGTCAGTGGTTCGGATGAGAGCCAGCGGCAGCGGGCATGGAGTCCGTCCAAAAAGACCTGCTCCAATGCGCTTTCAAAGGGCGCGTCCCAGGGCACCACCCGACACTCCACCGGCACCCGAATCACCTGCCCCGGCACGGGTCCGCCCGGCGGCATGCCGCTGTTCCCCGCCCAGATGGCCTGGATGGTGGTATGATACTGCTGTGCCACCTGGTAGAGCGTCTGGCGCGGCTCCATGCGGTGGTACTGATAGCCCACCAGATAGTCCCACAGCCGCCGGGACGTGACCAGATCCGCCTCGCCGGTCTCCAGGAGGCCGTGCCGCTTTTGAAATTCCAAAATCGTGGATGCGCCCGCTTTTTTGAGGGCGTAGTCGATCCATCGCAATGTACATCCCCTCCGCTATAAGGTACGCGGACAGGCCAAGGGATAGAACAAAAAAATCCCCGTCCGAGGACGGGGAAAAATGCAAGCATCAGTGCATCCGTGCCTTGAGGATGCGCACCACCACAGGGCTCAAGACCACGTTGATGAGAAGCTCCACCAGGAAGTTGATTCCGATGAGTCCCAGGAAGACATAGGTCACCAGGCTGACGGCCTCCATGCCGTTTTGTGCCGCCCAGCCGGCAGCCCACTCCAGGAGAAGGGGCTTAAAGACCGCCACAGCGCCCAGGCAGAAGAGGCCGGTATTCACCACCGGACAAACCACAGCGGCTGCCACCGTGGCAAGGATCTGGTTCTTGTGATGAAGCAGCTGATAGGTAAGACCGGCCAGCGCGCCGCAGGCGACGCCCTTGCCCACGCAGATGAGCGCGGTAACCGCCGGATTGACGCCCCACATCAGATAGCCACCCCCGTCCGCGCCGGTGATGCAGGCGATGAGCACCACGACGCCAAAGACAAAGCCCAGCCAGGCTCCAGCCTTAATGCCATAGATGGCCGTGCCGATGACAATGGGAATCAGCACCAGGGACGGGGTAAAAAAGCCGAATTTCACAAAGCTTGCAATGAGCTGCAAGACCACCACAATGGCGGTGAAAATGGCCATACCCACCAGGGTTTTGGTCTTTCTCAGGGAATTGGTTTCGTTTTCTCGCATTGAAATTACCTCCTGCTGCTGCTCTGGCTGTCCAGATGCAGCGCAATTGTTTATTTGCAAAGGCCGTAGCCTTTACAGATGTGGTACCCGGAGGCGTACTGTCAACCCCTCCGTCAGGCCTTCGGCCTGCCACCTCCCCTTCACAGGGGAGGCTATTCCTACTCCTCCCAGGGGAGGTCTTCGGGCTCTTCGGGTGCTTCCTCGGGGGCAGGCTCAGGAGTGATCCCCTGCATCTGCTGCCACTGTTCCTTGGTGATGAGCAGCTGCCGGGGCTTGGAACCCTCGAAGGGTCCCACAATGCCCTTTTCCTCCATCTCGTCCACAATCCGGGCGGCTCGGGCATAGCCCAGCTTCAAGCGCCGCTGGAGCATGGAAACGGAGGCCTGTCCTGTTTCCAAAATCACGTCCACTGCCGCGGGCAAGAGCTCGTCGCCCTCGCTCTCGCCATCGTCCAGGCTGGCCGCCGAAGCGCCGCCGGAGGACTTGCTGCCGCTCTCCTTGGCCTTCTGGTCGATCTCCTGCATGACGGCGGCGTCGTAGTCCGCCGTGGCGTTTCCTTTGATAAATTCCACCACCGATTGTACCTCATCGTCGGTGATAAAGCAACCCTGAACACGGCGGGGCTTGCCCTGTCCCAGGGGCGCATAGAGCATATCGCCCTTGCCCACCAGCTTTTCCGCGCCGGCGGTGTCCAGAATGATCCGGGACTCCATGGCGCTGGCCACGGCGAAGGCAATGCGCGAGGGAATGTTGGCCTTCATGAGGCCGGTGATGACGTCCGCCGAGGGACGCTGGGTGGCGATGACCAGGTGGATGCCCGAAGCACGTCCCATCTGCGCCACACGGCAGATGGCCTCCTCCACTTCCTTGGCCGCCACCAGCATGAGGTCGGCCAGCTCGTCGATAACCACCACGATTTGCGGCAGGGTCTGGCGATCCTCCACCGTGGCGCAGGTCTTATTATAGGAGTCAAGATCCCGGACGCCGGCGTCGGCCATCATCCGGTAGCGCTTCATCATCTCCGTCACCGCCCACTGGAGGGCACCGGCTGCCTTTTTCGGGTCGGTGACCACGGGAATCAGCAGATGGGGGATGCCGTTGTAAATTCCCAGCTCCACCATCTTGGGATCCACCATGATGAGGCGAACCTCCTCGGGCTTGGCCTTATAGAGCAGGGAAATAATCAGGCTGTTCATGCACACCGACTTACCAGAGCCGGTGGTACCGGCGATGAGCAGATGCGGGAGCTTTGCAATGTCGCCGATGATGCAGTTGCCGCTGATGTCCTTGCCCACGGCGAAGGAGATGCGGGACTTGCTCTTGTGAAACTCCACCGAGTCGATGACGTCCCGGATGTGGACGGTGCTCACCAGCTTGTTGGGCACCTCGATGCCCACGATGGAGATTTTATCGGGGATGGCGGAAATGCGAACGCCCGTGGCGCCCAATGCCAGGGCAATGTCGTCGGAAAGGTTGGTGAGCTTGGAGAGCTTCACGCCGCGGTCGAGCTCCAGCTCATAGCGGGTGACCGAGGGGCCTCGGATGACGTTGATGATATGGGCATCGATACCGAAGCTCACCAGCGTGTCGCTCAATCGCTGGGCGTTGAGCTGCATCTCCTCAGTGCCGTCCACCATGCCCTCCTGGGACTCCCGGAGAAGCCTGACAGGCGGGTAGGCGTAGGCGGCCTGCTGCTCCCCTGCCTGGGCAATTTCCGTGGCAATTTTCGCGGCCTCCAGCCGTGTCTCGTCCTTCTTGGCCTTGCGCGTGGGGTCATCGGCCAGGATGAGGTCGGCAGCGGCAGCGTCAAAGCGCGCCTTCTGGGCGGAGACGGGCGGCTCCTCCTTGGGCGCCGGGGGTACCACCAGCGGCGCTTCCTCCGCCTTGGGCGGCTCCTCCACCGCCACAGGCTCCGGCTTTACCGGCTCCGGCTGGGGTGCAGGCAGATCCAGCCGCTCCAAATCCTCCAGGCTTTCCAGGAAACGATCCGCCTTTTTGGCAGGCTTTTCCTGCTTCGGCGGTTCCTTTTTGGGTGCGGGGCGGGAAACCGGCTCATCGTCCAGGGGAATATCAAAGTCCTGGATGGAGCTGCGGCGGCGCTCAGCCTTTTGAATCTGCCGCGTGGCTACGTGGTTGACCAGCGCCTGGGCGGCATCGGGATGCTCGCGCTTGGGCGGGTCATACTCCGGCTTGGGGCGCTGCCGGTAGGCGCGAATGAGACTGGGAATGGTCATGGAACAGCTGAACAACAGCGAGAGCACCATGAGAATGCCCGTGAGAATCACCGCGCCGGCCATGCTGATGGAGGACTTGAGCGCCATGGCCAAAAAGCCCGCGATGACGCCGCCGGAGGTGTGGTCAATGCCGGTCTTCCACAGCTCCACCACCATGGGAAAGCCCCACTCGATCTCCGCCGTGGCGGTGAAGAGATGTCCCATGATGCCCCAGCCCAGGGCGACGCCCAGCGCGCAGCCCACCCGCAGCCGAACCGGCCGGCCGTCGTGGAAGAGGAGAATGAGAAACGAGCCCAACAGGGAAAAGGGCAGTACATAAATGCCGGAGCCGATGAGACCGCGGAACAGCGCCACCAGCGGAGAGATCAAAAATGCCTCCACGCCAAAGAGCCCCAGCAGCGTCAGCGCTGCTAGGAACAGGCAGACAAAGGCCATGACCTCCCGGCGGATGGGTCTTCGTCCCGATTTGGCCGCAGCGCGGCTCTTGGACGAGGATCGGCCGGTAGATCTGCCATTGTTGGTGGTTTTTTTCCGTTCAGCCATGGGAAATTAGCTCCTTTTACTTGACAAGAGAGAGAATCAGGGTGACGAGACCGATGCCCCAGCAGTAATAGCAGAAGCCGCCGAAGCTGCCCTTCTGCGAAATGTACTTCAAAAGGCGAATGGCCAGATAGCCGGAAATGGCCGCCACAGCCACACCAGCCAGATACATGGGCATCAGGCTCCAGTCAATTCCCTCCTGAATGGCGTCGATCAGGGAGAGGATGTTGGCGCCCAGCACCGCGGGAATGGACAGGAGGAAGGAAAACTTCACAGCAAACTCCCGGCCAAAGCCACGGGAGAGTCCAGCGGAGATGGTGGTGCCAGAGCGGGAAATGCCGGGCACCGTGGCCAGCGCCTGCCCCACGCCCACGATGAGCACATCCAGAATGGAAGCGCTCTTGATGTCCTTATTGCCGTGGTTGAGCCGGTCGGACAGGAAGAGCAGAAGACCGGTGATGAGAAACGCACAGCCGATGAAAATGGCGTTGGAATAGAGACTCTCCACCCGATCCTTCACCGGCAGCACCAAAAAGAGCGGCAGCGTGCCGAGAATGATAAAGAGGATCATGCGGCGGCTCAGCCGGTCAGGCTTTTGCCCCTTGGGGAGCTTGCGCACGCCGATCATGGTAAAGAACTCCAAAATCAGCGCTTTGATCTCACTCCAATAGGCCACAAAGACGGCCACAAGGGTGCCCAAATGGAGCAGCACATCAAAGAACATGTTTTCTTCGCCGTTGGCGATGCCCATCACATTCTGGAAGAAGGCCAGATGGCCGGAGCTGGAAATGGGCAAAAACTCGGCAATGCCTTGAATGAGACCAAGAAAGATTGCGGAAAAGTATGTCATATGGCAGCCTCCCGGTATCGGTAATATGGTCATACTTGTTTATAATAGCACATGGCAAAGAAAATTTCCAGTCAAACCGGGGAAATGATTGGACAAATTCCGCTCCCCGCTTTTTCTTGCGTTCTGCCCGCCCATATGCTACGATTCGATCAAATATGAAGAGAGGACTGAGGCATATGTCTACCCTGCTGGAACGCGCCCGGGCACTATCTCCGGCACTTCGGGCAATCAAGGAGGATCTCCACCGCCATCCAGAGCTCTCCTTCCAGGAGCACCGAACCACGGAGGTCATCAAGAAGGAGCTGGCAAAGCTGGGGCTGGAGCCGGTGGAGCTGGGTCTTAAGACCGGCGCCGTGGCGATCCTGCGGGGGGCGCAGCCTGGCCGTACCGTGGCGCTCCGGGCAGATATCGACGCCATTGCCCAGCAGGAGCCCGCGGACAACGGCATCTGCTCGGAGACCGCCGGGGTGATGCACGCCTGTGGCCATGACTTCCACACCGCCTGCCTCCTGGGTGCGGCGCGGCTCCTGTCCGAGGCGCAGCCCTCCCTGTGCGGCAATGTGGTGTTCCTCTTCCAGCCTGCCGAGGAGATCACCCAGGGCGCGGCTGCCATGGTGGCGCACGGCCTGTGGGAAAAGCTGCCGGTGAAGCCGGATTTTCTCTTCGGCCAGCACACCCGCCCTGAGATCCCCTGCGGAAAAATCGGCATCGTGCCCGGCGCCATCATGGCGGGCAAGTCCCACTTTGAAATCACCCTCCACGGTGTTGCAGGGCACAGCGGGGCGCCCCAGCAGTGCGTTGACGTTATCGTGGCAGCGGCGGCCATCATCAACGGGATCCAGACCATCGTCAGCCGGAACACAGATCCTCTGGATCCTCTGGTCTGCGCAGTATTCTCCATCCACGCCGGGACGCCGGAGAACTTCGTGCCCGAAACGCTGACCATGACCGGCGCCATTCGGGCGCACAGCGACGACGTGCTCCAAAAGACCGAAGCCAGGCTGGAGGCACTGGTGCGGGGACTTTCCGAGAGCTACAGCTGCGGCTGTGACCTTCGGTTCATCCCCGAGGTGCCGGTCACCTGGAACGGCCCGGCCATGACCCAGCTGGCGCGCCGGGCTGCCGCGGCCGTGGTGGGCGAGAAAAACCTGGTGTTCCCCCGGGGCAACATGGGCTCGGAGGACTTCGCGGTGCTCGGCCGCCACGTCCCGTCCTTCTTCTACTGGATCGGCACCGGCTTCCCGGAGCAGGACAACCCAGGCTGGCACAATGCCCAGTTCCGCACCGATGACGACGCCCTCCCCCTCGGCGCGGCTCTCCTGGCACAGTCGGCGCTCACCGCCCTGGGCTGACGCCCTCGCCGGGCACTTTATCGCGCTAAATGTGTAAGCTTGTGAAAACGGCTGTTGCATCGGCGGCACTTTTGTTGTATGATGGATGAAAGCAAATTGGGAGGGATCCATTATGGATATCAAAATCACCAAAACCGCCCACCCCAAGGAAAAGCCCGATCAGAAGGCGCTGGGGTTCGGCAAGTACATGTCTGACCATATGTTCCTCATGGACTACACCGAGGGCATTGGCTGGCACGACGCCCGCATTGTTCCCTACGCCCCTATCCCCATGGATCCCGGCGCCGTGGCGCTGCATTACGCCCAGGAAACCTTTGAGGGTCTCAAGGCCTATCGCACCGCGGAAGGTAAGATCCAGCTCTTCCGCCCCGAGATGAACGCCCGGCGGATGATCAACTCCAACCGCCGCCTCTGCATGCCCCCCTTCCCCGAGGATATGTTTATGGAGGCTGTAAAGGCCATCGTCACCGTGGATGCCGACTGGGTGCCCTCCGCACCCGGCGCTTCGCTCTACATTCGTCCCTTCATGTTCACCACCGAGTGCCAGCTCTCCCTGCACAACTCCAAGGAGTTCCTCTTCTGCATCATCTGCTCCCCCTCGGGCGCGTACTATGAAGAGGGTATCAACCCGGTGAAGATCCTCGTGGAGGATGAATATGTCCGCGCCGTCAAGGGCGGCACCGGCTTTGCCAAGTGCGGCGGCAACTACGCCGGCGCCATGATCGGCCAGGAGAAGGCCGAGGCCATGGGCTACAGCCAGGTTCTGTGGCTGGACGGCCAGGAGCGCAAGTACGTCGAAGAAGTCGGCGGCATGAACATCATGTTCAAGATCAACGGCGAAATCTGGACTGCTCCGTGTGAAGGCACTGTCCTTCCCGGCGTCACCCGCGACTCCATGATTACCATCTTGAAGGAGTGGGGCTACAATGTCCGCGAGGAGCGCCTCTCCATCGACGACCTCATGGCCTACTGTGAGAAGGGGCAGGTAGAGGAGGTCTTCGGCACCGGCACCGCCGCCGTCATCTCCCCTGTGGGCGTGCTCAACTACCGCGGCAACGTCCAGACCATCAACAACAACGAGATCGGCGAACTGAGCTTAAAGCTCTATACCTACCTCACCGACCTCCAGTGGGGTCGCATCCCCGACACCCACGGCTGGATTGTCCCCGTGTGCTAATGCTTTAAAAAGCGCCCGGCCTGCGTGGGTCGGGCGCTTCCTTCTGTTCCGATACCATAATCATTTGGAGGTAACCATGCTGCCTGCTGGATTTCTAACCAGGATGGAGCGGCTGATGGGCGCGGAGTTTTCCGATTTCCTGGCCGCCTACGACCGCCCACGGAATGTGGGGCTGCGGCTCAATCCGCTGAAAACCCATGTGCCGCCGGATCTCTCTTCCTTCGGCCTCTCCCCCATCCCCTGGGCGAAGGACGGCTTCTTCTATGACCCCGCCACCAGGCCGGGGCTCTCTGCCTACCACGAGGCGGGGCTATACTACCTCCAGGAGCCCAGCGCCATGGCGCCGGTGGGGCTTTTGGACGTGCGCCCGGGCATGCGGGTGCTCGACCTCTGCGCAGCGCCGGGGGGAAAGTCCACCCAGATTGCCGCCGCCCTGGATGGGAGCGGCTTGCTGGTGGCCAACGAGTTTAACCCCAAGCGCGCCAAGATTTTGGCGCGAAATATCGAGCGCATGGCCGTGGCCAATGCCCTGGTGCTCAATGAGCACCCCCAGCGCCTTGCCCAGCGGTTTCCCGGGTACTTTCACCGGATTCTCGTGGACGCGCCCTGCTCCGGCGAGGGCATGTTCCGCAAAGAGGAGGCCGCCCTTTCCGACTGGAGCGAGGAGACCGTTGCCATGTGCGCCAAGCGCCAGGGGGAGATTCTCGCCTCCGCCGCCCAAATGCTCTGCCCCGGCGGGCGGCTGGTCTACTCCACGTGCACCTTCTCCCCCGAGGAAAACGAAGGCGTCATCAGCGCCTTTCTAAAGACCCATCCAGACTTTACCATGGAAGCAGTGGAAGCGCCCTGGTTTGCCCCCGGCCGGCCTGACTGGATTGCCGATCCTGCGCCGGGACTTTCCCACGCCTTCCGCCTGTGGCCACACCGCCTGCCGGGGGAAGGGCACTTTGCGGCGGTGCTTCGCCGGGCTGGAGATGGCGAAAGCCAAGATACTGCTTGCGAAGCCCTCTCTCCCCTGCCCCCAGTCGCAGCGGCATTTTCCAAGGAATATGATCTGGCGCTGCCCCAGGGCGGCTGCGCCGCCTTTGGCGATACCATTTGCCTGCTGCCGCCGGATTCTCCGGCACTCAAGGGGCTCAAGGTGCTCCGTGCCGGGCTGGAGCTGGGGCAATGGAAGAAAAACCGCCTGGAGCCAGCCCACGCCTGGGCGCTCTGGCTCAAATCTGCTGCATCCACCGTGGACTTCCCTGCCGACAGCCGGGAAGCTGCCGCCTATCTCAAGGGCGAGACACTTCCAGGCGCCCAAAAGGGCTGGACACTTCTCACCGTGGACGGTTTGAGCCTGGGCTGGGTCAAGGGTGACGGCAGAACGCTGAAAAATCACTTCCCCAAGGCGCTGCGCCATCTTTCCTAAGGGGCAAACATGTGGTAGAATAGAGGGTAACTCAATGGATGTATCATCCTGGAAAGGAGCCGCCATGGGCAAAACCGTTTTGATTGTCGAAGATGAAAAAGCCATTGTGGAAATTTTAAAATTCAACCTCCAGCGGGAGGGGTACAGCGTCCTGGAAGCACTGGACGGCGAAGCCGGACTGGAGCTGGCGCAGGCGGAGGATCCCGACCTCATTTTGCTGGATGTGATGCTTCCCCGCATGAACGGCTTTGACGTCTGCCGCACCCTGCGGGAGGGCGGCTGCGCCATTCCCATCATCATGCTCACCGCCCGTGAGGAAGAGAGCGACAAGGTCTTCGGTCTGGAGGCCGGCGCAGACGACTATATCACCAAGCCCTTCTCCATGCGTGAGCTTCTGGCGCGGGTCAAGGCCAACATCCGCCGCCGTAGCTTGGATACTGCCCAGCCTGCCCAGCCGGGCAGCCAGCTTTTAAAAGTGGGCGACGTGGCTGTGGATCCCGTTTCTATGACCGTGACCAAGGGCGGCGCGCCGGTGGACGTGACCCAGAAGGAATTTGACCTGCTGGTGCGGCTCTTCTCCGCGCCGGGAAAGGTCTGCACCCGGGAGGAGCTTTTGGAAAAGGTATGGAACTACGCCTACTTCGGCGACACCCGCACCGTGGACGTGGCAGTGCGCCGCCTCCGGGAGAAAATCGAGGACGATCCCGGCAATCCCAAGATCATCCTCACCCGCCGCGGCGCGGGATATTACTGCGGTGAGTAACGCCGGTAATCACGTTCTCGAAAGGAGGTCTGTCCATGCGATCCCTGCGCACCAAAATGGTGATGATTATGGTGCTCCTCATCCTGGCACTGATGACAGTGGTGGGCTCCTTTCTCATCAACGGCGTGGGAAACTACTATATTGAGGAGTTCTACCTCCAAATGGAGCAGACCTTCTCCCAGGACTTTATCACCCAGCTTCAGGATCTGGCCGTGGGTCCCGACGGCCCGAGTCAGATGAAGCAGCGTTTGATGTCCCAGTCGGATCTCGGCATCGACTTGAGCCGCCGCAATGTCTACATTCTCTCCAGTGACGGCCAGGTGCTCGACAGCTCCAACAAGGCCGAATCGGTCTCCATGACCGCAAACCTGCTCCAGGCCATGAACGGTGAGGTGGGACAGAGCGGCTCCATCGCCTCGAGCATCATGGATCTGGCGGTACCCATCGAGCGGGGCGACACCCACTATATCGTCTACATCCTCGACAACAAGGATACGGTCAACGCCCTCACCGGGCGGCTCTTCTCCATCATCCTCCAGTCGCTGGTACTGGGTCTCGGCATCTGCGTGGTGCTGGCCTTCCTGCTGTCCCAGATTCTGATCACGCCCATTCGCGCCCTCACCACCGGCACCCGTCAGGTGGCCGCTGGTGAGCTCTCCCAATCTCTGGAGGTCACCAGCCGGGATGAGATCGGTATGCTCACCCGGAACTTTAACCACATGTCCCAGGTGCTCCAGAGCACCATCTCCCAGGTGGAAAACGAGCGCAACAAGCTCTCCACCCTCTTCCTCCACATGACCGACGGCGTGGCGGCCTTCGATTCCACCGGCCATCTCATCCACCACAACCCCGCCGCCAGCCGCATGCTCTCTCGGGAGCTCACCGGGGATGATACCTTCGCCGCCGTCTTCGGCGAGGACACCTCCTTCGATTCCCTGCTCTCCCTCAAGCGTTCGGAATATCTGGAGTGCCAAAAACGGGCGGGGGAACGGGAGCTGGAGCTCTTTATGGCGCCCTTTTCCGCCGACAAGACCGGCGGCGGCGTGATGGTGGTCATCCACGACGTCACCGAGCAGCGCAAGAGCGAGCAGACCCGGCGGGAATTTGTGGCCAACGTCTCCCACGAGCTGCGCACGCCCCTTACCAATGTGAAGTCCTACGCCGAAACCCTCCTGGATGCCGGAGACGACATGCCGGCAGAGCTCAAGAAGAACTTTTTGGGCGTCATCGTCAGCGAGGCTGACCGAATGACCCGCATCGTCAAGGATCTTCTCACCCTGACCAAGTTTGACTATGGCAAGATGGAGATGAATCTCACCCGCTTCCCCTTCGCCGAGGCCGTGAAGAACGTCCACCAGGCCGTGGCGCTGGACGCCAAGAACCACCGCCACACCCTGACCCTCCAGTGCCCGGAGGATCTCCCCTGCGTCAACGGCGACCGGGAGCGCATCGAGCAGGTCATCATGAACATCGTCTCCAACGCCATCAAATACACCGCCGACGGCGGCAAGATCGACATCACCGCCGGCACCAAGGGCAAGGAGGTCTATGTCACCGTCACCGACAACGGCATCGGCATACCCGAAAAGGATCTGCCCCGGCTCTTTGAGCGGTTTTACCGCGTGGATAAGGCCAGAAGCCGGGAATCCGGCGGCACCGGCCTGGGGCTCTCCATCGCCAAGGAGATTCTCAACCAGCACCAGGGCAACATTCAGATCGACTCGGTCTTCGGCGAGGGCACCAGCGTGACCATCACCCTGCCGGTGGCAGAATAGGAGGAAGCTATGAAATTTTGGAAATATCACGGTCTTGGCAATGACTTTGTTCTCAGCGAGGACTTGGGCGGCACCCTGGATGCCACTCCGGCGCGGGCTGCCCGGCTTTTAAACCGCCACACCGGCATCGGCGGCGACGGCTGGCTTCTGGTGCGCCCCTCCCAGCGCTGCGACATTGCCATGTTCCTCTATAATAACGACGGCTCCGTGGCCGAGATGTGCGGCAATGGCCTGAGGTGCTTTGCCAAGCACGTCTACGACTATGGCATCGTAAAAAAGGAGCGCTTCACCGTGGAGACGTTGGCCGGGGCGATGGAAGTGGCCATCGACGCCGTGGACGGCGTCACCCAGGCTGTCACTGCCAACTTGGGGCGTGCCAGCTTCGACCGTCCCTCCATCCCCATGGTGGGCGAGGGAGAATGCGACCGGATGACGATTCATGCCCTGGATCGTGACTTCACGGTTTCGGCCTGCCTCATGGGGGTGCCTCACATGGTGGTCTTCGGCAAGGATTTCACCGATGAAGAGGTGCTCCAATATGGCCCCGTTCTGGAGACCAATCCCCTCTTCCCCCGGAAAACCAACGTGAACTTTGCCAACATCCTCGACGATCACACCGTGGAGGTGCGCACCTGGGAACGGGGCTGCGGCAGAACCCTGGCCTGCGGCACCGGCTCCAGCGCCACGGCGGTGCTCTGCCACCGGGCGGGCTACACCGGAAGCGACGTGGAGATCCGCCTCCAGGAGGGCAGTTTGATGATCCGCGTCACCGACGAGGGCGTCATCATGCGAGGCCCCGCTGCTCTGGCCTTTGTAGGCGAGACGACGCTGTAGGCCGCTGCGCGGCACGGGTCGATCGGAGATCGACCCCTACAGCACTGAAACGATCAAAAAAATCCTCTGTTCCCGCGTGAACTGCCCCAGATTGTGCGGGCAGCACAAAAAGCCCCCCTGGCAGGAAAATATTAAGTTTTAGACAGAGAGGCGTCGCGCAAGCGGCGCCTCT
>ERZ1643251.2459-NODE-2459-length-18846-cov-5.035230_pt1 | contig 18846 bp, 15 predicted proteins | sample MGYA00579261_ERZ1643251 | MGnify/ENA primary metagenome ERZ1643251 (study PRJEB29033, sample SAMEA4952267) | chicken gut metagenome | biome: Broiler Chicken; feature: Gastrointestinal Tract; material: Caecum | place: Ireland | collected 2018 | study: Broiler...
AATACCTTGGAACAATATGGAAATGATGCCAAAAACGCCACCTATATCGATATGTCCGGCTGCTATCCGCTGACAAGATGTTATTTTGAATACAACGAGGACGACGGCTTGTATTATCGTTCACAGCATCTTTCAGGATCTACCGACGGCCCTCATATTGACGCTGTGACAGGTGAGCAGCTTACCTTCAAGAACATTTTGGTACAGTATACAAAAAGTGAAGATCTGGGAGAGGGTTACCTTGCATTCCAGTGCCACGACACCACAAGAGATGGATGGTTTTTTACAAACGGTAAGGGTATTCATGTAACTTGGGAAAAAGACTCCGATTATGGCTCTACCCGTTATTACGACGACAACGGCAACGAAATCACCCTCAATACAGGGAAAACCATGGTATGTATCGTGGAGGATGGCGATTCCTTCACTTATCGTTAAAATACCGGCTCAAGCGCTTCTCAAGCCGAAACAATACAAAAGCCCTGCAGGCATCTTCTTTCACCTGCAGGGCTTTTCATTTTTTTATTTTTCTCCCAATCCCAAACGATTAATGGCTGAGAAAATAGCTCTTACTGAAGCTCTGGTAATATTGGAGCTTACGCCTACGCCGTAAGTCACCCTTCCATCCTCCGCATCCAACAAATGGATATAAGCAGCCGCTTGAGAGTTGGCACCACTCTGAAGCGCGTGCTCCTCGTAATCCAGCACCTTAATGTCAATGCCCAACTCCTGTGCCAGTCCCCTCTGCACAGCGTCAATAGGCCCGTTCCCCACAGCCTCAAAAAACTTCTCAGCGCCGTGGTCGGTATACACCACCGTAACCCTTGTGTCAAACTGTGTTTTCACGGACTCACTCAGATCATCCACACGCAGTCTCCTGAAATGAATAGGTTCTTTTCGGTTCAAATATTCTTGCCGGAATTTTTCCATAATTTGATCAGGGGAAACCTCACCCTGCCTCTCCGACATTTCCTGAATCACATTGGCAAACTCTCTGTGCATGCCCTTGGGAAGCTTAAAGCCAAAATAGCTGTCCATAACAAACGCAACGCCTCCCTTTCCGGACTGGGAATTAATGCGCACAATGGGCTCGTACTCCCTGCCGATATCAGCAGGATCAATGGGAAGATAGGGCACCTGCCAAATGTCGCTGCATCTCTCCTGCATAGCATGTATTCCCTTATTGATAGCATCCTGATGAGAGCCCGAAAAAGCAGTGAACACCAGCTTTCCCGCATAGGGATGTCTGGGATGTACAGGCAGCTTGCAACAGCGTTCATATACATCAATGATTTCATTGATATGTTCTATATGCAGTCCAGGATCAACGCCCTGAGAAAACATATTATATGCAAGGTTCAGAATATCCACATTACCTGTGCGTTCTCCGTTGCCGAAAAGAGTTCCCTCCACTCTGTCGGCTCCAGCCAGAAGAGCAAGCTCCGCGCTGGCCACTCCGGTCCCTCTGTCATTGTGAGGATGCACGCTGAGCACAAGACTTTCACGTTTGTCAAGGCGCTCTGCCATCCATTCAACCTGGTCTGCATACACATTGGGCGTGTTCATCTCCACTGTTGAGGGAAGATTGATAATCATTTGCTTCTCCGGAGAAGGCTGCCAAGTATGAATGACTGCATTACATATCTCCAGAGCATAGTCAAGCTCAGTTCCTGTAAAGCTCTCCGGAGAATACTCCAATATAATGCTGCCCGGAAAAGCTGCAGCCCTTTCTTTTACCATCTGAGCTCCCTTTACGGCAATTTCCGTTATATGCTGCTTATCCATATGAAATACTACATCTCTTTGAAGCGTGGAGGTGGAATTATAAATATGAACAATGGCCTTCCTGCAGCCCTGAATGGCCTCAAATGTACGATCTATCAGATCCTCTCTGCACTGGGTGAGCACCTGAATCACCACATCGTCAGGAATTAGCCTGCGGTCTGCCAGCTGGCGCAGAAAGTCAAACTCAATCTGACTGGCTGCCGGAAAGCCGATCTCGATCTCCCGAAACCCAAGCTTGATCAGATACTGAAACATTTCAATTTTCTCTTCCACAACCATGGGATCGATCAGGGCCTGATTGCCATCCCTCAGATCTACACTACACCATACCGGGGCTTTCGTTATCTCCCTTTCCGGCCATTTTCTTTCGGGAAAGTGGACCACAGGATTTTTACGGTATCTCTTATAGTTCAGCATTACAAAGGCCTTCCTTTCTCACTCCCCCAGTCCGTTTTCCACAGCCGCCACAAGGGTCTTCAATGCCTCCTCTTCATCCTCTCCCTCGCACACAAACTCAATTTCATCTCCGCATTTGACACAGGCTCCCAGCACACTCAACACACTCTTTGCATTTGCTGTATTGTCCTTAAAAGAAAAGGTAATCAATGACTTAAACTGCATCGCCTCTTTGCACAAAATTCCTGCCGGTCTCAGGTGCAAGCCAGTTGGGTTTTTGATAACTACTTTCTGACTTACCATATAGTCGTTCCTCCGCTTTCTTTCGCTTCTCTTTAAACTATAGCATGATTAGTCTGCCATGTCAAAACATAACGTCCTGCTTCCCTCAATCGCGGTAGCTTTCACCTGTCGCTATGATTCCTGCTGTTCAGTCACCACCATCCTTGCGTAAACATCGCTTTCTATATTGACATCCTCCGACAATTCAAAGGTAATTGGCATCGAATAAATTCCGGGGGACAACTCCTCCCGTTCTTCCTCTGCCATCCACGCGCCGATGTCAACAACGCCTCTCACGGCGCTCTGCTCCAAAGGGGAAATTACGGCGTCCAGTCCGTACACATTCAGCGTATAGCTGATCTCATCCTCCTGAAGCTGAGCCTCTAATCCCTGCGGTAGATTTGTAATGCTGATGTTTTCAGCAGGCACTTCCAGCCTTTTTTCCACAATGGGTTCGATGTACACCGTGGCCGTAATCCTACCGCTGAAACCATTATCGGCCAATCTGGTATTCTCCGGCAAATAGTCTCTCAGATGAATGGTCTTTATAAGGGTTTCCTCCGCGCCGGAAATATCCAGCTCCTCCTCCGGTATACTAATTGCAGTTACAGAGGACAGCGCATAGGATGTGCCTGCAAGACGAACGGTTGCCGGACTGCTCTCTGCTACTCCCGTAGCGAGATAGCCCGCTGCCGGTTCACCCATTACGTTCAGCTCTATGGGAACCTCCTTCACTGCAAGAACGTCCACCGACATATGGACATAATTCACATTCTTTGTCACATTGGAAGCCTCAACCACATTTCCTTCTCCATCATACAGCTGTATTTCCACATTTGCAGACAGATTGCTGGTAGCGCCCGTAACGTCAATCTCCACTCCCGCATAGCTGATACTATCGATGACAGATTCCGGCCCTGTGACCTCAATCAGCGTCTGATCCGGAGAAGCGCCGGCCACCATATAGCCCTCGGCAACCTCGCCTACGGTCCCCGACTGCAACCTCACCCATTTGCTGCTCTTGTCTTCCACACTCAGGCGGACTACATCGTGATCTCCTCTGATCCCATCTATTTCATAATTGACGGTATAAGTAATCGCCACCGTGTTAATATCTGTCAGCTTGCTGATATCCGCCTCAGCCACAATATCAGACACCCGAAGCTGTTCTCTGATACTGTTTGGCGCGCTGACCGTTACATCCACCGTATCGGTGCCGTCAAGCACCTCGTATACCTTATTCTCATTTTCCAAAAGTTCAGTATTGACCAGTCTTACAGTAATATTATTAAAGGTTTTGTTTCCAATGGGATCTTCTATCTGGACCACCAGAAACCACAAAATAAAAGCAAGAAGCAAAGAGGCAAGCTTCAGGCCCCAGTTCTTAAATATTCTTTTTCTCATCAGCGGCCTTGCTCCTTCCCTTCCAGATACGTTTGCTTTTGACTGTCTCCTCGTTATCCTTCTTTAAAATCTGTTGCAGACGTTGCTTGAGCTCCTCCGCATCCAGATTTCTGGAAAGCTGCCCCTCATAAGCCACACTGATCCTCCCTGTCTCCTCAGACACAATCACTGTCAGGGAGTCCGATACCTCAGAAATGCCCACGCCGGCTCTGTGCCTGGTGCCCAATTCCTTGCTCAGCCCCATATTATCGGAAAGAGGCAGGTAGCAGGTGGCCGACGTAATCCTGTTTCCCCGGATAATCACAGCGCCATCGTGCAAAGGTGTATTATGTTCAAATATATTGATCAGAAGCTGGCTGGTGACAATACCATCCACGTCGATTCCTGTACGCTCATAATCCCGCAGAGAAACATTCTGCTCGATGACAATCAGCGCACCGGTTTTCACCTTTCCCATCTCTGCACATGCCTTTGTGATCTCATTGATGGTTTTCTGGGAAAACAGATCCTCCACCCCGCGTCTGGATTCAAATGGCAGCACTGATTTCAGCAGATTCTTTTTCCCCAGCTCCTCCAAAGCATTCCGCAGTTCCGGCTGAAGCACAACAATCAAAGCAGTCACGGCAAACCCCAAAATATTCTGCGCCATCCAGAGAATCGTCTTCATATGGAACACATACGCCAGTAACAGGAAAATCAGGATTACAATTAAGCCCTTTAGCAGAAGCCATGCTCTGGTAGTCTTCATCCATACTAAAATATAGTACAGCAAAAAGGCGATAATCAAAATCTCGAAGAGATCGCTTATCCCCATTGTCGTTCTGTAAATACTAAAGTCTTTTAAGTAATCAACTACCGTCTCAAACCACTGCATGATCAATCATCCCTATCATATAATATGAAAGCTCTGAAATGTTTTTATCTCAAAACAATTCTTCGTAGTCATCCCCGTTCTCGTCGGTCATATTGCTGTTGATGGTCACACTCCTGCCGCTGTTTATGGGATCATTTCTGCGCGCAGCGCCGGTCCCCTGGCTCCTCCTCTGGTCATATCTTCCGTTTCTCCCTGTACGGATCTGTCCGGAAGTAATTCTCTCCGTGGTTACATTTCTTGTTCTTTGGCCGGCTCCGCTTCTGGCGGCGGATGCTGCCCCAGCTCTGGTTCCCTCCCCCGTACTTCTGCCCGCAGGCGCAGGACGCCTCTGGGTATTAATCCTCTTTACTGTCTTTGTAGGCGCCGTAACCGTCATCTTGGGCACTGCCTTCACGTAATAATAATATTCATCGTCCTCAAACTGTACCTTCTCCGTCCTGCTGTAATCCACACAGAAGCGGAAAAATTCTATGATCTTTGCCGCTGCAATAGCGGCCGCCGTCCCCAGCACAGCGTTCAGCACAGACAAATTGGTGTTGTACATCAGGTCTCCCAGCAAAAGAATAACCAGATTTGTCATAGCCCCCGCTATCATAGCAATGGTCCAGCAGTGATCCACAGCCATCCTGCGAAGCAGATACACAACAATTACAGTAATGGCAAATGCAGCCACCATTACAAGCATTTCACGGTTATTCAGAATGCCGTCAATGATAAGCCTCAGCTTGGCAGTGGCTTCCTCATCTCCCATTGTGTTAATTGTGGAAGCGCTGCCTGAAACGGTCATAAACAGATAGTACACTATAACGCCGCAGGCCACTGAAACAGCTGAAGCCGGAGTTCCTAAAAGTCCCATGGCCACAGGCATGATATAGGGCACCTGCAGCACGCACAGAATGGGTGTAATCACCACTACAAGGGCTTCCTTATGGCTGAACCGCAGAAACAGCAAAAACATCAGCAAATACACGCAGAAACCCACTGCAGCTACTTCCAGGGAAAGGGCATACATATGCGCCAGGCTGAACAGGAACGCAAAAAGGGCAATGCTGCCCATCGGCAGAAAAGAGCACAGTAGAGCAACGATCAATACAACGGCAATATTATCCAACTGCGTCATGTAGCCCAGCTGCCCGTTCACAGTGTTCAGTACCATAAGTGCCAGCAAAAACTTTATAAGGGGTAAAATCAAAAATTCATTTTTACTGTAAAACAGCTTTAATTTTTCTCTAAATTCCAGTAAACCAGTCATTCTATCCTCCAGGTAACGCCTAATGCCGCTATTCTCCAAGCGCCGAATCCCAGCGACCAGCGCCGGTGCTATTCTTCGTACAGAGAATTCAGCTTTTTCAGATTATGATAATAGCATTTCAGGCTTTTCTTTGCTTTTGCATATCGGTAAGAATGCAGAATGTATGCAATTACGCCATAAGCCACCACCGTAATCCCATAATACAACAGCACTCTCTGGGCAAACGTAATCAGATCCATTTTATAAATATCCTGCATAAAAAGCTCAAAATCATAAAACACAAAGAGAGCAAATACAATCGCATAGGCTATGGTGGCGCAGAAAACAGACTTCAGCACCTGAAGACCGATATAGTCGCTGCGAAAATATTTGCCGATAGCAACGTTCTCCTTACCCTTATGCTCCTCATAGGAAGCCATTTTGGTCATAAGGATAATACGTTCTTCATTCAGCATAACCGCTCCTCCATTTACAGAAATCTCATTCTTGCATTGTCATGATCCACAGGCTCCTTTTTCGGCGGCTTTGGCTTATTGCTTTCAATGATTTTCTTAAAGCCCTTGGTCATATCAAATTTGCATTTGTCACAGTACCGGCCGGATCGAATAGACGCGCCGCAGATTTCACATGTCAAAAAGATGGGAGAATCCTCCGTCACCTCCAGACGCTCATCACGCAGCCACTGCCTGATCTGCGCCGGATCTACATCACAGGCCTTCGACACCTCGGAAATACCTACTCCCGGGTGGCTGCGTATGTACTCCTTCACCTCTTGAAACTTGCCCTCCAGAGATTCCCTGCACGCCTGGCATAGAACGGGCCCCGACACATAGTTAAATATTCTACCGCATACTTTGCAATTTCTAATGTTCATAAAAATAACCTCCGCCCATGTTTATCATACGCTAAACTCCGGCGCCGCTTGCAAGGGTGATAAAATATACCCTCTCCGCCCCATGCTCTCCGAGCACCTTCGCCGCTTCATCCATCGTGCTTCCAGTAGTATAAATATCATCTATTATTATAATCGTACTTAATTTTACATCATTTTGCCATATATGGAAAGCCTTTTTCAAATTATTTTGCCTTTCTTCAGGATTTTGGCGCTTAAGAGGCGCCGTATTTTTCACTCTTTTAAGCAAATTTTCATAAACTGGCACTCCCGAATACTTTCCAACGGCTCTTGCCAAAAGAGCCGCCTGATTATACCCTCTTGTCCTGCGCCTGCTTCTGTGAAGAGGGATTGGCACCAGAGCGTCCGGTTGTATTTCCCGAATAAACCCTTCCAAAAGGCGACTGATCTCCTCTCCGAAAAAATCCGCATATTCTCTGCGGTTTCCGTATTTAAAACGATAAATGCAGCCTGCCACACTCTCATATTCATATAGTGCTCTTCCGCGGACAAAATTATGTTTTCTTTTTCTGCAGTCTCCGCAGTATTCCTCCTGATCCATCAGCTTTTTTCCGCAGATCATGCACCTTGGAGGTGTCAGAAGCTTTAATTTCTTCATGCAGTCCAGGCATATTTTTTCGCCATATGGGCGCACGATACCATCGCACACAGGACATCGCAGCGGAAAAAGCAGCTGTATGACTTGTCTGCCCGCCATACTGCAGAAAGAATAAATTTTTGTCTTTTTCAAATCAATCATGATCCGCCTTTCGGACCCTCTCCGAAACTTTGATTTCTCTTAATCCGCTTCCATATCTGCGGCAATTTCCCTGATCCGCTGGGAAAGAGCAGTATAACGCTTATTTTCACCGGCATTATCGATCATTTCTCTTACAGTGGCGCTGCTGCCCAGAATGGTAACACAGCTTTTCGCCCGGGTAATTCCTGTATACAGTAAGTTTCTGTTCAGCAGCATCCTGGGGCCGCCTAGCAGCGGCATTATTACCGCAGGATATTCGCTGCCCTGAGCCTTGTGTATGGTTATAGCATAGGACAGCTCCAGTTCCTCCAGCAAAGAAAAAGGATAAGTGACTCTCCTGTGCTCGTCATATTCCACCACCAGGCTTGCTGCGGCATCGCTGATTTCCACAATTCTTCCCATATCGCCGTTAAACACTCCCACACCGCGGTCGATGGGAATACCATAGCGGCTTACAATCTCCCACTCCAGCTGATAGTTATTTTTGACCTGCATCACCTTATCCCCCTCCCTGTAAACTCCATTCTGACCGGCATACTCCTTTTTGTCTGGAGAAGGAGGATTCAGATGTCTCTGAAGAATTCCGTTTAAAGTCTCGCACCCCAGACTGCCCTTTCTCATGGGAGTAAGCACCTGTATGTCATAGGAGCCCGCATTTACATAAGGCGGCAGTTTCTCCCGAATCAGCTGTATCATATGTTTGTAGATAATATTCACGTCCCTTCTTTCCAGCAAAAAGAAATCCCGGGATTTATTATCCAGCGCTATCTGCTCTCCCCTGTTGATTCTATGCGCATTTACCACAATATCGCTTTTCTCCGCCTGCCGGAAAATTTTCTGCAGAACCACCATGGGAAAGGTCCCGCTGTCCATAATATTCTTGAGCACCTGCCCGGGACCTACGCTGGGAAGCTGATTCACATCCCCCACCAGAATCAGCCTGGTTCCCGGCGCCACTGCACGCAGCAGGGACTGGAAAAGCTGGATATCCACCATTGACATTTCATCAATGATAATCACATCCGCCTCCAGAGGATTTTGTTCATTCTTTTCAAAGCTGATCCTTTTGGAATCCTCGTCAGAGAGCGCGCTGTTGAGCTCCAGAAGCCGGTGTATGGTTCTGGCTTCAAAACCGGTAGCCTCCGTCATCCTCTTCGCCGCTCTTCCCGTGGGCGCCGCCAGAAAAATGTCAAGGCCCTGGGTTTCAAAATACCGTATCATCATATTGATAGTGGTAGTTTTTCCCGTTCCAGGTCCTCCCGAGAGAATAAACAGGCCGTTTCGGATGGATTCCATAACGGCCTTCAGCTGAAGGCCATCCAGCTCCATCTGCAATTCACATGCCTGCTTTTCCAGATTCCTGTAGGCTTTCTCCTCCCAGGCTGCGGCAGCGGAAAAACAATCCTGATCCTCAGGAGAGCCCTGGGCTTCCTTCCACATAGAAACATTCAGCTCATGGAGCATTCTTGCACAGTTTAATTCCGCATAGTAATAAGAGGCTGTAAAAACGCAGTCCTGTCTGATCACCAGCTTTTTATCCATCATAAGATTATCCGCCTGGGGACGAATATCCGCTTGATTTACACCCAATAATATATGCGCTCTCTCAAGCAGAATATTCATGGGCAGATAGCAGTGTCCTTCCCCCGCCGCCTGCATCAGAGTATACATAATCCCGCTTCGTATGCGGTATTCGGAGTCCATGCGTATGCCGGTTTTGGAAGCAATCTCATCCGCTCTCTTAAAGCCTACGCCGCTGATATCCTCTGCTATTTTATACGGGTTTTCCTTTAAGATTCGATAAATATCCATTCCATAAGCGTCATAGATTTTCACCGCCAAAGCGTTGGATATACCAAATTGCTGGAGATACACCAAAGCCTCCCTTAGCTCTTTTTTTTCTTCCATTTGGACGGCGATCTCCATTGCCTTGCGCTCACTGATCCCTTTGATCTCCGCAAGCCGTTCCGGTTCCTGCTCTATGATGCGGAAGGTATCGTCCCCGAACTTTTTTACAATACGGGCTGCCAGTGCAGCTCCCACCCCCTTTACCGCACCGGAACCCAAATATCGTTCCATGCTGACGCTGTCTCCAGGAGCCGTCACCCGGTAAGCGCTAATCCTAAACTGAGTTCCATACACCGGATGCTCCACCAGCTCTCCCTGTGCGGTTATGCTTTCTCCCCGAGTCAGACCCCCGCACATTCCGACGCAGGTGATCTCTTCTCCCTCCACTCCAAGGCTCATCACAGTATAGCCGTTTTCACTGTTTTGAAAAATAATATGTTCAACATACCCATTAATGGTCTCCATGCCTCAACATCCACCCAGCTTTTTGATAAAGCAAAGAAAGCTGCCTGAAAACAGCAGCTTTCCCACATCTTAAAAATTATAAGCCATAATTGCGTTTCATTTGTTCGTAAAGCATCTGTGCCAGTCCCAGGCTGTTCTGCTCTGTGGACTCCGATGCAATATTCTGCACCATCATATCCTTATAATAATCCACAAGCGATGAGGTGGAGCCGGAAGAGCTCTCGCTTTCCGGAATGGTCTTGACCATCTCCTTAAACATCTGCTCCAGAAAGTATGCCTCGAACTGTTTGCAGGCATCCATCAGCTCATCGTCATTTGCCTGGGTATAGTCCGTCTTTAACTGATTTTCCAGCTTGGATGCCGTCTGATTGGACGCGTTTGCATATATATCACTGTACGCAGAAGTTATACTGCCAATATCCATAGATTACTGCCTCCTTTATCTTCTGAGATTGTTGGCCTGCTGCAGCATCTCATCGGACGCCGTAATTGCTTTTGAATTCAGCTCATAGGCGCGCTGGGCCACAATCATATTCACCATTTCATCCACCACCTGAACATTGGAGCCTTCCAGATACCCCTGTACTACGCTGCTTCTTTCAACAGCGTTATTGGTAGCCTCATTGATTGCAGCTCCGCTGGCAGCAGTCTGGGTATAAAGGCTGTCTCCCATCTTTTCCAGTCCGTTAGGATTGCTGAACTGGAATACTCCTATGGTAATCCCCATGGGCTGAAGATTCTCGTTGGCATCCGGGTAATAAAGGCTGCCATCCTTACCCACAGTGATATTGCTTACAATGTAGTTGCTGTTTATGATTATGGGATTACCCGTCGTGCTTAACACGGGAAGTCCATCCGTAGTGGCAAGCATATTTCCGTTTGTCGCAAGGGAGAACTGGAGGTTGCCGTTTCTGGTATAGTATGTATTGCCATCCTCTCCCCTCACCGCAAAGAATCCTTTTCCATCAATGGCGAAGGCCGTATCGCTTTCAGAAGCGATCAGATTTCCCTGCGTAAAAACAGAAGTGATGGAAGCGTTTCTCACTCCCAGGCCCACTTGAGCGCTGGTCGGCTTATTCTCTCCGTTTGCGCTGGTGGTCTCCGTCTGTATGGTCTGATAGAGAAGACTCTTAAATTCATTCACCTGGGTCTTGTATCCCTGGGTATTTACGTTTGCCAGATTGTTTGCAATCGTATCAACATTTGTCTGCTGGGCAATCATTCCAGTTGCCGCTGTCCATAAGCTGCGTACCATATTTTTCTCCTTCTCAATTCCTGCGCATTTGATTTTCCGTTATTTTGATTCTCTGTTATCCGGTTTCCCAAATTCATTTTTCAAACCGGGATGCTGGCGGGCGTTTACTGAACTCTTCCCAGCTGGTTCACCGCTATCTCGAGAGAGCTGTCATAGGTCTGCACAATTTTCTGATTGCTCTCGTAGGCTCTGGTAATGCTGATCATATTTACCATCTCGGAAACGATCTGTACATTTGCCATCTCCAGATAGCCTGAATTCACCGTTGCATCCGAGTTTGTCAGCTGCGCCCCCTCCACCGGCTGGAAATAAGTCTCCCCGTATTTCTCCAGATAATTATAATCCTCAAAATCCGCTACCTGAATCTGTGCTACACGAGCGCCGTTCTGGCTGATTGTGCCAGCGCTGTCTATCTCAGAATCCAATAGCGTATTCAGCTGAATTCTTCTATTCTGGGTATCCAAAACATAATCTCCCTCCGGAGTCACCAAGTATCCATCCCTATTCAGCGTAAACTGTCCGGCCCTGGTATACTTGGTAGAAGTTTCTCCCGCCTTGTTTGTATATTCGATCACAAAAAAACCTTCTCCCGATAGTGCCAGATCATAGGTATTGTTAGTGATACGGAAAGAGCCCTGGCTGTAATCCGTGTAGTTCTCCCCGATTTTTACACCTGGGTTATTGATACCCGTCCTCTCAATATTCTGCACCCCCACGGAGGCATCCTTGATCTTAACTGTCAGAATATCATCGAAGGACTGGCTGGTGGAGCCTTCCTTCTTAAAGCCCACAGTGGAAGCATTGGCCAGATTATTGGTCATAATGTCCATTCTGTTCTGTTCATTGATCAAGCCTGTGTGAGCCGTATACAATCCTCTCAGCATAGTATGTTTTCCTTTCGCCTGTTTTCTCTTTATTTAAAAAATTGTTTTTCAATTCTCCCGATAGCCGGCCAAAAATTCCACATACTGACCGGTGCCGATAGCCACAGCTGTCATAGGATCCTCCGCTGTCATGGTATTAATTCCTGTTTTTGCCGAAATCAAATCCTCCAGCCCCCGAAGAAGGCTTCCTCCGCCCGTGAGTACAATTCCCCTGTCCGCAATGTCGGCAGCAAGCTCGGGAGGCGTCTTTTCAAGAACACTGTGTATGGTTTCAACAATCTGCGCCGTAGTCTCCCGCAGGGCTTCCTCCGTCTCCTCCGAAGAAACCTTCACGGTTTTCGGGAGGCCCGTCACAAGATTGCGGCCTCTCACATCCATGTAGTCTACCTCAGGACGCTTGTACGCAGATCCGATTTTAATCTTGAGATCCTCGGCAGTTCTCTCTCCAATCAGAAGATTATGCTTCTTGCGCATGTAGCGGACGATGGCTTCGTCAAAATCATCCCCTGCAATCTTAATGGAAGCGCTGACCACAGTACCGCCCAGAGAAATCACTGCAATATCGGAGGTTCCTCCGCCAATGTCCACAATCATATTTCCGCAGGGCTTTGAAATATCTATTCCGGCTCCGATCGCCGCGGCAATAGGCTCCTCTATAATAGACACCTCTCTGGCTCCGGCCTGATAGGTGGCATCCTCCACGGCTTTCTTTTCCACCTCTGTGACGCCGCTGGGTACGCATACCGCAATTCGCGGCTTCCGAAAGGTCCTCCTTCCCAAAGCCTTCTGTATAAAATATTTCATCATTTTCTCAGTAACGGTATAATCTGAAATCACACCCTGACGCAGAGGTCTCACTGCCACGATATTGCCCGGCGTTCTTCCAAGCATCAGCCTGGCGTCCTCTCCGATTGCTTTTATTTTATTGGTATCTCTGTCAAAAGCAACAACCGAGGGCTCTTTCAATACAACACCCTTTCCTCTAATATAAACAAGAATACTGGCTGTTCCCAAGTCAATACCGATATCTGTGCACTGCATAAATCATATACCCCTTTCTAATGGTATCCATATATAGCATAATGTTTCTAAACTTTCAATTTTTAGTCATACATTAGCTATTATAACTGAAATACTTTTATTTTCATAGGGGTTTCATAAAATTTTAAAAAAATAAAGCAGACACGGAAAAAAGAACGGTTCCTTCCGTTCACTTTCCGCATCCATGCTTTTTCTTCCGGTATTCTCTTGAGCTATATTTTACATTTTAAGATTTATCGACAGAAAAACTTTTCTTCTTTAGCCCTTTTCCAACATTTTTTTCACATACAGCCCCGTATAGGATTTTTCATTTGACGCAATCTCCTCCGGAGTCCCCCGGGCTATCACGGTTCCGCCCTTGTCCCCTCCCTCCGGTCCTATATCAATAATATAGTCCGCAGTCTTTATTACGTCCAGATTATGCTCAATCACCACCACCGTATTGCCCCCGTCCGCCAATCTGTGCAGGATTTCCACAAGTTTGTGCACATCCGCAAAATGGAGTCCGGTTGTAGGCTCGTCCAGGATATATATGGTTTTCCCCGTGCTGCGTCGGCTCAGCTCTGAAGCCAGCTTGATCCGCTGGGCCTCGCCTCCCGACAGGGTGGTGGATGGCTGCCCCAGCTTTACATAGGAAAGTCCCACATCATAGAGAGTCTCAATTTTTCGCCGGATAGAAGGCACATTTTCAAAAAATCCCAAAGCTTCTTCCACCGTCATATCCAATACGTCATAGATGCTCTTTCCTTTGTATTTTCCCTCCAGCGTCTCCCGATTGTATCGTTTGCCCCCGCAGACCTCGCAGGGTACATATACATCGGGAAGAAAATGCATCTCGATCTTCAGGATTCCATCCCCGCCGCAGGCTTCGCACCGGCCTCCCTTGACGTTGAAGCTGAACCTTCCTTTTCCGTAGCCCTTCGCTTTGGCATCCGTCGTGGATGCAAAGAGATCCCTGATCTGGTCGAACACTCCCGTGTAGGTGGCAGGGTTAGAGCGGGGCGTCCGGCCAATGGGCGACTGGTCAATGTCAATCACCTTATCCAGCTGTTCCAATCCCCGAATATCCTTATGCTTTCCGGGAATACATCTAGCCCTGTTTAAGTCCCTCGCAAGGCGCTTGTAAAGAATCTCATTAACCAGAGAGCTTTTTCCAGAGCCGGAGACGCCGGTAACGCAGGTAAGAACTCCTAACGGAATTTCCACATCTATATTTTTCAGGTTGTTCTCCCGGGCTCCCAACACCTTAAGCCAGCCCCCTGGCTCTCTTCTGAGACCTGGAATGGGAATCTTCAGCTCCCCGCTGAGGTACTTCCCTGTAACGGAAGCCGGTGACTGCATAATCTCTTCCGCCGTGCCGCAGGCCACAATCTCGCCCCCATGGGAACCGGCTCCCGGCCCTACATCCACAATGTAATCCGCCGCCAGCATAGTGTCTTCGTCATGCTCAACCACAATCAGTGTGTTTCCCAGATCCCGCAGATTTTTCAGAGTGCTCAAAAGCTTGTCGTTATCTCTCTGATGCAGTCCGATGCTTGGTTCATCCAGAATATAGCATACTCCCACAAGCCCCGAGCCGATCTGTGTCGCCAAGCGGATGCGCTGGGCCTCACCTCCCGACAGGGTTCCCGTAGCCCTGGCCAGCGAAAGATAATCCAATCCCACATCTATCAAAAAGCCCACCCTGGCTCTGATTTCCTTCAAAATCTGTTTTCCGATAAGCTGCTGCTGGCTGGTAAGCTGCATATCACGGACAAAATCATAGAGATTTCCCACGGATAAAGCAGTTACTTCATAGATGTTTTTATCGCAGACCGTAACGGCAAGAGATTCCTTTTTCAAGCGCATCCCTTTACACTCCCTGCAGGGAGTAATTCGCATGAAGGTCTCGTACTCCTGCTTCATAATATCCGAAGCAGTCTCCCTGTATTTTCTTTCCACATTGCGGATCAGCCCCTCAAAGGCTACAGGGTAAATGCCTTTGCCCCTCTGCCCCTGATAATGGACCTCCACTTCCTTTCCGTTGGTTCCATGAAGAATAATATTTTTGATTTTTTCCGGATAATTCTCAAAGGGGGTATCCAGATCAAAGCCGTATTCTCTGCACAGCGCCTGGAGTATGGCATTGGTAAAGCTGTTCTTGTCCGTGCAGGACTGCCAGCCCATCACCGCTATGGCTCCCTGGCTGATGCTCAGTGATTTGTCAGGGATCATCAGATCCACATCAAATTCCATTTTATATCCCAGTCCAAAGCACTCCGGACAAGCTCCGAAGGGATTATTGAAGGAAAAGCTTCTGGGCTCCACTTCACTTATGCTGAGACCACAATCCGGGCAGGAAAAGCTTTGGCTGAAGGTTATGGGCTCTCCCCCGATGATGTCCGCCACAAGAAGTCCTTCCGCCAGTTCCAGCACATTTTCAATAGAGTCCGTGAGCCTGCGCTGAATGCCCTCCTTTACCACAAGCCGGTCCACTACTATGTCAATATTATGCTTGATATTTTTATCCAGCTTGATCTCTTCCGTCAGCTCATACAGGCTTCCATCGATCCGCACTCTCACATACCCGCTTCTTTTGGCTCGGTCCAGTACCTTTATGTGCTCCCCTTTTCGACCACGCACCACGGGCGCAAGAAGCTGAATCCTGGTTCCCTCTCCAAGAGCCATAATCTGATCCACCATTTGGTCCACGCTCTGCCTGGAAATCTCCCGGCCGCATTTTGGGCAGTGCGGCGTACCGATTCTGGTATAGAGCAGACGAAAGTAATCATAAATTTCCGTAACGGTACCCACCGTAGAACGGGGATTTCTGTTGGTGGATTTCTGGTCAATGGAAATAGCAGGCGAAAGCCCATCTATCCGCTCCACATTGGGTTTTTCCATCTGCCCCAGAAACTGCCGGGCATAAGAGGACAGGGATTCCATATATCGCCTCTGTCCTTCCGCATAGATGGTGTCAAAGGCCAGAGAGGACTTGCCTGACCCGGACATTCCCGTCAGAACCACCAGCTCATTTCTTGGTATATCCACATTCACATTTTTCAGGTTGTGCTCACATGCCCCCCGGATCTTAATATATTCCCGGTACACGGCTTCCTTCGGCCTCATCTTTTTCGTTTCTTCCATAATCAATGCCTCCCTGCCCGTTTTGGCGGGCATTCTCATCAGATATGTCTCTTATTCTTCTTTATCCATATCCTGCAGTTTTTTCTTCAAATCAATCATTTTGTCCCGCAGTTCGGCCGCCGCCTCAAAATTAAGATCCGCTGCCGCCTTCTGCATTTTTTTCTGAATATCGGCAATCAGCTTTTCCAGCTCCTTCCGGTTCATAGATTCAGGATCCTTGTCAAAGCGCAGCTCCTCCCTGGCAATAACTTTGGAAATGCTGATCAGCTCTCTCACAGCCTTCTTTATCGTCTGAGGCGTGATGCCGTGCTCCTCATTATACCTCATTTGGATCTCCCGGCGTCTGTTGGTCTCGTCAAGCGCTACCCGCATGGAGTCCGTCACCGTATCAGCATACATAATCACATGACCCTCCGCATTCCTGGCTGCCCGGCCTATGGTTTGAATGAGAGAAGTCTCACTCCGCAAAAATCCCTCCTTATCTGCGTCCAGAATAGCCACCAGAGAAATTTCAGGAATATCCAGTCCCTCCCTCAGAAGATTAATTCCCACCAGTACATCGAACACATCCAGGCGCATATCTCGTATAATTTGAGCCCTTTCCAGAGTGTCAATGTCCGAATGCAAATACTTCACCCTGATGCCCACTTCCTTCATATAGTCGGTAAGATCCTCCGCCATACGCTTGGTCAGAGTGGTGATCAGGACCTTATTGCGCTTTTCTGTTTCCTTATTCACCTCGCCGATCAAATCGTCTATCTGACCTTCCACCGGACGCACCTCAACCCGGGGATCTAAAAGTCCAGTGGGACGTATGATCTGTTCCGTACGCAGCAGTTCATGTTCCTCCTCATAATCCGAAGGAGTAGCGGACACAAACAGCATCTGGTCAATATGGCTCTCAAATTCCCGAAAGTTCAAGGGCCGGTTGTCCAAAGCCGAGGGCAGACGGAATCCGTAGTCCACCAGGGTAGTCTTACGAGATCTGTCCCCAGCGTACATGCCTCTGATCTGGGGTATTGTCATATGCGACTCATCTATGATAATTAGATAATCATCTCCGAAGAAATCCATTAGTGTCATTGGCGGAGCTCCCTCAGGCATACCGTTCAAATGCCTGGAGTAATTTTCAATGCCCGAGCAGAATCCTGTTTCCCGCAGCATCTCTATATCGAAATTCGTGCGTTCAGAAATCCTTTGAGCCTCAATCAGCTTATCCTCGCTTTTGAAGTACCGCACCCTTGCTTCCAGCTCCTTTTCTATATTATCGCAGGCAGCCTTGATTTTATCCTGGGACACCACATAGTGGGAGGCCGGGAAAATAGCAATGTGATTCAGAACAGCATGCACCTTTCCACTGAGGGGCTCCACCTCCGCAATGCGGTCTATCTCATCGCCAAAAAACTCAATGCGGATTAGATAATCCCCTCCCTGGGCCGGATTCACCTCAATCACATCCCCCCTTACCCGGAAAGAGCTTCTCTGCAGGTCCATATCATTCCGGGTATACTGTATATTCACCAACTCTCTGAGCACCTGATCCCTGTCCTTAATCATACCCGGCCTCAGAGAAACCACCATATCTCTGTACTCATCAGGACTGCCCAGACCATAAATGCAGGATACGCTTGCCACCACAATCACATCCCGCCGTTCCGTCAGGGCAACCGTTGCCGACAGCCGAAGCTTATCAATCTCATCGTTTATGGATGAGTCCTTGGCAATATACGTATCTGAAGAAGGGACATAAGCCTCCGGCTGATAATAATCATAATAGGAGACAAAATATTCCACTGCGTTATTTGGGAAGAACTCCTTAAACTCACCATAGAGCTGTCCGGCCAGCGTCTTGTTGTGGGCGATGATCAGCGTAGGCTTGTTTAACGCCTGGATGACGTTTGCCATGGTGAAGGTCTTGCCGGAGCCGGTGACGCCAAGCAGCGTTTCAAATTGATTCCCTTCTTTGAACCCTCTGACCAGTTCGTCAATAGCTTGGGGCTGGTCGCCGGTGGGTTTGTATTCTGATACTAATTCAAAATGATCCATGGTAAATCTCCTTTATGAATCTAGTATTTTCATTCTTTCCCTCCATTATAGCAAAGTATAAAAAGAAAGTACAGAACAAACATTCGAATTTGTTCTGTACTTTAAATCAAACAAACAGTCGTATCTGTAATAAAAATTGATTATTTTCCTCTGTATCTTCCTTACAATTTACAGACACGGAGCCTCCCGGCTCTGTTTCCGCCTCTCATAATAGCTGATAATCTCCTGCTCAAGCTTCACATCATGCTCATCCATGTACTTCAGCACATTTCTGTATTCCTCTGCTTCCATCAATTCCTTCATCCTGCTCCGGTCATTCTCTGTCAGCTTTTTCCGGCAGGAGCTGAACCTGGGTTCCTCCAGCTCCCGTATTCCCATACAGTGCATATTGAAATATGTTCCAACTGCACGGCACAGATGCCTGTGTATCAGAAACCCGCCCACATCAATATCACCGAAATGAAAGCATTCAAGTTTCGGGTTATCCTGCAGTACTTTTGCCAGAAAGAGGATCTGATACCGGGCTGCAAAGCCGC